>JGI24158J21664_10013883_pt1 | contig 10605 bp, 7 predicted proteins | sample Ectturendosymbi3_FD_21664 | JGI IMG/M metagenome (IMG submission 21664)
AAACTGAAACGTTTTTTTTTATTGCAAACTACATACCTTCACGAGTCTTTAGAGGGTTTGAACAGCTCTCTAGCTCAATCTGACGGCGAGTTATTGCCTGGAATGAAATGTTCCTCAGAGTGGCTTTTGAGGGAGCAAAATTTTGGTCAATTTTTAGTTTATGAGCCATAATTTTCGCTCCCGATATGCTAGAAAGTCAATCAAGGGTTCTATAGACACGGATTTTGACCTAGTTTTCAACTAAATTTTGAGTCCAAACAATGGCCCATTGAGACGGCACCCAGGGCCAGGCAAAGATGACCAAAATAACGCAAAAACGCTCCTACTTGTGATGTTCCCCCCTGAAAAGCTCAAGCCCAAAACAAAAATTTTTTTTTCGATTTTGACTACAAGACTTGTTGCATCCATAGAGGGTTTGAACAGCTCTCTAGCTCTAGCGGCTGGCGAGTTATGGCCAAAAGAGTGCCGGCCCCGATCTTGGCCATTTCGGGACATAAAGGGTAGAGTTGATATAATTAATTCTTCTAATACAGTGGTTCTCAAAGTGGGTGGCATCACCCCTTTCGGGACAATTCTGAGGGCAAGGATGTGAACAAAACAAAGGGGGCAAAAATGCTCAACCACTACCACTAGTCAATCATTGAGCTAACTTCAGTAACCTACTATTATAACTTATTAGTTTCCTGTAAATTTTAATTTACTATGATAATTATTGGAGGTCATTGCTACAGCAATTCATCTGTTACATTTTTACTCTGGATCATCAGTGTGCCTGGTTACAGTGTGGATTATTTTTGCAAGAACTCTGAATGTAGATATCATTAGTGTCATAATACAATTGCTTGGTTCAGCTGTTATAACATAACAGATTGAAAAAATACTACCTTGTGTTTGCTTTATTAGGCTTGGGGGCGACAATGATGTGTCGAGAGTGAAAACAGGGCAATGGAACAAAAAAGTTTGAGAAACAATGCTCTAACAGAACATCTTTATATACAAACCAAAATTTCCAAAAGCTCTGAAGCAATTGCAAATGTTAGACATTATGTATATATGTGTCTATCACAGCTTAACATAGCCAGCTAATAGACTACTATATTATTTTCATCAGAGATTCTTTTTGAAAAGTCATCCTAAATATTTCAAGTATTTTCTTCCTACACTACATAGCTAATAATTTTTAAACCTTCAATACAATTTTTACAAACATTTACGAATCCTGAGGATGCAAGTTGTTTGTAATGATAAACAACTAAGTTTTAAACAACTTTGCAAACCTTATATCATCAGTTAGGTATATGTGACGAAATGCATCTGTTTTGAAAATTTAAATAACCAGCACGATTTGATCTAGCATACAAGCTTGATTTGAAAATATCTGCATTGGGCATTCAAACTTAAAACAGTTTTGCAGATTATTTAAATGAGCTAAGCCTATGATAAACATGTCGATAGATCAACACACAGAACACATTAAAATAATTTGGTAGGCAATTCAAATGTTGTTAAAGGGCACAAGTATTTATCATGGATAACTGAGCTCTAATTTATCATCTTGATTTATGGTGAAATCTCAAGTTAAGGAGACCTGCAATGCTTTAATGCTACAAAATTTGTTGTAATTACTCAGGCTTACTAAATCATCATAGTTTTCTGCATTGTTTGTGAAATTCATATAAATGCTTGCTGTTATTTCACACTGTTTTACAAAATGAAGCCTGTAATTTTTATTTATTTATGTATGTTTAACTTTGACTTATGGTCCATATCACAGGTGTTAGATATTATTCGAACATAGACAAACACAAAAAACATCCACCAGTTGCCACATATGACAGTGCCAGCAAAAGATACTACTAGAAGCACCAAAAATACTGATATTTCAAGACCAACACCCATGTCTGCTGCAGGTTCTGCCTGCAAAATCGTTTCAGCTAGATTTGCTAACGCGTTACATAACTTAACATTTCCCAATTCAAAGGATAAGCTACAGGTTTTTGCAGAACTAATGTTTCCATTTAATTTTCAAGCATGGGGAAAAATTGTGACATTCTGATAGCTTATCCTTTGAATTGCCTTGGGAAATGCAAAGTATGCAATAGGTTAGCAAGTCTAGTTGAAATGTTAATATTTCTAATCAGTGAAGGTGATGACAAAAACAGGGTCACCACTTTTCTGTGAGGTGTGCTGGAGAGTACAGCCCAATTTTTGTTATAGCCTTGTTCATTTGACAGTGGGATTTCTGATGCTTTTTCTGGCTTACAACCATGGACCAGTTAACTCCACATGCGACACTCTTGGACTATACATTTTTCCAGCTCAATAGCAAACATATTATCTGCATTAATCACACCTGGTTGCTATGCCATGCACGTTACACCTAAAAGCAAAATAATAAATGCTTGCAAACGCACAATTTCTTGTTGTCAACTGATGTGATTTCCAGACTGCCACAGACAGTGAGGCAAATTGAGATGATACTGCAGCAATTAAAAGAACATGAATCATGAAACAACACTAATGACCTGCATAAGCCACAACCGCTATTAAGAAATTCCATGAGTTTAGTACCTGTGATGTAACAGTAACACACGACGAGAGTGCAGTAGGCTTGGTAGAAAGGAACTAAACGTAAAAGATAAACCTTAAACCTAACTTTAACCGTAGTCTTAACCCAACCCTAACCTAACACTAACCCCTCAACGTAACACCTAGTACGTAGTAGGCCTGAAAAAAAGTAAAGAAAAAATACAAAACGGAAGTGGGCAAGGTGAGAGTCGAACGGAAAACCATTGGATTAACAGCCGTAACGCATAATCGTTACGCTACGAGTAGTACACCGTTTGCCTGACAAAGTGACCGTTTAATTTGAATTGCGCCAGAACAGGCGTATCCAGTGACTATCCGTATCCGTAGTCACTTCCATTTCCAAGCAACAATTGACACAACTAGGCTACTATAGACCTTGTTTTCACGAAGTTTGAAAAATAGCAACAGCACACTGAAAAATAACAACAGGAAAAGCTTTTAGAATGAAAACTTCTGACCTACAAGATTAAAAATATGACATTACCCTGCTGGATAAACAGACACCGAGCTTGCAGTATGCCATTGCCTTTCAAACACTGCACTGCAACGCACGCGTCGCTGAACCAGGATTCCAGGAAGCACAGCAATGAGCAGAAGTACAAATGAAATGCAATGGACCGTGACAACAACCGTACCGATTAACGAATTCCGAAGTTGTGCACTGTCGATCGAAAGGAATCCTTCCCCGGGAAAGAATCAGACACTAAAGATCTTACAGAGTAAGCCTATATATTTCGCCTACAAGATAGACATCATCACCTCTTCTTCAAAAAGAACCTGCGTACAAAGTTTTGGTGGTCTGCAAAATAATGTTTCGCTAACTACATGTCATAACTACTTTTTACTAGGGGAGGATGTCAGATGCGTTCACCTGGCCCTCCCCGTTGCGGTATTTCTTGAAGTGCTTAGTAAATCTGTCCTTTCGAGGGCAACCAATACTACCCGTGCTGGATGTGTTCAGCGTGATCTCGATATGCCATTTTCAGGGCGCAGCAGCAGAAATGCTACCAAAGATGAACCATGAACCAGCATGCGGTTGGAATGGTCACTNGGTGATCAGTCTCCAGACCAATCAGAGACTGAGTGGTTGTGCGCAGACGTTGCATTAACNTCTACAAACGTCCACGCTCGCGATTCACACCAACGGCCAATCCGACGTTCCCACACCCATCTGCAGTGGTGTGTGNTATGGGGAGGTGAGCGAGGCACTTGCCTCGGGACCCCCTTTTTACGAGCCTCCCTTGAGGTGTTACGCGTGTAAATTTTCCTTGTTTTTGGTGAAAACGTATTATCCACTCACATAATGTACTACAAAGCAGATCGCAAGGAAGTATGTGTTGCAGGTATCTGCATCGCCCTGAACTACTGAGGCAAGCACAAGCGAGAGATGGCAATTCGGGGCATTAACTAACAGGAAAACAACCAGCAGCAATAGACCTCTCTCACTGAGTTCACTCTACTACTACTAGGTTGCACTATCATTATATAGGGATAGGTGGATTACGATAATTCACTTGTGGTGACTATCACAGTGATTCGTTACTTATGGGCACCATCTAGCGGTGACCATTTATTTACGTGTGGCACCATCTCCAGGCCGCCACATATGCTACTCTACTTTGAAAGGGTCCTCATACAGAAACTGTAATATGTAGGTACTTTGCTTTCAAAGGGGCCCCAATAGCACTGCAATTTGAAGGTAGCCTAATCTGCTTTCAAAGGGCTCCCAACAGCAACTCTAATGTGTAAGTAGCCTACCTTCTTTTCAAAAGGACCCCTAAAAGCAACTGTAATGTGTAAGTACTGTTGCAACCTCTCCATTGGCATAGCGTTGAATGTGCGATTCACCACGAGCGGGATGTGCGCGATAAACAACACCCATATATATGTGGCGCGAACAAGCAATAATAGAGTGATTTCGCCTGGTGGTCTCTATTGTTGCTTGAGGCCGCAGTGTGAAACTTTGTGCGCTTGCTGCTCGGGCTTTCCGATTGCAACAAAATGGTGCTGTGACCAGGATGTCAAGGTCATGCCAGGTGCAGCCTTCACGAAAAGAATGTGCAATCAGTGTGGTTCGTTGTAAAATGGAGGGAATGTTATTGTAGCCTCTCTATTGGCGTGTGGTTGAATGTGCGATTCACCACCAACGGGATGTGCACGAAGAACAACACTCATACATATGTGGCACAAACAAGCAATAATAGAGTGATCTTGGCTTGTGATCTCTATTGTTGTTTGCTGCCACAACGTGAATCTTTGTGAACTTGCCGCTCGAGCTTTCCGATCGCAACAGTACTATGCTTTCAAAGGGGTCCCACCACCACTTCCAATGCGCAATAAAGAAAAGCTTCAAACCAACGTCTATTCCTAAAAACACTGTGGGTAAAAATTTCTTCCAAACAGTTCTGAAAGAAAACTATCATATAAGAGCAAATATTTACACCAAATTATAACTTTTTATACCAAATGATAATTTTTTATACCAAATGATGATTTTTAGAGAAGTATTTGGTATATTGATCATTTTATGAAAATGCCACAGTTGAACAGAACGTATCCAAGTGGAGCAGCACAAAGAAGGAAAAACGAAGAAAGGATAAAAACTGATGAAAAAAGTAAAGGTCTCCTCGACAGATTTCTTGTTGTTGCAATTTGTACTGGTGAGCTAACAGAGGAGAGTGCAGGTTCAAGCATCCAAGTTGTTAATTAAGTAGCTACTTGCTATGTCTGTTTAGTGCATAAGGAGATGTGCCATACACAAAAACTCAAGTTTTGTAAAAATGAAGTTGATAAATACATGCTTAAGAACAGGGGTTCCCAACCTTTTTCTTACCATGTAGGCTACCCCTTCAGCATTCCGACAAATGAGCATGTACCCCTATAGCATTTCAACAGATAAGGATATACCCCTTCAGAATTTTGACAGATGAACATGTACCCCTAAAACTCCTTATGACAAAATATTTTCTCATGATCTTTCACAGATATATTTAACAATATACATGTAATGGCTTTTGAAAATTATATTAAGTGATATTTGTATAAAGACTTGAAAATAAACAACATGTAAATATATATTTACCTTCTATTGCTAACCTCAAATGTACCCCTTCGGATAGGCAAATGTACCTCCAGGGGTACATGAACCCCAGGTTGGCAACATCTGCTTTAGAACATTCAGATTTTTATCAAAGGATTTCTTTTTATATGTCTGTGAGTTGAAAAGCTTGACAAATTTCTCATTTCTTTCTAACGTTGCACCTTGATGAACATTTCCATCTGAAAATAAGACGACATGCAATTGTTATACCAGGGATCACACTACATCTTTTAATTTGTAGGAAATTTTCTTCTTAGTTTACAAAATAATTTTGTATCATTGCTGTTGTGCTGCAAAGCCTGTTAAAGCAAGGCTAAATGCATGCTTCTTATCAGGTAGCACAAATGACATTTTTTAGTATTAGGCCTACGAGCACTCATTTTTTCTACAGATGTTTCAGGTGGTTTGAATTTAGCCTATGATTGAAGTCACAGGTTATTTGAAGCTTGACATTTAATTGGTTGGTTTAAGGTAGACTTGGTAGGTGATGTTAAAGTTTTTTTGCCATCTCTTAAATTGGTCTTTGTTTCGATCCTCATCTGTGGTCATAAACCTTGAGTAACCATTGAAATAATACTTTCCCAAGAACAAGCGGCAGAGATGATATTTTTGCGAAGAGTTCAGGGTGTGACACTTCACAACGAAGTGCACAGGTTTAAAATCTGTTAAGCCCGGAATGTCACGCCACTTCTCCGAATCAGAACGGTCGCAGAAAGTTTCCAACACGGGGCTTTACGTTTGTTCAGGGGGCCTTTACATTCTGAAATTTGATAAAAACTCCACCGATTTATTGTGCTTTATAATTTCACTTAAGGGGGCTTGTAGCTTTGTTTGGGGGGCTAAGTCCCCAAAATCCCCCCATGGCGATGAGACTGCTCTGAATCGAAAGATCCCAGCTATGCTGGTTCGGCCATATGTCCAGAATCTCCCCGGAAAGATTAGTGAAGCAAGTCTTGTTGGCTACAACCACGGGAAAGCAGCTGAGTGTTCGTCGAAGGCCCCGGTGGCATGATTATATCTCCGACCTTGTTTGGTCCCGTCTTGGTGTGGACTGAGGGGAATTTTCTGATATTGCTGTTGATAATGAGGTATTTCGGGTCCACCTAGGACTGTTGTCTCTGCGACCTTCCCCAAAGGCAAAATGGGTACGAAAATGAATGAATATGGACACTGAAAATTTCTATTTATAAAATTGTCTTTAGTTTTTTTGCCAAAAGTAAATGTCGTGTTCAAATAAATAGGCATATTTTAACAGAAACTTAATTTTTTATGAAAATCATTTAAAAGGATGAGACATAGAAGGGAAATCGTGTTGACACCCTAAAGCTCCACCACGACACCTTTCGAAAATCCTTAAAAAAACACTGCCATTGACCATGTTATTCCTCGCTTTCCAAACCTCAACCACCCCATGGATTGCACGGCCTGACGATCCTGGGCTACAGTGGCGCAGTCAGGAATGTTGTTCGGGAGGGGCCAGTCACCTGACGTACATTGGACAATTCGTTTCGTTATTCGGACAGTTGAAATTGATATAGAGCACCAGAAAATAATTTTATCACGTTGGTTTAGGGGAGGGCCATGGCACCTTCGGCCTCATTCTGGCTGCGCCACTGCTGGACGATGCGAAAATCGAATCGCTTCTCAACACCTGCCCAGAAGGGTCGCCAGAAAGTTTTCAATAGGGGGCCTTTGCGTTTCTGCGGGGGACTTTGGGTTTGTGCGGGGGACTTTGGGTTTGTGCGGGGGGTCTTGACATCCTAAAAATTGACAAAACCTCAACTGATTTATAGGGTTTCATGTTTCAATTTGGGGGGGCTTGGAGCCTTGTTTGGGGGGCTAAGCCCCCCAAAAAACGGGACTGCACCTGGCCCGAGATTTAGTGCGGCCGAGCAGTGAATAAGAAATCGCTCAAACGATGAAGAAAAGATGTTCTAATCACTAGTAGATTTCCACGTGTCCACTGACATATCGGTTCAAAACTGATTTCTAGTTTTTTGATTTCTACTCATGTGTTCCTCAGTACTAAACTGTTTTCTAAGCATGCATTTGTTGTTCCGTTAGCAGCAAATTTGCCTATGCCATCTCAGTTTGCGATCTCTAATTAAGTGCCAGTCGCTACTAGGAGTAATTAAGTGCCAGTCGCTACTTAGCATTGCAGTTAGTACTCAAATGCTCTCAAATAGCTATGAACTAAACTTTGGTTTGCAAAAATGAAAGTAAGTCATTCAGTGCGCGCCCCTCACGAAGAGAGGGGCATAATTTTTGGCCCAGTGAGGCATTTCGGTTAGACATGGCTGAACTAGAATATCTGATGCAACTGATTGCAGTTCAAAAGACGTTAGTTTCTTCTCCAAACTGTTTGTCATAAAAAGGAACTCTTATTATCAGTGAATCAAAGATAAAGCAATGTGTGAAATTCCATATCGATTTGGCTATTTGTTTCAAACGAGCAAAATTCGGCGAAAATAGTTTTTAATTTGGTTTTCACGACACTGACAAAAATAAACAAGAAAAGCATCACTGCGTAATCCACTTGAAAGACCCTCAAACTGTCGAGTCAGCTATACATAAACAGCAAACATAAACAAAAAACCTGATATCCAAAACGGAAACAGTTTTTTTAATGCACACTACAAGACTTTTCCCATCTTTAGAGGGTTTGAACAACTCTCTAGCTCAATCTGACGGCGAGTTATGGCCACTCAAGGGCATGGGTATAATATACCCAGGGTCAGCGTTTGTGGGAGTGGAATTTTTGCCGATGTTTGTTTTTTGGGCATAAATATGGCTCCAGATATGCTAGAAATCCAATCAAGGTCTATAAAGACTCGGACAATAGCCTGGATTCCAAAAAACATGAGCCAAAAAATGGCTTATTGTGTTGGTGCCCAGGGCCGGATGAAGTTGGCCAAAAAACGCAAAACACCCCCACTAATGACGTCACCCATAGAGAACCCCAAACCGAAATCAAAAACATTTTTTCAATCGAAACTAGAAGACTTCCCGAATCCGTAGAGAGTTTAAAGACTCTCTAGCTGTTGTGACTGGCGAGTCATGACCAATGACCAAAAAAGTACCGACCATCATAGTGGCAGGCACGGGCATTAAAAAGTGAGAGAACTGCCTGAGAAAACTGTGCTGCAAAAATCAAAAGGTAAACAAAAATATTTGCGGATCCGCTATCTCAGGAATGTTTCAAACGACGAAATGCCTTGTACATTGCATTCTCCATCCAATAGCCTGCTGAAGTTGAAGTAAAGCTTCTTCTCTAAGTGGCCAGAGGACGAAGAAGCTGTCGTTATTTAGATGTGCAATCTCACAATATTTGATATGAAAGCAGCACGTTCGATAGTTTAGGCCAGTGGTTCCCAACCGGGGGTACACAGACATATTTTTAGGGGTCCATGATGACCTTTGTATGTATAAGATGAAAGCAAAATAGCGAAATACCCAACTGTCCGCTGTGGTGGTCTAGTTTGCAAAAGACATCAATCGAGTGTAACTCTAGAATCCAGGCTACAGGGCAATACAAGATCTGGCTCGTATGAACAAAGTATGAACAACTGTATGTTAATTAACTTTATCAAAGGTATGCAAGTTGCCATTATCCCGCCGTTGGCAATGATTTCTACACAAAATTCCATTTGTTAGGCATTTCGATTGTTATGCAACAATGTCAATTTGCTACTTGATAACTTTCATGAAACATTATTAATGAATATTGGCGCGCAAAGCTATTGATGGCATTTTCTAGAAGAGACCGCGTGTACGTAACAGTATTAACTGGTTTTAGGGGCCCACAGCTTTCAGTCCAATCGTCAGAAGGATCCGCGGCACTGAAAAGGTTGAGAATCACTGGTTTAGGCTATCAGTCGCTATAACAATTTAGCGACTTGTTGCTATAGCGACTATGGTTGTACTGTTTGCAATGTGCTAATTGTGGAGTAGAGTTGGCACGGTCAGGAGCGGATTTAGAGAGCGCGGGGCCCTAGGCCATCTTAGTTTTTAGGGGCCCACGCAAGTGTGACCTATTTGGCAGTTTGTGTGAAAAGCGTGAAAGTATGCCCCTGTTGTGTGTAGTGCCCGCTCAAAATCTATCTTTTGTGGTGCCGACTTTGGTTCCACAATTGCCTTAGATCTTCAATAGAAATTAAAGCCTTTCCTAAATTCGTCTAAAGAACAAATGGCAATGCGATTTTTTCTTGGAATTTATAGCTCTTTCGTGTAGTTCAGAAGTTCTCTTCGTTAAATTTCCGCGATTTCTATCGGTTTTAGTGGGTTTGTTTTACAGATATAAACATTTTCATGTGGGACCGTGTTGCCGCCCTCGAAAATATCGTCTAGCTGTCGGTCTGATTACCTGTACATAAACTCCTTTTTCACAGTAATAGTAAGCCCTAATTTTTATCCAAACAAGCACCATCCATGCAGTGGACACAAGGCTTATTTATGCCGTTTTGAAATTGTCATTTTCCAAGCAATATAAAATATGGTGTTTTCATCCTCTATACCAGTGTTTCCCAATCTTTTTTGGCTAGCGTCCCCTTTTCTGACAAACAAATTTCTATCGCCCTCCTACCATGCCTAGCACACATATCAACAGAATTATTTCGTGTATTTCACTATAAAACTTAATTTAGTAAAACGCTAAGTTTTTGTTTACAAATTACATGCATACAAGTTTGTTGATCACACTGTTTTTTATGACATTTGGTCACTCAAAGTTAGTAAGACAATAGAAATGTAATTATTAACTGGGTATCGCCCCCCAACTGCCCGTTTCTGCTTCACCGCTCCCCTAGAGTTTCTGACCGCCCCCAAGGGAGTGGTACCACCCACTTTGGTAACCACTGCTCCACACATAGGCGTACGAGGCCCACAGGCGTACGAGGCAGGGGAGAGGCATCCCCCCC
>JGI24158J21664_10013884_pt1 | contig 10605 bp, 6 predicted proteins | sample Ectturendosymbi3_FD_21664 | JGI IMG/M metagenome (IMG submission 21664)
GAGCCTGAACTACAGGAGGGAAATATTTCGCTCAAATTTTGAATGGAAACTAGGCTAAAATCTCAATCTTTTGAGCCTTTGACTGACTTTCTATGGTTTCTGGTTGAAAAGTAGAGTAAAATAACTGAAATTTGGGCATAAAATCTTTTTAGGTAACATTTACCTAAATTTAGGTTTTATGGCTAACTTTTAGACGTTTTGGAACAAAAAAGTTGCGACCTAAAAACACCAAAATAATTAATCCCAACTTAGATAATCAATTAATTTGTTGTTTTTAAGCCACAACTTTCGAACCAAAACGCTAGAAAGCTGATCAAAGGTTCAAAAGACTCGGATTCCAGCCTAGTTTCCAATAAAACCTTGATTGAAATACCTCCCTTATATGATCTAAAATAAGTTATGATTAGGGCAACCAAAAGTCAATAAAGTCAAAATTTTTCTGTCGTTTTGAAACTTCATGAAACGTTCACAAACCAAATTTCATGCTCATCCCATGAGGGAATCCCAAGTTCTTAGGTCAAAAAAAGTCAAAATTCATCATTGGGTCAAAATTTTCTTGCAGCACAGTTTTTTCTCTTCATCGATATTTTATTGAAACTACAACAACTGATATTGATATACTTTTGCAAGTTTAGTTGCAATTCTGTAATAATAGTGGGTTTGTTGCGATTTCTAGTGTAATAATGCTGTTTTGCCCACTACTTGACGATTGAATATTATGGAGGATAGGCATGGTAAGGCAAGAAATGTGGTCTTACAGTATATACTTGGCTTGGTAAATGCTCAATCCATTATGCATATAACGTTTCAACTTTATGTTCTCAGGTTTGACTCTACAGTAGTTATTTATGTACTTATCAATATATCATCTCAAAGTTAAACAGCCAAATATTTTGAAATTCCGAAGCATAGAGTGCATGAATAAGCTTTTGGGTTAACCTCAACACCGAAGCCTGATTTAATTTGCAGTTGTAAATGCAGAAAATTTATAGGTCAAAATAAAGTCAAAATTTGCAAATTATTAAGTCGAAATTTTAAGTTTTTACGTCAAAAAATTGGTTGCCCTAGTTATGATCTAAAGTAAGCAACTGAATTTAAAAAAGTACCTAATTATGGGATTAAACAAACTAAGTACCTAATTATGGGATTAATCAATTATGTTGTTTAATTTAACACTTTGAGAGCTGGCGTACGATATATTCGTACCTAGATGTCGGCCTAAAACCTGCAGTCTTCAGTTGCCCAACCAACACCATAGCTACTCTGCCGATTGCGGTAGAGAGCTGTTCAAGGGCTCAAACGGATCAGACAGTCTAGTAGATTGCACTCGAAAACAATTTTTTGGTTGGAGGTTGCGGATTTTTTGTGAGTGACGTCATAAGTGAAGTTGTTTGGGGATCATTTTGGCTAATGTTGCCTGGCCTAGGGCCCAACCGCTAGGCCAAAGTATTTCGCTGAAGTTTTCATTGAAAACTAGGCTCGAGTCTGAGTCTTTTGAGCCTATGATTGACTTTCTAGCGTTTCTGGTTCAAAAGTTATGATCTAAAATAAACAAATTGATTATCGAATTAGCTAATTAGTCAAATATTTTTACTACTTTAGATCATAACTCTTCAACCCGAAACCCCAGCAAGTCATCCAAAGTATCAAAAGACTCGTATTGTCGTCTTGTTTCCAATAAAAACTTCAGTGAAATACTACCATCTAGCAGTTGGCGCCCAGGGCCAGGTATAGTGGGCAAAGGTGGCCTAAAAGTCCTCCACTTATGACGTTACTCACAAAAAATCCACACCACCCATGGAAAAAATTTTTTTCGAGTCCATACTGGAAGACTTGCCGCGTCTTTTGAGCCTTTTCCTGGGTCTGTAGCTATGACCGGACCAGAGAAATTCCCGCACAAATCCACGTGCGTTTCGGTGTTTTTTCTCGAAAATCCCCGAAACCAGCAGATGCCCAAGTGTTTTGAATCTGAAACCCCAGCAAGTCATCAAAAGTCTCAAAAGACTTGGAATTTAACTTAATTACCATTAAAAACTTCAGTGAAATGCTGTCATCTAGTGGTTAGGTCACATGGCCAGAAGTGGGCCAAAGAGTCCTTAAAATACTCTACTTATGATGTCACTCACAAAAAATTGGAAAGCCAAAATCAAAACATTTATTTTTCAATGCAGACTTGACGACTTGACAAGACTTTTGCAGGTTTGAACAGCTCTTGCACATTCGGCACCGGAGTTATGCCTGCACATACCACGTGCAAACTGCTTGATTTTCACATGAACTGCTTGAATTAATCCGGCAGCGAAGGTGTTAATATTCAAAGCATGATTTTATACCATGTGAAATGACTCTCACACTTTTGTGTTGTTCCTTTGGTGTGATTTGGACTGTTTCACCACCCAGTAAACTAGCTTTGTCAGTAACTCTCACAGCAAAGAGCATTTAAATTTGAAAACGTTTCATGTTCCTTTTGTTACAGCGTTTAGCTTTAATCTCAATAAATACTCCCTAGAGTTTGACTGCCCACCTCACATAAGCAATCAATCTTATACATTGTTCCAGCGCTCTGTAACAACAATGGCATTGTTTGGGTGTTGTCTTGTTCAACATTTGGTGTCAGATACCTCTAGTTTTACAATGAAAGTATTTATTTGGGATAGACATCTTTTCAAGTTTTATTTGTTGAAGCTTGTGTTCATATTTATTTGCATTTTAATCTTGAGTTTGTTCGCTTTCTCTGCTCGTGCTTTAGCCTTTAACTGTTTCACCCATAAACATTGCTTGCAAGTTGTAGGACTGAAGCTTCATAGTGCTACTAAAAATCAATTTCCTATCAAAATTTCGCTGATAGATTTAAACACTTCATTTGTATGGAGACTACAGTAGTTACTTGAATACAGACATGGTAATTTGAATCACAACGACAAGATGAAAGCATAGCCCAGTTGGCTGATTCCTCAAAAGCTTTCCACAAACGTGGGCGTTTTATTGCTGTGTACAGTACGTAACTACAAAACAACAAACCTCAAAACAATATCCAAAGATTGGATGCGATCATGAACTTCCATGAAATAAGAACTTCCTTCTTCATCTTCATCATCAGCAACATCAAACACAGCTTTTTTCATTTCTAACCAGTTTTACTATTTTGTGCATTACCCAATTAGATATAGGCCTAGAATAGGAGGCTGGTGTATAGAGGTATTAACAAAAAATGTTTGTCACTGTTGCACAGCTTTTTGAAACATAGTCAGACCTCATATATCCAAACTCTGAAAAAATAGAATCTGCACTGTCTGACACAAAGTTGGTAGGAACGTATTTCTCCCAATGCATGTCACCTTTTAATCCAGAAACCTTGCTGTCTGACTCCAACACAGAAATTTAGGAACGGGTATACATGTTAAAGCAACAAAGAAAAAGCTAAACTGGATTACACCAACTGTTATTTAGTTGTTTAATAAATCACAACGGAAGTGTGAAAGTCGACTTTCTATGCACAATGAATGTTACAGTAGCAGAATTTGCAGGGCACAGTTAGGTCTAGTTTTTTTAGCGTTTAATCTCATTCTGAATACATACTAGCTTTACATGTATTGATCAGATCTGCTAATAAACAAATATTACTGTGAGTGTTTCATTCAGTCATGTTTCACAAGCAGTATACATATTTACCTAAATTGACAGTTATCTAAATATAGAGTTTTATTCTGTTCCCCTTTGAGCATCTGATTAGGTGAGTTCTACTGCACTGCATATGGTCACCTTTGTTTATGTTTACATTGCTGGCATTTGCTCTGGAAAGAATTTAAGTCTTTACACTTTAGTTTCCAATCATCCGCATACCTTGCTAAACTGACATTATTGGATGAAACAAAGTAGTCCTGATAAACAAGGTATGTCTGCAGCAACATATCCATTCCCGAATTTTCTAATTTGCAGTTAGAGCTCTACTTTACACGTTGGCGTCTGGTGTACGATATATTCATACCTGGAAATCAGCCTAAAACCAGCAGTTTTCAGTCGCCTTACCAATGCCATAGCTCCTCCGCCAATTGTGCTAGAGAGCAGATCAAACCCGCAAAAGATTTGTCAAGTCTTCTAGTCTGCAACGAAAAAAAAAATTTCGGTTGGGGGTTGTGGATTGTTTATGAGTGACACCATAAGTGCAACAGTTTTTTGAAACTTTTGGCTCATGTTACCTGGCCTGCGTGTTCACATCCGTCGTAGCTAACAACCCAACTGCTAGGCCAAAGGATTTCGCTGAAGGTTTCATAGAAAACTAGGCTCAATTCCGAGTCTTTTGAGCCCTTGATCATTTTTCTAGTGTTTCTGGATCAAAAGTTATGATCTAAAATAAACGAAATATTATAATTAATTATCTAATTAATCAAATATTTTGTTTGTTTTTTATCATAACTTTTGAACCTGAACTTTTGAACTTGTAGCGTAGATTCCAATAAAAACTTCAGCGAAAAACTACCGTGTAACGGTTTAGGCCCAGGGTCAGGTTAAGTGGGGCGCCTAAAAGCCTTCCACTTATGACGTCACTCACAAAAAATCAATACTCCCCAAACAAAAAAATTTTTTTCAATTGCAAACTACAAGACTTGCCAAGTCTTTGGAGTGTTTGAACAGCTCTCTACCACTTAACAGCGCCAGAGTTATGCTTGCGCAAAGCCACACGCGATTCAGCTGTTTTGGCACAAAAAAGCTATAACGGCCCGGACCGGAAAGTGTTAATAAGGTTCCTTTGGCCAATACCAATGTTTTTATTTTTTCGTTGCCAATAATTGATGCTGAATGCATAACTCTAGCTGTGTCTACTTTGCCTCACGAGGCAAAATAAACACGTCAAGCTGTTTTCCCTTCCACCAAACATGATTGGTTGAACTGGTCACATGACAAGTTTGGAACGCATGATTTGCTCAGTTGATTGTGATGTCTGCAACATCTGTAATTTTCAGTAACACCTCCCAAAAATGTATATGTTATAACACTGCCTCAGCAGTATCATAGAGATCTATCACACATAATGCTACAGTACAATACATATAAATCAATTCACAAGATGTTTTCATGTAATAAGGCATGTTTACGTTTGTCGTAGATAACTGCCTTCAATAGTCTTATACTTATTCTAAATCACACATGCAAGCAAATCCACAAACAAGCAAACATGTGTTGCATATAAGCACTCCATGTGTTGGCCCATGTGCCTATGCTCAGATGCACGCACATCTCACAAAAGGTAAACAACAATACACGATGCATTATTAACATAACCCACAACTTCATTATGATGAAAACCCGCAAAACATCGAAATCTGCGCAAACCTGGGTCACATCTCACTGTCACATAGGCAGGCACATTTTTGACGCATGCTGAAGGCCTTGTGTCACTAGGTGGCCTTGCAAAATCCAAGCAAAACAGTCAAAGACCACAGCACTTAACTTGATTTGTTCGCAAACAGTCATCTGCTTACTTTGCAAAAACCTACAAGTGAATGTTACATCATAGATCAGTTTATCAAGACGCTTGTGCAGCGGTCTGATTACTTGGAATATTACACACTACTTTATGTAGCCCAAGGTCTGAGCACCGTTGAGAGAGAAACGGCATTAATCAGCCAGAGACAAACAACTTGGGTTTCTGAACATTCCATGCAGAACAATAATGTAGCACTGGAAGCGGCTTTTATGGACAAATATTGCCAATACATATTGGCAAAATTTTGCCTATATGATACATCAGCAACATTGTCATATCGGCTTATATATGTCGGCATGCTAATGGATCTGTCAAACTCTATTTGCAAATACCATACTCATTCATGCGTAGACTGCAGATTATAAAGTTTTTTCATCATTTCATGTGGCTTATAATCAACGGCAGCTTACATTGTTTATTTGTTTACCTTATCGAAATGTATAAATGACGCTCAGTCTTTCCTTGGCTACATTTTGTCAACAAAATTCTCATTTCACACTATTATTCTCTTGAGCATCACATGCACATCTGTCACAGGAGGGATTATGATGAACAGAAAGCAGTTGCAGTGGTGTTTAGCATCATAGCCAGGACTAGTACGTGCATGTATCTCAGAGGCTTGGGTAACCTATGTTCAAGTGCAGCTTACATTAATTTTTTAACACCACAGCTTACATCAAGTAAACATGGTATGTACATACATTTATTTTCATAACACATAGATAGCTGTGTATCAGAAAGCCATAACTTCTAAGGAGTTTCAGCTTTTTCAGACTTTTGTTTACTTATAACTGCTTCAGACTTACATTTAAAAATTTTTTTATTGTGTTTTAAACTTGACATAAATTACATAGTTACATTTTTCCTGAGACCTTAGTTCAGGGATCGAGAATGTTTTTGTCTAGGGGAGCCATGAAACCTACATATTTTTAATTGTCTTTCCGTGAGAGCCATATAATACTTTTCAACTTTTACTGCAACTAACGTGTGAACTTTCAAGCAAAATCAACATATTTAAACAATGGTGAATGTCTGCATTTTTTCTTATAACATGCTTCTTACTGTTAACGCGACTTCTGGTGCGGCACGGTGTTGCTGATGGCTTTGTAGTATGGTAGATAGAAAATTACAAAAAACGTTACATTCATAACAATCGTGTTAAGAAAATATCAAGCGAGCCAGATGCCGTCATGAAAAGAACTACATTTGGCTCGCAAGCCATAGGTTCCCAACCTCTGCATTAGTTTTATGCCTGGTTCTACAATAACAATAACATATAGTCAAGTGGTGTTCAAAAATTTCTTAATGTTGGGGTAAAAAGCAACTATCCCCTCAAAACTATTGAAAAGAAAAATTATTCAAACAAATTGGTGCTACATAGGTATTCATTGAGACATTGTTTGTAACATATTTGTTCCAACCTAAGACCTCAAAATAAGGTTTGCACATTTGTTTGAAAATTGATGTTGATATTAGATTGAAAACTTTATGAGCTTTTATGCTGCTTTAAAAGTACTTAGCATAAACATGTCAAAGTTGGCAATCGGTTTGGTAATGCATGTCTCTGCATACCCATACCAATAAAAAAATTGACAACTTTACATTGAGTTCAATTGGCTAGTTCGTTTTTACCCCAAACCTATATTTTGACTTCGGCAATATAAGTGGTTACTTTTTATGCCAGACAGGATTTTTTTATGATCTTACTGTAAAATAGATAAAGCCAATTTCTCCTCCGTATCGCTTTGCAATAAACAAAACCTTCATTTCTTGTTTGGCGTTTCAGCTGCATTGCAATTGCATTTGATTTTTATAGTAGTTCACAAGGAATTGCCAAGTACCTAGTTTTGAGTCTAGAACAGTGCTCTTAAACCTTTTTGTCATCGCGGAACCCCTGATATACTTTCCCGTTCGTCATGGAGCTCCATTAACAAAAATCAAAAAACACAAATTACTTATAAGAAAATGAAATATGTCGTTAGTAGACACTTCAAAAAATAAACAGTTACAACAGAAATTAAACAGCAAGAAATAAATGACTCGATTGTTCTTGCATTTATGGAATTTATCTGCTACATTCAGAATTTGGCCATCCAGCAAAAAGAACCCGTATCTGAAATACGTAACATTCCACTTTGTAACTTTGACAATTGCACTACATTTGGTCCGCTTCCGATTAGGTGCCTCTTTCACATTTGAACTACATTGCTCATTAAGGTAGACACCTTCACTGTTATTCTTTCACTTCACATAAGAAAATATGCTATCTTGCTTCATCTGGCTTGACTAAATAGTAAAACGTCGGGTTTCACATTCTTTTTACTTTATTCCCACAAAGGTTGAACTGAACAGCATCTCTAGTCTGTGGCTCAGTTTACTTTCTAGTAGGCTCAGACTGAATCTATTTTCTACTCAGTCCACTCTGTGAACTGCACATCGACAACATCGTACAACTGTGGTGCAACAATAACGTTCTGTTTTTGCATAACAATGAACAACAAGTGACCCAACCGCTACCAATATTTCTTTTTCTGCATCTGCACTCAACCTGCTGTATAACTAACTGGCCCACATGGAGTCTGAATGCGAGACGTTGATCTAAAAAAAATTCATAATGATGCATCAACATACTGAAGCAAAAAATCATTTTCCCTAAAAAACGAGGAACCCTAACGGAACCCCTGAAACTCACGGAACCCCACGACATGTTCTGCGGAACCCCTGCTGAAGAGCACTGGTCTAGAAGAGCCTATCCAACCGAAAGTGCTCAGGGCCAAAAATTATGTCACTATCTTAACAAGGGCTGCACACTAAATGGCATATCATGGAGGGTCATATTTGCATGGCTTACTTCGATCTTAGTAAACTAAATTTAGTTTAGGCTAATGTACCCGAAGCATTCAAATCCTAAATGCAACAGTAATGACTGTTTGGCACCTTTACCCAAGCTCTGCAAGTGTGATTTCATTCGCAACTTTAGTTTCAATGGAACAAAGGTATAATCAAAAAACTAGTAAAAAATCGCACGAAGATGTCAGTGGACACATGGAAATCTCTCAACACACAGTACAAACGTAATGAAGTGGCAGTGAGGACAATCCATATCAAAAATGTGAAATTTAGGATTTTCAAATTATGGACAGGTTGTCAGTATGTTGGCTACTTATAGTAAAGCAAAAACCTAAACAGGGCCGCACAAAACCTTCGACTAGGCCTGGGTTGCATCCTGTCTACGTTGGACATAGCTGGTCTAGAGGAAAGGTTCTTGAACTCTTTTAAGCGGATCTTCTTTGGCATTAGTCATTGATACTTGCATTTTAGCTAACCTCAAAATCAAACACAAAAAACAGTAAAAAACTTTATTACCAATTAGGTAGTGTCTATTTTACCACCAAGATTCTGGCGGCAACTCATCGGCTAGAGCTATTGTGCCGCCAGTCAAAGATTCAGTCTTGTGGGATGACGTAATGCGAAGAAAAAGGCCACTTTGTCTGGAAAATGGCATCCTGCTCGTGGTGCAACAGTTATGCGTCATGGCTGCTACGCCAATGGTTTTCGGTTTGACTCTGACCTTCCCAACTTTCGTTTTTCTCTTTTCTTTGCTTTTTTCAGGCTTAGGTGTTACGTTCAGGGGTTACTGTTGTTAGGTTAGGGTTAAGCTAGGATTAGGTTAGAATTAGGTTAGGGCTAGGTTAGAATTAGGTTAGGGTTAGGTTAGCTTAGCGTTAGGTTAGCATTAGCTTAGGGTAAGGGCTACAGTTAGGGTTAAGGTTAGGTTTATCTTTTACTTATATTCAGTTCGTTTCTACCAAACCTTTTGCTGCTGCCATCTTGGCAGCAAAATACACACTGCCTTGCCATTATCGTGATTTTCAACAGTATGTTGCTTCCACACCTGTGCTCCTATTGCAAACCTTTCATGCCCCTCAGTTTGAGAACCCAGGGTCTAGTCCAGAAAGTAATAAAACAGTGGTGATGAAACTGCATCATAATTGCATTTCTTAAACTGCATCACAAAAGTGGATAAAAACAGTGCTAGCTTCAAAAGCCTTTTTTTTGCAAGAATCACACTATAGTATAGCAGGTTTACCTTTAGGGCCAGATGAAATAAAATGATATTTAGTTGCATGCAGCAATTGCTAGAGCCAGATACATTTAGTCAGAGGAAAATAATGCAAAGATTTCTTTACCAGACAGAAAATTATACTTTTGACACATGTACCTCAAGACAGGGGAACATCTCGTAAGGCTATTTTCAAGTCCAGGCCAGCTTGAAATTTAACCCTCCGAAAAAGACTTACATTAATGCTTAATGTGGCTTACATTAATGCTTTAACACCATTTCATGCAGCTTACATTCAAGGGAGTCTTATAATAGAGTAAATAGGCAAAAAATTTAAGCATATGAGGGTATTATTATAATGGTGCACTAACTGTAGTTAATATACATTCAAAATGTAACCGGCCCTTTCACTTCCTGCATAAAAATGTCAAAATCTCAGGCTGACTCACTACCTGGTTGGTTTTGCAACACCTGTGACACCATAATTAACCCACCACATTCTTCAAGAACCTCAACGTCAAACACCCACCCACTTGATTCCCCCTCCTTTGATGCTCTCATCCAATCCCTGAGATCGCGCAAACACCCCATCCCCAAAGGAGCACATCCCTCTTTTGCCTCAGGACTGAGCAAACTCATCAATAAAGCCATATCCTCAAACGCACTACTGGGCTGGCAGCGTCTATTATGCTTCCCCCCTCTCCGTCCTATCATCAGGTCCAGGACCCAAGGGAATTTCCTTGACCAGTTCCATAAAGTCAAGACTCAACACATACCTGGAATCCGACAGCCTTCCTAAGCCTGAAGTCTCTCCCAGACATGCAAATCCACAACCGAACAATGCCCACAGGGACCCAGCCACAAACATGAAAAGTCCGGTGAACCAAAAACTGTCCGACTTCAATATTAAAGGTGCCTTACAAATACTGTCAGGTGATAGCTCTTTTGTTAAACCCAGCAAAGAATCCCTTGATACCCTTCAACAAAAACACTCCCAGGCCCCACCTGACCTTATGCTACCCCCTTCCCCAAGCGCTACCACTCCACCAACATA
>JGI24158J21664_10013885_pt1 | contig 10605 bp, 3 predicted proteins | sample Ectturendosymbi3_FD_21664 | JGI IMG/M metagenome (IMG submission 21664)
TGCTCCGGGGTAAGTCACCCTTGCGCCCCTGGTGCTCCGAGGTAATTCACCCTTGTGCAGAGCGATTTTATGCGAGATGCGGCAGTAAACGCGCTGGGAAAATCATCTGAGAACCTTTGCGTTTCAAAACAAAATTAAATCAGTAAACACTGCGCACGCAACCAATCCAGCCATACAGCGCGACGGACGCGTGAGAAGTACTTGCGCACCGTACTTCCGGATACTTCTAAAAGTCCAATGTTCACCGAATACAGCTCTGAATAAGTTTCTTACACTTTGGTCGTTATTTGTTTTTTGCAAGACGTCGAGTCGTAAACGCAGGATTTTGTGGACTTACGTGCTGCAGCAGCAAAGGTTTATACGGATTTTTTGTTTTTTTGTCTCCAATGTAAATAGGGTTGTCCATTCATGTGTAGAGTAATCTTAACAATAGTGGGAATCCGCGTTTTGCAAGCCTTAATAGATGTTTAGATATATTCTAGAACAAGCAATTTTTTTGCATTTGGGTCCTTCGGGGAAAGCGTTATCAAATTGTAAGATCAGCAAAAACATCTGATACGTTCAGAAATGTTCACAAAATAGTAGCTTATATGATGCAGAGTTGCCACCAATTTACTGTTATCACATTCCTGTGGTTATTGCTTTGGAATGGAGCAATATTAGGGTCTTTTGTAGGGCAGCAACTGCATCAAAATTGACAGTAAAGCATCACTCGTTTTAGTGTAGCACAGATTACTATCTTAGGATGGAGGTTAAAAGAATCATCAGGGGATCCAATACTGCAATAGTATATCGAAAGTTCAAGGTTCGACCTAGCGGAAACCTAGGCTTTAGAAGAAGGCATATCACGATCACATCAGGGAAGAAGGCATATCACGATCACATCTCTGTTTTGTTTTCTTACTGTCATTGCTTTTATCCGGTGAAAACTATGAAAACTATTTGCCTCCCCAAATGTCTCAGAAAACGCACTCCTATGGATCGGAGTACATATCACCAAATTGATTTTAAGTGAGTTGATACTTTAACGCCAGAGACTGAGATTGGAGCAAGAATCAGCCTCCAAATCTCATCGTAGACGTTGATCAAACGATTCCAAGAGACTAACTTTTTCTGGCGTTGCCGCCACAGCATAAAACTGTCATCGCAAATATGCTTTGAACCAGCGTTTCTCAAACTTTCATTACTTGTGGCCTTCTTCCAAAGGCTCAACACTTGTGCCCCCATGCTCATCAATAAAAATACCTATCTTTGTTTTGGGTTTTGCAGTATCACGGCAGAGCGTTTTAATGAAGGCCTCTGCTCGTGGCCCCCGGAGAACCGCTCCGTGGACCCCAAGGGCGGCCGAGGGCCCCGGTTGAGAAACCCTGTTCTAGAAAGACAATTGCTTATTCGAGGTTGAGCTTCTGCAACATTTCTACAATTGACAAAGCTCTCGCAGGCCGTGAGAAAAGCTTTCGCGGGCCGTATGTTGCGCAGACCTGGCTCAGGCAGACATCCTAGCAAACAACTGAGAAAATGAACACGGTATTGCCCCTAAAAATGCAGTAGAAATAGATTCACTGCAGGACTATCTTTAACTTTCTTGTAATGTTTGCAAAAACTTTTATATCTGATTTGTCAAGCCAATTTGCTTCGCGACCCCCGAATTACATTTCGCCATCCCAACTGGGGTCGCGATCCGTAGTTTGAGAACCCCTGCTTTAAACAGCTACGGACTGCGCATTAAACTTCGGCCCCTTTGAAATCATCTTAATGTCGCTTATCCGGCCCGCAAAACCATTCCATCTGGCCGCAAAGACAGGTTGTCAATAATGAAATGAAAATATGTTAATGAAAGGTTTATTGATTTGGTAGAATGTAACATATCCCGAAACAATCACATTATGTACGATTTCCGGCCCTCGAACTGTTGTGTGGTAGCTTGTGGTAGCTTGTGGCAAGGTTGCGGAGCCGGAACTCAAATTTCAGGCTCCGGCTCCAGCTCCAGGCATCTAAAACTTTGGGCTCCGGCTCCAACCTCAAAAAGTGTTTGGCTCCGGCTCCAGAACGATTTGTTCCGTTGAAAACTAAAAACCATTGTATTATTTGTAAAATTGGCTTCCTCTACAATTATGTCTGTTGAACGGGAACACAAATTTCAAGCTCCGGCTCCACCATTCAAATTTCTTGGCTCCAGCTCCACAGCCCTGGCTTGTGGGGCCCTCTAACAAGAATGTTTGGAGACCCATGCTCTGTCTAAAACCAAAGTATGTGAAATTAAACGATGCTCACAACCTGACATTGGCGTCCCGGGCTCAGTACAACTGTGGCTCTGTGTAACGAGTGAAATGTTAAAAGCGACTGATTAAATCTGTTGCAGTCTTTTTGTTTCTATTCAATTTTATTTTTCGATTTTAATATGTACCTGACAGTTTATGTGGATTGTTACTGCTTGTTTTGCCCGTACACGTTAAAAGGGCATCTCTCGCGTTGACATCACGCACTTGGCCATGTACGATGTAGATAAAATGCGTGGAGTTTCACAGTCCACTAGAAATGTTAACGTACATACAACGGTACATTTAGATACACAACCTTTTAAACGTTGTACGATTTGGCAAAGCGAGAGATATCGGATGTGGGTTTAGAGGTACATATCAACTGTGCTCTGGAGAAAAGTATCTAAAGTCTTATTATGCAGAAACTTGAAAGCTTCAAATTTTAAAATTATTTCTTACCTTTTCCTCTGACTTTTTGCGGCTGCTGTTGCGTCCACTCGCAGGCGTTCTTGGTTTCCTGGAGAACGTGGAATTGCAGTGCAGTGTTTCCAGTGAGTTTTCAAACACAGTCTTCAGCAGTGGAGACGCGGTGTTGCGGATCGTCGCTGTTTTAGTTCGGAACACTGACGCTTGCGCCTGCAGCTCGTCAGGCATTGCTGCAGCAGCAGGAGCCACACTAGTTTTTTCTTTACTCTGGCAGTTCCTTCCGTCTTGTTCGTCGCCACTGTTTGTCTGCAGATCTTTTCGTGTTTGTTTTTTGCAGTGAGACTTGGGTCTTTCAGCTTGACTGCTGCTTTGCTTGTCTGAGGCTTCAGAGCTGTTGGGTTGAGAGATGAAAGAGCGATTGCTTGACGCAGATGTTGTATCGCTGCTATCTCTGACTGGCGCCTGAAGCTCGTGACTCTTCCTACTGCCAGAATCCCGGGCTGCCTCGCATGTTTTCCTTTCGGGCACTGCAACTCTTTGACTGCTTGTCGTACGTCCAGTCAGGCTCTGATAGTTCCCTTTATCTTCCAGTTCGTCCCCAGTGACACAAAATGCTGATGCGGCCGCAGTAGCACTGTAGACCTTGGATGGCAGTTTTTTTGATCCGCAAGGATCAAGCAAAGGCGTAACCCTTCCTTCTGCTTCCTTGTTTAAACGTCCAGTTAACTTGTCCACTTTGTAAGCTTCGGAGAGGTTGTTTGAACTGATTGACCCTGCGTGCTTCTCTAAGTTTTGTACTGGTTCACTCGGGTCCTTTACGTTATTTCCCGCCTCTTCAGGAAATGGCCTGTTCCTCTCAATGTCGCGATCTCTCGCTTTGCTGTGACTCGCTCGCTTATGACTTGCATAATCGCTTTCGCTGATTGAGAGCCCTTCTGAATTTCGGGCAGCTTCCTTAATGCTTCTTGTCTCATTGTCATCTCTCGTATGATCCGTCAGTTCGCCATTGTCTTCGGCGCTCAAGGGCTTCGTAGCTTGGCAGCTACTGACGCAGCTACAGCGACCGTCGCTGTCATTGTTTGTCGCTGGTGATGCGGCGCTTCTGCGCGGTTCGTCATCATTCTCGCTGTCAGGCGTTTCTTTGCATTCAGCGTCTGCTTCTTTCCACAAGCCCGCGACGTTTGCAGCCTGCGGGGCGTCACCGTAAATTGCAGTTGCGTCCAGCGTTGCCCTAGGTCGCCCTTTTGCCTGTTCGTTTGTTTCGCTGCGGTTCGTCGTTGGCGGTTCGTTTGCTTCGCAGGGGTTCGTCGGGTGCAAGGAGCTCGATGGCGTTTCGCGAATCGGCGGTGAGAAAATGACGGAGCGTGCCGTCATGGGCGATCGCACGTCGCCCGTCATCCTCGAAGAGTGACCAACGCTGAGAGTCCACCAGCATGGCGACATCAGATCTGACTCAGAAAAATCCGGAGTGAAACACTCCGCTTGGCTGTTGAATCGTTTATGTTCAGCCTTGCCGCACAGCTCTCGAAAAGCTGCTGGTTCCGACCTAAGTTTCTGCGCGTCCGTTGCTTTGTTACGTTGATCTTGTGACGTCGAACCGCTTGTTACGCATGAATGTGGTGACGACCTCTGCGCTTCAAATGTCTCGGGACAGTTGATCTGGTCAATGATGGCGCGTTTTTCGTCGTTACCGGGTTGGCCACAGTCCGCCCGGGTCAGAGCCCCGGCTGTGAACGTTTTCGAAAAGGAGCCGCAAGAACCTGGGTTCTCATTCGGCGCTGGATTATTGTCGCCCGAGACAAGTGACGCGACGTTCAGCGAAAATCTCCGCGAAAGGCTGTAGGCTCTCGATCGCCGCCTTTCGGCATTTTGGTACGATTGGCTGCCGTTGTCGGGCCAAGCCTGTTTCACTTCGGGCTTCACCANGTCTGCTGACGCTTCCAGTTTTCCGGCCCTCTCCTTAAACGGTGTGCTCGCTTGTTGATGGCTTCGACACGTTTTTTTATTGACTTTATCGATTTGATTTGCTCGACTTGTCAGCAGGTTCTGATTTTCATTTGCTTGTAGCATCTTTGTTGCTCCTGATCTCGGGTAGTCGGTCCCGACAGGCGATTCACACCTATTGATGCATTCGTTTGGAGCTGCTTTATGTTTTCTACTCTCAAATGAGCTCGACCTCGATGTCTGTGCGGCTGGCGATCCGTGGGACCTCTCTGTTTGTTCGCTGCTCGTTGACGACGAGACGCATCGACCAGAACCATCATCTTTACCTGACTGCAGCACATTTCTTTGTTTTCGCACCACAAGCTTAGGAGGCTTGCTCACTTTCATGTATTCGCCTTGGACACGACTTGTGTTCAGTTTGATCACTGGACCTTTCGCAGCATCCGAGCGTCGCGACGACTTCGCGTCCTTTTTCGCTTTCTTTTCCACGCTTTTTGTTCTGTCTTTCTGACTCAAATACTTCTGCAAATAGCTGTCGGGTTCCATGCTTCCAGCAGCGATAACCTCGTTGTTTTTTCGCCTGTCTTGAAGCATTTGCCGCTGCGTTGAAACGAAAGGTGAAAAATCGATTCGGCCTCGTGCAAGGCTGTCGCTAGGCAACTGTGCGCTGTTTTTTTTCTCCTGGTCGGCCAACTGACGCAGCTCAGTTCTGATCTTTTGGCAGTAAGCACTGATCCCAGCATTTACACTGAACGACGACGGTAGTAGTTTTTTATTGACAGATTTTTCCTGCTCCGCTACCGACTTTCTGACCCAATCACGCTCTGTACCGTTACCTTTTCCACTTTTGCCGTCTCCGTCCTGGTGCAACTCGGTCAGATTCTTTTGCTTGAGATCGTCGTTTAATTTCAATCTGGGAATTACAGGCTTGTAATTGTATTCGAGATACTGCTTGAAAACGCTGTCGCTGCCCTCTCTGCTGAACGACGGTTGGTTCGTTTCAGGCTCCTGCTGGTGCTGTCCGTGCAACTTGCGCAGAAACCCCGAGTCGTCCTCGATTCTGGTTTCGACTCTGTAATAATCCCCGGTTAGTTGAGGTAGTTTATTTCGGTGACTGGAGTTATTGTAACTGCTCATGCAAGCGTTTTCCGCGTTTTTGCTCGAAGAAACTGTCCGGTTTGTTGCAAAGCTGCAGCGCTGTTGAGCAACGAGTAACAGAATTGCAATTTTGCCTTGCGAAATGTTGCAGATATTTATTAAATCTAGCTCATTTTTTATTTATGTAAAAACCTGCTGACATTTCAAGAAATATAATGCACGAAAACAATTTGCACGTCAAGAAAATCTATTTGAAAAGCAGTATCTCTTAGAGCTGTCTTCATTTTTTTTGTACAGTATAGCTTTCACAGATAAACAGATTTCAGCAAATCCATCTTTTCAGGCCCGTTTGTGTTTTCGCTTTTCGTTTTTTCCGGAAGCCAAACCTTAAGGCTACGTAACTGGTGACGTCATTTTTTTAATGATTGGCCAATGGCGACCAGACTCGTGGCAAACCGCTTTATTCCGCGCTTTGTGCTTTTCATCTTTATACAACGAGCCAGCGATTGGTTTTGCTGTAAAGTGGTTCATGGTTTTGATGTGAAATGATTGAAGCTCTACGTCAATTATTTGCCAAAGCAATGCATTTTATAGTTGACATGGGCGCAATCATTCAAGCTTTTAAATTTCTGTTTTGCTTATGCGTTTGTGGAATAACACCCAATTGAAACGAGTCGGTTGATTGACAGTAAGCAAAAATGTGAACTAAAAAATGCAAAGATTTCAAGCATCTTTTGAAGTTTGATAAAGTTAAAGTTTGTTTTGAAAATTTATTGGTTAAACCCGATGACGGTAGTGCAAAACTTAATTGATCAGAAAAAGTTTGAGAAAAACAGAAACGTAAAATTTCCTAGAATCTGTAAGCAGAGCACACATTGCTTCAGGAAAGGGCCGTTGAAACCTGGCACACCATATTCCAGACACAACTGGCATCCAAGCTTCCTTTTGTTATAGTGCGAATTTTGTCTGCTGTTTTATTGTCAAGAACATGTAAAGAATTTTCTAGCACTGCGTGGCTAGTAAAGATTGGGAAATGTTTTGTTGTTCATTTAAGCTTTACTACTAAGCCCTTTCATATCTCCGTATCTTTTATTATGTGCAGCGTACCTTGCTCCTGTCAAAATATCTTATTTCTGTCTGAGATGAATTTACAGCAAGAATTCACTAAAATTGTGTATTTTTTCCTCTGGTTGCCCACCATCCTTTCTGCCAATCACCCTGTTTCTGCTTGTCATAGGTTAAATCAGAGGTTGGCAAGCTTTTAGGACTACTTGGTCACTTCATCTTCAAGGGGTCAAGAAGGCACACAAGAACAGAAGAAATAAGGCTTCCAAAGACGGGTTGTTTTTGTTTATTGTATGAGTCACACACGAAGTTCAGAAAATTGTTTTGGAGACTATTTGGAGTAAGTGCACGGGGAGGGCGTACTGAGGTTAGATAGTGCCCGCGCAAGAAAAAGTTTGGCGCCCCTATGATCGAACCTAAGATCTTTCTGAAACAAATCTACTGCATTGACGAAAGTACTTGCGGCATTGTTTTTACTCTTCGGCACCCCCCAGTTTTTGGGCGCCTGGGGCATTGTTCCTCCCCTGCCCCCCCGGTACGCTCCTGTGCACGGGGTATGGTTAAATTTGCAAAGACTATTGCTTGATTAGTCTTAAATCTTGCTTGAACACTTGCACACACACATATTAGTTTGCTTCATTTGCAAGTCGCATAGAATCAGACCCATGCCAAAGGCGAAAGGTCAGGTGGGATACGAATGCGCTGTAACTTAGATTCAGAACCGAACACTGCGAAATCCTCTTTTCGACTCTCATACTAAAAGCACACGACGTGTTTTTGACTAAATCTACCGCGTTCTTAAGAGCCAGCAACAACGAAACAGACAGAGTCACGTTGTCTTGCGCGCCAGCAGTAAAACATATTTAATTGTAGCAGAGCGTCAAGATCAACTTGACGACACCATTTGCAACCGTGAACAAATAACTTCACCGACAGAAACCCTAGCACCAGCGGCCTACATATGAACCGACTTACCCACGCACCCAATCGGTACGTGCCAGAAAGTTGAGAATCCAGGCACTCCACAGTGGAAGTTGGCAGAACGCCAGAACCAATAACTACTGCTCAAAACAAGCCTGCTTGGGATTACCCGCTCACAAAGTCCTCAGACATCTTTTTGAGTGATTGATTGGAGTCATTGTGACGCAAAGTAACATTGTCAGATTGGGAAAGAAACAACCTCGGGATTGTATGAACACACAGAACTGTTTAGTTCAAAAGAACCAATCCAAAAGGATACCAAAGAAGGTGTCCTTGTGCCGTAGCTAGTACAATTAGGCCGGCTGCATTGCTGCAATAACTAAATAACTCGGTGTACGTTGGACCGGACTGGAACACCAAGGTTAAAGGATATACAAAAATGGCATTCTTTGTTTCTGCTTGCATTTTCCTGCTTCGATGCAAGTCCATGTTGCTGTTCTACATCAGCTCAAAAAGTATACCACGTAAAATAGTTTATTTTTCTCCGGGTATACTATGCAGTGTTGTGAGAACAAAAGCTCCACACACTAGGCGCAGAAATTTTCCATCGCAGTTTCAAATGGGGAAATCAATTAATTTCGACAGAGTTGACTTGTTTTCATAGGAGTGGACATGGGACCTCCTATGCTTTTATAAAACGACTGAAAAAAGGATGGGGCAAACAGCAAATCTAACCCTGCTCTTCCAAATTAACCATATAAGTGTTGTGGTTATGAAGAGGAAAGCATTCTCTTTCTTGAGTCCACACCTCTTCGGTTAAATTGTTTTTGATAATGACCTATGTGCTGCAGTTGCTTTGCTATTCTGATAACATTCGACCGACGCTGAACTCCAAGCAAAATAAAGATCTCAAACACTCTTGGCTAAATGCGACGAATCGCTATCATTTTACTCTAGCGCACTTCACGATCCTTAATGCGGAGCCTGTTTTTTTGCAACCTCAATTTCTCATGCGAACCAATGAAATCTCTAAGCTGTGTTAAATGACTTTCTTGACCGTGGCCAGAGTGCGGCTTTACGCTTAGCCTCTCAAGTGCAGTCCATGTGGGACGATTCGCTCGTTTGAATGAGCCTCTTAACATTACTTGAGATTAACTAAGTCTACAGAAAAGTTGTTCGGCCAAAAGTGATCTATCTTTGCCGTCCAATTTGATCATTGTCGCCGCGCTCACTTTATGGCACTCGAACGCGAAATGACAATATTTTTAGCTGGCGTGTTTTTACTTGGCGAGTTGTTGTTTTTGATTATTTACCTTGCGCCTGGTTTCAATATCGCCCTTATTCCAAGACACCGTAGCGCTTTATTGTATTACTCTTTGATGCTTAATATTGCAAAAAGAGCAAAAAGCCTTCAACTGGATTCCCTACCAAAGCAGACAATAGACTATTATTACGTGTGACCGTTGTTGCGTTTTCATTGTTTTGTAAAGAAACAATGTGCTTCCATTGACATATATGAACTTTTTAGGAAACCCAGTGTTCAGATGAAATTAAACGAAAACGTCTCCAAGGTAACGACGCGTTCTGCTTGATTGATTTGAACAGATGTTGTTTAGCATTTTGTGATGCACCTGCCACACCACCTGTCATCATCTCATTTTGTCTCTTTGGCATCAAGAATGCACGGCATGTTTTCGGACAGTTTATTTTTGAAAACCTAGGCTTTAGTTGTTTTTGTTGAAAAAGGAAATAATGTGTTCATACTTGTTTTAATGTTAAATGCGCTTAAAATAATCTCTCAACTAGGTCTCCATAGATATATGAATATTTCTAACATACTATTCCTGCTGTATTTTTTTGACTGAGAATCGTACGAAACGACGGGCAAGTAACTGCTTATGTAAACCGGTTTAGGTATTTTTCAGAGAATAAAAGGTGTGTTTGCCATCTAGAGCAGAAAAAACAACGATATCAAAAAGTGCTGCAGGGTTCAATTTGGAATAAAAATTACGCCTGAGGTTGACGTTTCGGTGATTTGTCGGCGCTACGGATGACGCTTACCAATGTTGTTCACAACTTTTTGTTTTTTCGTACTTCTCATGTCATATCTTCACCCGTAGATCAAACCTGAAAACCTCTCTGATGCGAAGAAGCGACTGCATCTCAAGTTATGTCGTCAGGACCAAACTTTGACAAACACCAAAGGTAAGGTGCTTCTTCGGCAGTTGTCTGTAAAGTCGTATCATGTAAATTTTTAAATGCTTTTCCGTGGGAAAAGTCAACTTAATTCCTCGCTGAATACCAAAGGGGTCCTTTCTTCAATAACCTTTGAACTAAAAGCTGGTCTTTCAATCATGCGTTTGTTTGATGTCTTACAAAACATTTAGATTCAGCCTATGAACAGTTATAATCACGGCTGTGGAGTCTATACCAAAGGACTCGTACTCTTTTGGTGCCACGACTCCAACTCTTCTATATGCAATAATCACAGCAAATTTTTCCCATCCTAACAACGGTACAGCGTTGTCTATACCGCTGCAATTGTTAATGCTATTAGCACGGTTTCAACAAATATTGAGTGCTGTTAGTGTCAACAGAGTTACGTACAAGCACTAGTCATTAACCACATACATTGATGTATTTCACATATTCAGAAATCAGTATTTGCGTCTCCATGTTTTTTCACACCAAATCCATGCTTTCATGCAGGTAACAAGCATGGTTATTTCGTTAATCGCGTTTATTTAATAGAATACATCGATTGTCGCGTAAGGTGCTTAGTCCCAATTGCCACATTTGTTCGCTTATTGCATATTTTCTTGAACAAAGCGTTAGCAAAACAAAGGCAGTGAATCACGTGACAATCTGCAACATGCAGGGCCGAAAAAAC
>JGI24158J21664_10013888_pt1 | contig 10604 bp, 4 predicted proteins | sample Ectturendosymbi3_FD_21664 | JGI IMG/M metagenome (IMG submission 21664)
ATGATGTCACAGAAGCGTAGATTGCAAATAAATTTGTGTTTTTAGATTTTTATGTTGCTGCTCTTTGTAACTTGGGTTTTACGATATGCGGCTCATACATACAGTAGAGCAGGTTTGGCCACCCCTGGCATACAGGGATTGTTTAAACTGCAAACGCTTCTTGTGTTTGTGTGAGCGAATAGTCTCCACCCCAAGCCGAACTCGATAAGCGCGTCACATGTCGCTGTGCGCGTGAAACGTCACGTGATTAACGTCACATGATGTTTCTTGTTGGCGAGACATTGCTCGAGGGCGACACCAACCGGCCGTATTTTACCTTTGCTACAGGCAAGCAGAATAACTGCAAACGATTTCTGCTGTTAATCTGTAATGATTACATGCAAACACACAAATGTATTGATGCAAAAAGTGCAACACAAAGTTTCGAGACGTGCCGTCCAAAAGTCTTTTACGAACTAGACTCGTCTGAAAGGTTTTGGTGTCAAATGTCTATTGTCGAAAACATTTGGTTCGAATTTTAATAAATCCGTAAAGTCAGAATTCATAAAAGACGAATGCACTTTTTAAAATGACGTTGTCGGTGATGCTTTTTCTCTTTCAAGATTATAAGCAAGTTTATATACGGTAAAAGCATTCAGATTGTTTTTTCCATATACATCTATTATTATGCTCGCTGCTTTCATCAGCTAGTCGTGGTATGGGACCAGGTTAACCTTCCAGCTATTTAAAACCCCATCCAATAATTTACCTAGACCAACTATGTCCAACCCGCGGGCCGCATGTGGCCCAGTCAAAAGTTTTGTAAGACCCAGTTTAGGTTTTCGCTGTATTGAAAGTATTCTACATACTGACAACCTGTCCTTTGATAATCTTGAATTTGACATTTCTAATGCAGGTGGTCCTCAGTGCCACTCTGTTAAGTCCGTTACCATTGCAGTTGGGATTCGAACTCTTTCATTGCATTAGTTTGAGTTAAATTAGTTTTCTAAGATCAAAGTAAATGATTCAATGTGGGGTCTCACTAATATGTAATTCAGTGTACGACCCAGGTTAAGATGCGACATAATTTTTGGCTCAGTAAGCCATTTCGATTGGACACAGCTGACCTAGACACACCCCTGTTTTTGGCTCGCTTTAACAAAGGCCGGAATCATTGTATAAAAAGCACCTGTACGTATGTTTATAGTCAGCAAATACGTTTGTGAAAGTTCGCAACTCATTCACAGAAACTTCCATAAATTTAGCAGCAGCAGTGCCAAACTGGTAAACTCTGATCTATGAATAAAGCTAGATAAGCCTGACCCCAACGTTGGAAAACGTTACCGGGGAAAAGTATTACAAAACAACTAAAAGTCCCGCGTGGGAACAGCTTCAAACCGCGCTCTCCTAAAAATATATGTTACATTTTTTCCTAAAGTTATATCTTCCAAGAAATTAGTAGTTTTCAAGTTTTTTTGTTGAATAGGTTCGTCTTCGACCCGTTTCATATATGTGGACAATAATGTACATGGAAAATAAATTTCACACGCAAAGTTTTCTCTGTAGTTTAAGTGCTGTGGCTTGCTGGACGGATGCTCCGACTGGAAAAAAAACGTCACAACAGGATGCGGCTGCACCCAGACAAGCTCGAACAATGACACTTGCAAACTCATCAGTTCTACTACGTGCACAGCTAGTGAGACGGGCGTCACGGCCATCTACACAACAGTAAGTGAAACAAGAAAATGCTTTCGTTTTTGTTGTACTCGGGTGAGTTTCATGCTTGCTGTTGACATTTCATTATGATTGGAACTTAGTTTCATGTATTTGCTTTGTGAGTACTTATTTTGTTTCACTTCGAACACAAAAGGAGTAGTTATGGAAAATCGTTAAGATTTTGTTAAACTTTGCAGCTAGCTGCAAAAAATAGTCAGATGTGCTCAACAAAAGCACTACGACAAAATAACGCGTTTTCGGAAGTAAGGAAGGACCGCTTTGACCTGCTTTATGCCACATGATAAACATACTATATGCATTGTGGGAAGCCTTTACATTGCAAATCAATGTTTTTTGAGCCAGGTTTTCGCAAGTGGTTGTTTAACAGCTCAAGTGATCGTGCATTGTAGATTTCATGAAGCTTCCTGATCCATGCCATTTTGTTCTAGTTCAGTGATTCTCAACGTGGTCCAGGTGACCCACCAGTGGTATAGATGGATTTTATAGCGATCCATGAGTTCCATAGATCCTTGATTTGAACGTTCACTGACCTATGTGCAATACAGCTTCGACAAATTGTTAATGAGGCGTCAGCAAAACAAAGTGGTCTATCGGATATTTTTGAAAAAGATAGTCCATGGGCGAAAAAGGTTGCTGCTCTAATTTTATCACCGAAATTTGTCATATGCGCTGTTTGATCTTGGCTTGACCTGAAATGATTTGTGGACATTCCAAAAACCGACAAGCTCACAACCATCCCTCGCCATGTACTGTGGTGACTCAACAATAAGTAGGTCGCTACTGCAATCACGAGCTACAAAAGAAATGTTTAAACTTGTTTCATTTTCCCAGGATTGTTACGACGCGATTTTGAAGTTCATCAACGACAACATAATTATTATAGCAGGCGTTGGGATCGGCATTGCTCTGGCTGAGGTGAGATGTGAAACATGTTGTTTCAAGCGCATAAACAAACTATTTTCCACCGCTGCACTCTGCAGGCGATCTTTTTCATCTGTTCATCATAGTTTTGCAAACCAGAAGAACTGCTTTCGGAAGAACGACTACAGTCTATTTCTAAGTTTCGACAATGTCAAAAAATCTTGGCAGACAAAATGACTAACCGAGACGGAGTGCGCGCTATTTAATGGAAGCCGGTAGGCTGAGTTCGAATACCGATCCGGTCATATCAAAGGCTTGAAAAATGATACTTGTGGTTTGTCCAGCCTCGTGCGCAGCGTAATTGGGTTGAAGTCTTTGGCACCTCATATACCAAGGAGTCCCCTGGAAAAATTGAAGTGTGTATGCAGATTATTTATGATGGACTACTATATTCCAAACATCAATTTGCTAACCAAGGCTTTCGAATAGCCACGTTACTTTCCAATGTAAGGTAAATCACCTAAAAATAGGTGTGTAATGTCCCAATATAATGCAAATCGGAACAGTTGTGGTTCAGATCACAACCACTTCCATTTCGTACTTTGATCTTCGGATGTTCCTTGGAAAACTAATACATCGACGCAGAATTATAACATTCTCTATTCCGATAAATCCTGTTCTTTCTGATGCTCATGTTGCTTCAGTAGCATTTGGCACCAGATCGAATTTCAAGTTTTGTTCCTCGGCCGATTTCTACTGTTGTTAATCTTATTCGTCTCCTGATCAAGTAGGATTCCTTACAACCACATTTCAACCGTGAGGACATAGCCGTTTACACAGAAGGAAACCAATAGACAGTGGGACGTGTGATAATAACGCAGAAATGCAGCATGCAAAGGAATTAAAATGACAGTTAACTCCAGTATTGACTAATGAAAAAAAAGGCTAGACATGAAAGTTACAGCCAACGATTTGTAGCACGGCACACGTTTTGTGTAAAAGAATTAGGAAGTTGGAGACGTTAAAATGAGAAGCATTTTATGGTTATTGCTTGTCTAGTTGTTTCCGTGATTGGTGATTTGTGTTCGTTATTGTTTCTTTATAGGTACACTGCAAGTACTTTTTGTAAAAGCTAGTGCCAGTAGCAAGAAGTGCTGCTTGTTTGAAGCATTTCATGCCCTCTTGTAAAAATGTTTACAGCATTTGACATTATCTGCAGCAATTAAACAGCGTAACATTCACGGTGATAAACAAATCACTGAAACGAAAAATAAAAACACTCTGGTTACCCCCCAGGGTGACACTCTGGTTACCCCCCAGGGTGACACTCTGGTTACCCTCCGGGGCGCCCCTAATTCTAAAATTTCTCTGTGCAAATGAAAGATGCTGCATGTTACCAACCATTCATCATTACGCTGAAAAATGCGCCACACTTTAAAATTGGACAAGATGCGTCTAACACCTGTACCATTAATGCCAGGCCTGCCAAAGAACAGGCTTCCTGACAGGTGGAAGGCAAAGATGCACAACCTGCAGCCGCACGGCTCATCGATGAAAATCTATGTCATTTAAAATATGAGTTATGGCGGCCTTGCATTAATGTAAACTGTTTGTTTAATTCATGAATGATACTTTGTAGAAAGACGGCCAAAGAAACATGTGGAAGCAGGGTAGGCTCAGTGTGTGGAAGCAGAACAGAAGAAATGCAAAAAAATAGAAATACCTTTATCTCGCTGGCGGTCGTAATTCGTAAAAATCAACGTAACGCAGCCGGCAATAGCGAAAAAATTGTGCACCCCTGGTATAGGGAATAATGATAAATAAGTGGGTGGTAAATTATGATAAAATGTCTTGAGCGATCTGTGGTTTGTGCAACTCGACCGTTCAACAAAAACACCAAATAGATCTCGGTCTCGCATCACTTGCCGCAGATGACACATATGAACATGCACGAAACGTAATCTGATCACTTAATTTTGCGAACTGTGATCAATACTTCAGGAATCTTCGTTATAAGTTACTGCAAAACTATTTTTTATTAAGCACGGTATGTGAGAATTTAATCAGTTCTGCGACTCAACGCCGTTTCTGTTTTTGTATTGGATGCAGTATCGAAAGTAATGTTGAAAAGTAATCTTAAGTTTGCAGATTGGCAGGTGCATTTTGAAACTAAGTTGGTTATCTTAATGCATTTCTCTAAAAATGACCATGTATTTATTCACAGATATTCGGGATGATCTTCGCTATTGTCATGTGTAGAAATCCTTCCAAGGGTTACGAAACGTACTGATTTCTGAATAGTTTTTTTTGAGAACATGCATCACAGAAGCTATTGACGTAGATTTTGCATCCTGCATTTCTTTATCTTCGCAACCTCAAAGAACCCTACGATATTTCGAAACATTTTAAATGCTGTAAAAAGCTGTGTCCGAATGACTGTATGTTTTATACAGGACCGAGGCATGCCGTGAGCTCGTATATTTGCTTGTGTCACGAATACTTCATGCGAAGAGTTGGTGTTTGCCTATTCTGGAAATATGTGTTTGTTCTATGCTAAAAAGTTTCATTTGTTTTGTGTTCAAACGCAATTATTAAATATGTTCTTGCACAAATATTATTCACCAGCGGAAGAAGTAAAACACAAGTTAACTAAGAGGTTCGCTTGGTTTCGAAACCGCAGCATTATTGACAGTCGAACGTTGCTGGGTTTTGTCGCAGTATACTTGTTTGTTGCTCTTGCAGCACAGTATAAACTATTTTCAAACTGTGGAATGAAGTTTGCGTAAACGGAAATCTCAGTCAGGAAAAAAACACCAGATATTTACTGGAGGCTAGTTTAGGTTGAAGATAACGGTGTTTTTTATTGTGATAATATTTTTAAAAAATCTGAAGCACAGTTGGAATGGTAAGACAGTACTTAACGATCGTACGCTCCACTCTACGATTGTCATTCTGTGTACCAAGTTTTAAAAATACAATAAAACCTCGACCGAAAACTATGTAACACATAAGCACAGCAGCAAAGCACGAGCACAATGAAGAAAGACAACCAGAACAACACTTCTAAAAATTGTACACAAGTAATATGAAGTAGTAACATTTTCCAACGTATCTCAAGACGGGATTACCGAAATAAAACGTTAAAGTGACTTTTATCAACCACTGCCTCTAAAATGTGATGTCTTTTGATCAACATAGAATGTCGGCACAATTATGGATTAGTCGTTTGGGACATTTTCCCAAATTTTCGATCAGTAAATCTAATTTTTTCTCAAGCTCCTTTTTAAAAAAATCACTGAAACAAAACTGCTTTTTACGGAATTGCGAGCATATGGGGTATGTATAGAAGGATCAGGCAATTCTTTTGGGTTCCAAAGGATAATATGTCCGAATTTGCCTGAATAACTTCTATGCGGCAAACCTTGACCTTACAAATTTTCTGTAGCTGTTGATAGAATATATTTTCCTCTATCATGTTGTCATAGACATAAAAATAGACAATTTGGTACTTTAATTTGTTCTTAATCACACAACTAAAAATACTCTAGGCTGTGCAAGGACATTGTCAGAAGCCAGCTGGCTAAGTATTCGTGAGCATTCCTCTCACAGTTTTGAGGTTTTCCTTTCACACTCCAGCTGTTGCTGTCAGCAAGGAACCTCACACCTAACTGAGGCATATATGCAACATACTACATGGCAAAATGTGTTCATCCAATCACCGAACTAAAATTCTAAATACAGCTTTTCTGTACTTGCCTGGCATGACTCTACTAATATGAAGTAGGTGGCATGCAGTATATTTGCTTCTCTCATTGTACAATTAATAAAGTACGTAAATTAAATGTCCTTCTTTTGCCCAAGCTTTTTTTGGCAATGTTATCGAAGTTCATGAAAACAAGCAGATAATTTCGATCTTCTGCTGATTATCTTATCATTTAGCCGGCGTTTTGACCACCTATTCAAGTAGGCTTTCTCATGGCAATGTTTATAACCACATACAACATGTAGCTTAACAATAACAAAAAACAATTTGCCGTATGACATACAAAGACAAAAAAGCAAAACTGACCATCACGTTATAGGAAATGGGTGGCAGCATGCCACGCGGCATAACAGACACTCAATAACAAAAAAATATAATTTCATTAACATTGCTATAAATGAACAAACTTCTCTGTCGAAATATTTTGAGACTTTTGCCAAATTAAATTTCGTGGAGATGCGCATGTACCCCGTGCTCCCCATCTTCTACGCCGCTGATTACAAGCGTTCTAGTCTGAATGCTTTTTGGTTTCGTGGAGTTGCGACTACATCTTCCAAGTAAAGAATCTGAATCATTATACATGCACTACAAAACACAGTTAATGCACTAGCAAACTCAAAATTATAAGCAGGTACTGCAAGTGCGTGTTGATGCGAGGTTGTGCCACAGTGGGTAAGTATGAGCTTAAGGCAGTGTTTTTCCACCTTTTTGCTGCAGAGGAACCTTCCGTAAATGTTTGCGTTGCTCATGGAACCCTATGCAATGATCGAAGTGTCCATATTGCCACATAGGCATAGAACTGTGGTTGTGAATTTCGTCCCAGGCAATTCGGTCTGTTTCGGCGGAACCCCTGGAAGCCACTCGCGGAAACCTGGTTGGAAAACACTGGCTTAAGGGATACATCTTTGTGCAAGTAATTGCATCACTTGATGTTTGTGCGGTATTTGTCAGTGTTACCTACATGTCATGTATATTGGTCTCTTTCAGTTTTTGTTAAATTAAGATTACATAACAATGGCTTAACTCATCGCCTTTAATGTGGCATCAAAAACGTGCTGATAATTTAACCCTGAACAGGTGTTTGCTACCTGAAAATTGTTAGACACCTTTGTGTGGTTTTTGCATAATTTTATGAGTTTTGAAAAACATGGATGTTAGTCCTGTAAAGCTTGCAAATGTATTGACTTAGCGTAACCATAAAAGTAGTCGCACAGAGTGACAGCTAAAGATGTTGGCATCATTGAATCAACAGAATACTATACAGGCTCATCAAGAAGATATAAAGTGGAAACACTCTCCTCCCTGGCAGGAAGGGTAAATGTGAAAAAAGACAACGTCCAGAGCGGATGCTTGATTGTTTAGAGAGAACAAGTTAAATGCAAGAAAACGAGTTATAATTACAGTACAAATCTATCGGATTCAAACCGGAGCCTTTGTGGAGACTAGTTTTATGAAGAAAGTAGAGCCATGTCGGCTTATTCCTTGAAAGTTTGCAGCAGACTTAGAACTTCAATTGCAGTAAGATTTAACTCCTACTGGCTGGAGTATCAGCCGACTCCTCAACTGTACGCAGGTGGTACACAGTAGTTGGTCGGATAGCTAGGTGACCAAAAAAGTAGCCCTTGATCACCAACATGAACACAATACATTGTACTTAGGCAAAAAGTGATGAATTCCGGATGTTGCGTAGTTGTTCTCACAAAGAAAGTGACACCAGAAATGGCAAGAAGATTGTCAGAAGGGTCACGACTTTTTCAGCAGGATTTAGCACCTTGTCATGTCAATCGCAAGTTTTTAGGTTTAGGAGCATTTCTGTTTTGTATTTGTTTAGAAGTTCTCCAGATTTAAATCCAGCGTCAAAAGTCTTGGCAAGGTCTACTGTAAATGGTTTTACCTTTATCAAAATCAATGTGAATATCAGAAACTGCTAGCAATATGGATAATTTTTTCTGAAGCCATAGTGATTAGTCTCAAAACTCTGCATACAAAGGAAAAACTGTGCAATTAATCATACATGTGCAGTTTTCAAAAATTATTACTGAAAGGATACAACAAAAACATTGGTCTGATGTCAATACAACTATCCTTTGGACAAGACGGATAAACTGACAATGTTACGGTCTCTTTCTGAAACCAACCCGCAAGAAAATATTTTAGGTAGGAATTCGAGGGTTTGCGAGTGACACAGATTAGAGCCTAAGTTGCGAGATCTGACCGTGTTTTATTCCAGTTTCCCAACCCGGGGCTCATTAGGTTTAGCTCCAAGTTGTGTTTTATTCTTTTTATTCCTAGTTTTATTTATTGTGAATTTACTGTATGATGAACATGTAACTCTACATGAGAAGCGGTTATTTGTAAAAAAGCAACATTCATAATTGTGAAGAGAAACGATTAACCTGTGGGAAAGTACTTTGATATTTCACAAAACAAGGTGCGAAAGTGTTTATCCCAAGTCACATAATTTAGCTTGTCGTTTACTTTTTCCAGCGTTTGTTGGTCTATAAGAGACAGGAAGTGCAAAAGAGAATTATGTTCGGCCTTCAGGACGATTATATATTGCAAAGCCTGTGGTTTTATATTTTCACCAAAAATACTGTGAAGTTATTCGAAAAGTTTGCTTGCTTCACGTCTAGGTTTGTCGAGACTCTGCAACCGAGTTTCGTCACGCCAGTTCCCGAGTTACAGTTGGTGCATGTGCGGTACAGCAAGGCTACAGCGACAGGTTACAAGGACAAATATGCCAAGAGAAGTGACAGTTTTATCCGGACAGTAAGGAGTTCCAGTCAGATTGCGTTTGCATTGAAAAGGAAACTGTGACGTGCGAAGCTCTTGCTCAGCAGTTACTGTGCTGCGAGAACACCAATTAAGGCGCAGGAAAAACCAACATGTGACCCAACGTGCTGCATAATGACATCTCATTAACCTCGGCAGCACTACTGTCATCAGGCGCTGCAGCCAGCAGAAAGTATGTTAGTCGACCTCCTGTCAAGGATCGTTTGATCGTTATGACGTGTCAGAGTTTGAGTCAAATTCCGCACTAGAATTTTCTGTTGCGCCAAGCTTTTTTTCTATCAGAGCATTATTCGCGACGATCAAATTAGTTTCAGTGATTTTGTTGTTACTGATGCAACTTTGGAGCAGTCTGGATTGGCCACAGAAGTTGCTTCAAGAGCAATGTCTTTGCCTCAAAAAATAGGAAAGAACTTTTTGGCAATAAATTGATTGTACAGTACAATGAAGTTCACGTTATTAGGAAACATTTTTATACAATTGATTGGTATGAGGTTTTCTCCAGTACGTTTCAGGGTTTTAAACATTGTAAATGTTTAAGACCTTCTTTACTAGCGATGGCAGCAAAGAAACGAAGTTGAATTTATAGGTTTACAGGAATTTATAGAATCCACATGTATAGCAGGGTTGCAGAGTCAGAGCCGGAGTCGCAATCGGAGTCGTAAGGAGTAGGAGGTTTTTGGGTGGAGTCACAGTCGGATTCCTAACAACAGTGGGAGTCGGAGTCGGATTTTTTCCGGACTCCGATTCCGGATGTCCGATTGGATCATTTTTTACATCACACTCTTAAATTGGGAATTCTTATTGAAATGGTACAATTTCTTTTGAAACTTTTGTTGAATCAGAGATTTTTTGTTGTGCACCACGATTTCCATTGATTTTAACAACAGACAAATTTCATTCCCTTTATGTTAAGGAGTCGGAGACGGGAGGCGGAGTCGGAAATTTTGGAAAGGTCCTCTCGGAGTCGTTAGTCGGAGTAAGAAATATTGGAAACGTCGGAGTCGGATATTTTACCTCCGACTCCTTAACACTGATACGTAGGTTACAAAATGTTGGAAAATAGAGTGCTGAAAGGAGATCTTATAGAACTACCTTCACATTGTGCTCTTGAAATGCAATTGAGAGTAAAACTTTGAAAGAGCATTGGTGTTGGGCTATGTTTATGTTTCCAAGGCTTCCTGAAAATGCACAAGCTGAGCTCATTACATTTGCGACAACATACCTACCGTATATGAGTCACGATTTAGCACTGTTTTGCCAGTTAAGATGACATTTATAAATGACTTGAATGCAAAGGCGGACATGCGTGTTGCTATTGGCAACAGTTCCACGTTTTGAAAAACTCATAAGAAAGAAACAGAAACGAAAGCAGTGGTGTATGAGGCGGGGTCGAAGGGGGTTCAAGCGCGCCCCCAAAAGTTTTGATTTGTCGAAAATTCGGGCAAAATCCTGAAAATAAAATCCTGGCATG
>JGI24158J21664_10013889_pt1 | contig 10604 bp, 9 predicted proteins | sample Ectturendosymbi3_FD_21664 | JGI IMG/M metagenome (IMG submission 21664)
GTTCTGCGATTTATGAAGTTTGACAAGCTGCGAAAGTGCGAAACGTCACTGGTTCCTCATGGACAGTCTCCGAGTAACAAACAAATCGATTATGGCAAGGAAAGGGTGTACGCCGCAAAAAAATAAAAACCGGTCTCGATGATCGACTAAATTGGATATGCGTATTTTCAAGAGAATTGAGCAAAAAAAGGTGAAAGGGTGGTATCGCAAGAGTGCGTGGAAGGTAATCTTTGAAATACGGTTTTTTGCTCCGTCACTTCGTGGAAATTTTAGGAATTCTTCAAAACTGTAGTAGATGTTTCAAAGTACTAAAAAGCGCCATTCAGATTTGTGACATGTGTATTTTGCTGTGCTGTTCAGATGCTCCTCTGGACAGTTCGCCTGCGTGAGTGTTGCCGGTTGCATTTCGACGTCATATGTTTGTGACGGAGCCAATGACTGCAGCGACGGATCGGACGAACGAAACTGCGGTGAGTAGGCGGTGCTACGCTGTGTCATGCATCGTTACGCTTCACTGGCTTCGATGACCTTACCAACCTTTGCAAGATGCTTCCTTAAAAATCTTCGATGCTTACACTGCGCGTGACCCTCCGTTATGCTGTGTGTTGTCGCTGTGGTCCTTTTGATTCTAAGTGCGGAATACGCACGGTCGCGTTTTCTGTGCTTTGTTAAAGGTGGGTAGCCATCCGTATTCAGCAGATTCGCGCAGTTCTCAGGTTGCGTGCTATTTGGTTGACCCGTGACTAAACTTTTATGTCAACAACAACAAAACACTGATCGAAAGTTATTATCGTCCACCAATCGTTTCACCTAGCCCTGCGGTTCAGTTGCTGTCTAGTCCCCTGCTGCTGAATGCTGCAATATGTTCGTCCTAACGTGGCAAGCGTAGATGTTGCGTCTATTTTGTTGTTTGGAGTCTATGCTGGCTTCACCTGATCAGACAAATTCGTAAAATTTCCCACCAGCGATAAAAGCGTAGGCATCGATGCAGACTTATTTCCTGAGCAGGCGGAATAAGCAGCCTGCCTCCTGCTGGACACGTTTTTAGCTTTCTGAGAGGCTGACGAGCTTTGTGGTTCAGCTGGTCACCTCCGCACTGCAGGAAATGAAGCTCTAGTCTATGGCATAGGTTCCCGACCTTGTTTTAAGCTGGCACCCCTTTCGTAAATATAAAGTGGCGTTCGTACCCCATCGTTTCCTCGTTTTAAAAAAAGCGTAAAAATCACAAAAGCAGTCCGATTTTGCATAATCTTTATTTTTGAAATTAGAACTCGTAATACGTAGGTAGGCCTGCTGACCACACAACAGAAAGCACTCAGTCGTACTGTTTAACTTTCATACTTTACCGATCATTAGAAAAAACCTAGCGAGTTTTCTGTAGCTGCTGCTCTGAAACTGTCCGCTCATACCTTGGCACGCAATTACTGAGAACCACGCGCCAATCGTAACCTCGCTTGCTGTTTTCAGACAAATCTTGCTGTTTAAGACACGGTTGGGATAACATTCTCTGATGCTCTCTCAGAATATTGTTGCATACTGGTGATGCGAGAGACCAGCACCTATATGCGACCAAGAGCATTTGTCGCAATGAAAATACTTTATTTCCGTCGCACGCAAACAAGCTACGGAGTCTACGCGCTTGCTTAAAGTTTTTGGCACATTGACCATGTACTTGCACGAATCCGAAAAACAAGCAATTAAACCTGAAAGCAGATTGTTAGTCAATGTGCCGCAACTTTAGGTGATCAGACAACTGCAGCTCACCAGTTATTATGCTGAAGCCTTTGTGCTCATCTCTGCTGTGCCTGTGGTCTGTTGCTTTTTTTCAGGGCGTTCCCAGTGGGATTTGATTGCTTTTTTCATTGGCTGAACCCCTTTTCAGCAATATTACCTTCTAATATTTTCTATATTTTGAGTCGAAACCCACTTCTTTGACTGAAGTTCCGTGCTTTTCCATATCGACGTTGGCTGCAGTGTTTTTGGACTGACTTTATGCTGGTCGTAATGATGTTTGTACTAATATTTGTTTTTCTCAAAGACTGTCATTCGTTTGCGTGCTTCACACGTTTGTTGTTGAGGACCCTGTGACGCTTGAAGCGATGCGCCTTCACGCGGAACCGACACGTGAGAAACACCCCCCAACGCGGCCCCAACTATATCCCACGTCCCACTCTGTTGTAACGAGTTTAAATCGAAGCTCATTTTTGCGTCGAAAATAACGAAACCGCTAAAGCTCTGCGATGTCAGCGTTGTTGCAACTTCGCGTTGCCGCACGTTTCTTGCATTTTGACTTTTGCTGCAGATACGACCGTCGCGCATTGCACACCCGACGAGTTCGCATGCGACAGCAAACACTGCATCCCTCGGAGCAAGGTTTGCGACTCGAAGCGCGACTGTGACGATGGGTCGGACGAGTCAGAGCGCGAATGCCAAGGTGGGAAAAGTTTTGCGCTGTTCACTCTGCTGTCCACTGAGCAGGCACAAGATCCTCGTGTTGGGTGCGAGTGGATTCACACCCAACACATCAGGCATTTTATTCCCGTAGATTTGGCATAGAGACCCTCTCATTTGCCCACACGTCAAGACCAATCTCTGGCGCGGGCAGAGCAGCGCGACTTATGCGCAATGTATTGAACGGCTGGCGTCGCCGTATTTTCACGGTCAAGCGCACTTTCAAGTACATTTCCAGGAACTAGCGCGTAATAACAATTGTTCACGCAGCGGTTGCGTCATTATTTCTGTGATTCAGCACGTGCTGTGCGACAGGCGAGAACCACGTTCTCTCGTCTTGTCGTCGTCGGCGACTTGTCGCGCATCATCGCGCGATTAATTTCGCGAGGAGCTGCCGTCGAGATCCGTCGCACGAGCCCGAGCGGCGCAATCGCTCCATGGTCTGACAGGGCGCGCGTTGTAAAGAATTCCGCAGTTACTTGGTGCGTTTTTGTCCTCGGAACGGAGTGTCGATTTACATCCTTCGTTAACGCCTTTGTTTCTGATGGCCAAACCACCTTCACTCGAAAGCTGTATGCAAAAGCTTCACTGTTTCGTCTCCTGCTTCGCCGCGAACGTTAGGCGTGGTGTGCCGCAGGTTCACGTGTCCAGTCTGTTTATCGGTGCATGCATGTGTGGTCTGCATTGTCTGGCCTTTAAATTGGAATGGCAGAATGGTATCTATCTACACATTGTTCCGTTGGCATCGATATCTTTCATTTTGCGGTTTTTACAGGTAATTCCAACAAAACATGCGACGCGAGCTCGATGTTCCGCTGTTCGAACGGGAAGTGCATCTCCAAAACGCGAATGTGCGATCGAAGGAACGATTGCCCGAATGGGGAGGACGAAGAAAAAGGCGTTGGAAAATGCTGTACGGCGCTTGAGCTTTTGTGTCTCGTTCGTTTTTTTGAACGTATAAAATTGTAGAATTTATAAGTTAAATTCACTGTTGCTGGCTGCCCCTGGTTTGCCAAAGCCAGAAAAGTTTACCTGCTTTGAGGGTGCTCAGTTTTTTTTAAAGGTTTGACCTTGGTGGCTAAAGACATATTAAGAGACCGCAACTATTCTATGTAGATACCTAGATTAACGTAAAGCAAGGTTGTAGTGTATTTTGGTGTTGGTTATGCAGCGGGGCTCTACTGTATTTTGAGACTGTTGGAGAAATTTGAGAGGCCGTTTCGGTTTTTCGCTTACCTAAACCTTCAATTGAATGAAGGTTGTTGATACACACATCAACTTTTATTCATACGTGACTGGGGTGTACATATAAAAAAAATCAAAATAGGTTTGGCAAGCACTGCTCCAGGCATCGCTGATATTCGCCTGGTTGGTGTGGATTTTTTGTTGACTTTTAGAGATGTACCCTTTGGCCAATATTTTTTCTATAATGAACCCCATGAATGTTGTCATGAGCACAATAAATAAAACTGTGCCTATAATTATTGTGCTTTCACGTTAAAATTTCATTGTAAATTCGTGTAGCCCTTGAAACACCTTAGGTACCCCAATTGAGGAATACTGGCTGTAAGAACAGCAGGATAGTTTTGAGTGCTGTTGTTGAACCTTTGTAAACATTTCATTTCAAACATTTCAGTTTCAACGTTTTAGTAGAACTTGTAAAATTCGGATCACGTAAACTTTTTTAATCCTTTTCGAAAAGGTGTTCTTTCGAACTACGGGATATCTCAATTCGCTAAACTATATTAGCATAGAAAGCACACATTGCTGAATAGAAAACAGTGCAACTAACTTTTGTTGAAGGTAAGTTGGTAAATATTATTCACCCTCAGGATGCGCGTGATCGAGAAACGTGTGTTCGCATCAATTTTTTCGTGCGGTGTTGTTTTTTTTTTCAAATCACTGATGTTAGTGCTCGGCCCTAGCTAGATTCAACACCTGTTTTCATTAAAAAAAGGGACTCGTCATCCGACGGCCTCTTCCTCCCTATCCCGATCTCTCCAGATTCCAGTGTTCTCAAAACCAGGGTCTCTAAGCAGCTGCGCGGCGATCAGGGCTTTGCAAGTCCTCCTCCTGCCTGTCTTTGTCTCATCGCCGCTGCTTGGGTTTTGTGCGCAGTTGTGAACGAGTGCCTGGCGAGCAAGAACGGCAACTGCTCGCAGATCTGCATCGACCTGAACTACGGTTACAAGTGCCAGTGTCGTGACGGTTACAAGCTCGCCGATGGTGGTCAGATGTGTGACGGTGAGAAAGTCTTGCTTGCTTGAAAGAGTTAAGACCGATCGTAGCAGTCGCTGTAGCGAAATCGATCATTCGTGACGCTGGCTGAACGAAACAAAACCGAAAACAGCCGTTTTCGATGTGAAATAGCATTTTCCGGGTGTATGTGTGATTGATAAGCGCTTATTAGCGAACAAACGTGAAACCGAGTTTCGTGTACCTTGAAAAAGCATTGTTTGTGCGACTCTAATTCAAGTTGAAAAACCTACATGATTAAACAAGCAAACAAAACACCAAGCACTTGCAATATCGTTTTTTAAAACGATGATCGATTCATCATCAGTGGAGGTTGATCGTAAAGGTTGTTGCTACTTCGGTGTAACCCCTCACTTAATGAGTTGGCACGGCTGTCGCTTCCACCAAGTTTTCGTGGCAGCTGTTGCCATGTTCTCTGCTCTTCTGCTAACGCCACAAGGATGAAGCGGTGGATTTGTCGAAATTTTCCCGCTAAGTCTGGTGTTTGTTGGAAGCTGTAAATTCACGGGAACTATAAGATATTCGTCATCAGATAAACGTCATGCTTGTAGACGTCATGCGATAAACGTCATGCTTGTAGACGTCGACGAGTGCGCGACGAAGCCATCACCGTGCGACCAGCGATGCGTGAACGTGAAAGGCTCGTACAAATGCTTCTGCTACGACGGTTCTCTTCCTGACAACGGCAGATGCAAGTCGGTGCAAGACGAACGCGAGATGTCGCTCATTTTTTCCGACCGCGTGGCCATCAAACGGATCACACTGATAGGGTTCGTATTGTTTCTGATCAAATTCGAAATATGTCTGATGGATACCGGTTGCGAAGCTATACATCTGTTCGCTCCAGTGTACTCGATAAGTTAGCGTCTTTTCGTCAGGCAAGAAAGGGCGAGGCGAGTTCACAAATTAAAAAACGGGCAGCCCTCTTGGTCACTGTCATTAAAATAAGTTTCATGATTGGGGGTTGAGGCGCTACCTTCAAATAACGCCTTAAGTATCGGCGCAATCTCACCCGAACGACATCGGTTTTCGGTATAGCTTCCAGCGCTCAGCGCCAACTCTCTACTAGCCCCTCCCCACGGACCCGCGCATTGACCGCAAAGCGTCAATCGCGGCCGCGTCGCGTCGAGGCGGTGCGGTGCGGTCGCGCGCGAAGCGCATACCGTTTGTTTTGAAGCGCGGTGACGCGCGCGCGCGCGCATCCGACGTCGTTTCGACAGATTTTAAACAAACGACCCCCTCCCCCCACCCCGATCGCGCGCTTGTTTACTCTGCTGTGTTGTTTTGTTGCAGGGGCAACTTCATGTCAGTGGTCGCTTCGCACCTGAAGCACGCGGTGGGCGTGGCGCTGCATGTCCGCTCCCGCGCCGTGTTCTGGACGGACGCAAGCGAAGGCACGATCGCGAGGTGCGACTTCGCTGCGGCGATCAGTAAATATTTTTATTTGAATTCCGAAAAACGGTGACGGGCCGCTTCGAACCGTCACTGTCTTCGCATGCGCGTCAGGAGCGCTTTGACGAAATAGCTCTGGAGTGAGGTTCAGGCTTCGGGACGCTCCCACTTTTCCCTGCACTCGGTGACTGCATTTAATAGGGATCAGTTGTCTGAGGACATGTTTCGCATTTTCATTGCTTCTTTTTGGAAAGCTGTTAAAGCGTCTGCGCATTTTTTGAATGTTGCTGTTTTCGTGGTTGCTGTTTTCGCCATTCTTCCTGGCATTTTTCAATATTCTCACTGATTTTCCTCCGCCATTTTCATTGATTTTTTTGCTATTTTTTACTGAGCAACCTGTCCACACAACAACAACACGCCATTTCACCTGATTCTGTTCCACAGTCTGAGGCGCAGGGCCGCGGCATCGCGCAACTGAGTCCGAACGTCCAGTTAATCGCGGTCAGCGTAATTATTGCTCAGCTTTGCGTCTTTGTGGCAGACGTGCGAAGTCCGAGAATTTGGTCATCCGACTGTCCCACCGCTGACGATGCAACCAGTTACTCTTATTGTCTTTATTCCGTAGGTGCTAAAGCAGAATCTCCCCCCACCAGCTCGTCATACGTTGCTTCGTCAAGCCTTCCGGTGAACGCGTTTAACCTCGGTCGCATGCTGAGGTTTTGCCGCTGGTGTGTTGGTTTCCAGACGAGCGTAGCATAGGGGTGTTTAACTCCTTCTGCGCCAAAACGTTGGTGACCTTCATTCACAGAGTAGCATTGGTGGCCTTTTTTTGTCAAGATTTTAATAATGCTTGTCATGAAAGCTAATTGGCGTACAAGATTTGATTTCACGTTTAACTGAAGCCTTGCGATCGTAGCCAGTCTCAGACGTGACATCTTTGCTGGGTTGCAACTGCAATTAAACTGTGTGTTTGGCGATTTGCAGAATTGTAGACCGGCATGCTTTTGAGTATTATGTTTTTCGATTAAGGATAGTCTACTGCGCGAAGTTCAGAATTGGCCTACTTCTGCTACAGAAAGAAGTTCTATAAATTAAATAAAATATTTCTATTTACCTCAAAAGCATTGTCATTCCAAGATGGTTTTTCAAATTTAACTCTCCTAAACTAAGCAGTAGCGCCTTTACTGAGACAGCGGTGTCTGTTGTGTAAATCTTTAACACAGAAAACCAACAAGTGCACATTCTTCGTCTCTACAATCTCACAACTTACACATTGCTATACTTGATTTCCTAATTGTCACTGCAACACCACCCTGACAGGTTAGGATAATATAGAACTGTAATTCAGTAAATGATACACTGCAGGCTAGCAGGCATTATAGAAAAATGAAAAGCATTAGAATGGCTGTAAATATCAGATCTTGCGGAAGCACAAAAAAAATTTACATCTCGTTTTTCTCCTCAATTCCCCTCTTTGAAAAATTTCCGCTCAGGCCTTAAGAATCCCTCCCTCAACAAGCCAAGTGGCTCCCGGTTGAGAACCAGTGGGTTAAACGTTTTTCTATTTTATGGCAACGTCTTAGCGAAAGAAGGTGCTGCGTTCACAAAGCCGATACATTCGCAGAAACCCCTGTTTTCAGTTTCTCCTCTTCTCCGTTCGAACGGATTTTTACGCACGCGTTTCGCCACGCTTACCTGAAACGCGCTGATTGATGTCGTAAGAGTCGAAAACAGGCTGTCGGTGTAAGTGGCGCTGCATTTCAGCGGCTTGGTCGTGACTCGTTCGTGATCGCTGTTCAGTCATCAAGCTCGCTTCGTCCGCGTGATCACAGTTTTTTTGCACGATCATCGACTCGTCGTTTCTTCTGCGCTGATTCGCTGCTCGGCGTTCTTGCCTTGTTTCGTCCTGAAGGTTTTCAAGTGTTCGTATCATCCTCCATCAGTGCAAACTTGCAAAAGTTGCAAATACCTTTCATCGCCACGTAAATTGTCCGCTTCCTGCATCGGACTGGGACGAATATGGAATTTTCGTTTGGTAGTTGCTTTTGTTCCACCCTTGTACTCCATAAATTGCAGAGAACTTGCGCTTTCAAAACGAAGGCCAAACCCTGTATTAACCACCAGGCTTGTCAGTTGTTCGCATACGTTTGAATGCCGTAGACTCAAGTAAAAATTTGTGCGTGTCGGCATTTCAGTTAAGGTGCCGCTTCTTGTTGCGTTTACTGTCTTGTTCACGACTTTGGCTACAGAAGCCTGTGAGTGAAATTTCACCTTGTGCGAAAACCGGCGGTGTATGCTGAAGTCGTGCTTTGAGTGTGATCGGCACGTGGCTAAATGTTTCGACTTGACATTTCTGTTTCTCTTTTGTTTCTCACGCTTTTCCGTACCCAGCTTCCGGCCACGTGAACAGTTCGACCCAAAGCTGCATCGTTATCCGACCAGAAGTGCTAAGCGTACCATTGCTTCTTTATGACGTAACAATCAAGCGCTGATTTGCGATCGACTGCAGGATGACCATGTCGAAGGACTCGAACGAGCAGCCGGTCCCCCAACAGGCGCCGACGAAGTGGTCCGCCAGTCGAACTCCAATGGGTCTGGCCGTCGATTGGATCCACAACACCCTGTACTGGACGGACGTGTCGTACCACACCGTGTCCGTGTCGCGCGTGGACGGCTCGTGGTCGCTCACGCTCATCACCCTCCACAACATGCAGCCCAGCTTCATCGCTGTCCATCCTGGCAAAGGGTACGGTCCAGTTATTGCTTAGTTTTTGCTGCGTTTGCTTTTGAAAGCGATGCATGTTAAATCGACTTCTGCTTCGGAATTCGTAGCATAGGGGGTCTCTGCGCTGCCCCCCTGTCACTTTTAGAAGATCAGTTTAGTGCAGGGGTCGGCAAACTTTTTTCGCACTGCGGACCGGTTTCAGCCTGGCATTATTTTACGGACTGGCCCTCAATAAAATAATGAGTATTTGGCACATGCCTATTTATCACAACTCGTAAGTCATCATGGCACTGATTAAGTTGGTTGTTTTGCCGCAATAAGATGCTCTGACCCGTTGGAATTATGGTACTCAATGGCACCCGCAGTTTGTTGCTCGTGCCAGTCGTTCCAGTCACTTTTGGACCAATTTGGCCTTGGTTCCGCACGTCCCGGCAACAATTTCTTCACGAACCTACAGCGGGCCGCGGCCCGGTGTTTGCCGACAACTTAGGACATCCACGGTGATTGAGAACGTCCACAGTGATTGTTTTCTCGTGACGTTATTCCGCCAACTTTTCCGCTTGCTGCCGAATTCCCCCCCACACCAGTCAAAAGTAATTTGAAAAAAGACAGATGACATTTCACCGCAGGCTAGCAAACATTACTGGCCCGGTAGTTCGAGGTTGGTATTGGGCCAGCCCACTTCGAATCTGACAAAAAAGGCCACCACGCAAACAAACTCACTGCATCCTCGTCATTTCTACTTCATCTTGTGCAGGTACCTGTTCCTGAGCACGAGCGGAACCGGCAACACCGCCATCTTCCGGTTCGGTCTCGATGGATCCGGAAAGAACAAAATCGTCGGTGATCAGATCGAAAAGCCAGCAGGCTTGACCATAGGTGAGTGTAACCCGCTCCAGTGCAAACCGGATTCTTGGTGGCTTTATTTCATTTTATTTACGTGTTTGTGTCAGACACAAGGTCCACATCACAGTTAAAATAACGCAAGCGTGCAGAAAGGCTTATACACGATAACGGGAGAAAAATTGAGATTTGAAAAAAGCGTCGGACAACTGAAGTGTGTGGATAAAAAGGTGAATGAACATGCGCACCTCTGAAGTAAAACATGCAAATTGTTTCTAATCACGGCATGAAATGTTGTGACGAAATAGGTATACTTCAATCGGTGAGCAAGGTTTTACAGTAAACAGTAATACAGTAGCGTTGGATACATGAAAAATAAGCAATATGAGGCTAGTCAGGATGGCTGAAAAGGGGAGCAAAACAATACTGCACAGAGGCTTTACAGAAAGCATAAAAAACATACTGAAGACAATAAAGCTCATAGAAAACAGACATTCAGAAGGCAATGGCTATACATTGAAGAGAGGCAAGTGACGGGCAGAAACACTGGATAATGCACTGAGGGTGGCTAAAATCAGGTCAAACTTGCACACAGGCCAATATGCTGGTGGTGTTCCCTCTAACCACGGCCAGAGACAGGCGCTGGTGGAACCACTGTCGCTCTCTGGGGTCGCCTGAAATGTCAACGAGTTTCTTTGTGAGACAGCTCAGTACAGGTAACTTAGCATGCCATTGGCTAATCATGAGAAGAAAGGAAATATTTTACTTAGTATCTAACTGGCTCTGTAAGAACCATTGATGACGTTCTCCCATGTCAGTTTTGTGCCCTATTTAGGGGATCTGGTTTTAGTTATTTTGCAATTATCGGCACCTAACATTTCTTTATTTTGCTCTAGCAGTTAAATGATAAATATTTGGTAATTATATTGCTATATTT
>JGI24158J21664_10013890_pt1 | contig 10604 bp, 8 predicted proteins | sample Ectturendosymbi3_FD_21664 | JGI IMG/M metagenome (IMG submission 21664)
CCCTGCAAAAACGTAAGACCCGTATTGACGACATTCTGGCGACGGTTTTGTGACATCAGGGAGTGCAATGAAAGCACGTTGCTCAACAACAAGTCCTTAACAAGCGCACAGGTAGCAAAATATATAATAATGGTTTATAAGTGCAAGCGCTGCGAAAGCCGAACAAAATCAAGCATGAAACTGCGTCCTTTCTAAAATCACATGGGTCTGGAGATTTTGCTAAATAAACTCGAAAAAGAGCAGTTTGGCGGAAAAACACTTTCGACGTTTTGTTTCTCAACACGGGCAGAGTCCACTCCCTAAAGTATGAAGTTCGTGAAATGCTTCGCCCTGATTTCGCCCAAATTTACAAGAAGGGAAAGATTAAATTCGCTCTCGTACTTGTTGCTTTGACCCAAACTCGATTCCTCAAAGCGGAAGTCCCGTAACAATCCTGTCGTCGCATTTCCTTGAATCGCAAATTCACAAACGACGTGCGCAGCGACGTCATCAGTAGTCTGGTGGGTAATTCTTCACCAGTCGAGATGAAGCGACACGCCTGCTGTTATCGCAATCACAATCAGGTTTGCGTGCATTCCTAGGATGCCGCAACTTTATGGGAGATTTCCAACGCTAGGTCAGATTCAGCACGGGTAAAATTGATGCCTATATAACAAACGCATGGTTTGAACACAGTACGGCGCTTCCTCTATGACGTCAGCGACTTCATTCTAAATTATTGGTTTAAAGAACAAACCGCGAAAAAACGACTGAAGATTTTGGTCAATATGTTTCAGCGCCGCGCGTGACCGGATGTTCACATTTGTCCGGTGCAAGACGCGGATTAGGATACGAGAGAGTTTTCCATCACCATGACGACGGTGGTCCTACTAACCGTTCGTAACCGACGAACAACTCTACCACAGATGGCCTGTCAAGCAGGCGTGTGGAGTCAGAGTCGCAAGGAGTCGGAGGTTTTGGGGTCGAGTCGGATTCCTAAGAACACTAGGAGTCGGATTTTCTGTCCGACTCCAAAAGTCCAACTGGATCATTTTTTATATCACACTCAAAAGTCGGGAATTCCTGTTGAAATGGTACAATTCGTTTTGAAACTTTTGTTGAAACAGAATTCTTGCTGTGCGCCACGATTTCCATTCAGTGCTAGTTGCTACAAAATTCTTGACAGTCACATTTCGTTCACTTTATGTTGAGGAGTCGGAAATTTTGGAAAGGTCCGAGCTGGGGTCGGACATGTTACCTCCGACCCCGCAACCTTGCTGCCAACGGCAGAAGCGCGACGGGTAAATGCAGCGCAAGCGGGAAAGAAAAGACTAGGATTGCGGTTTCATGCGCAAGCAAGCACAGATCGTCGTCACCTGGCGAAATCGTCGGCGCTGAAGAGCATTTCGACGACGATTTCGCCACGCGCACCGCGCGGTGGCAACAGAGCGACAGGCAGCTCGCAACGGACGGGCGTCATCGTACAAGTCCCGCCGCCCTCCGCGCAGTAGTAGAGGTTGCTCTCGAACACGACCTCAACGCGAACTTGACCGACCTCCTCATCGCCGCCGCCGCCGCCGCTTTCCAGCAACGCTACCGGGGCGAGATCACGAAGCGGGATTGTGACGTCACAGCGCGGCGGCTGGTCGTCGCGAAAGCCGCCGGTGCTTAGAAGTAACGGGGAGGTCGGGTTCGTTTCGCCGACGAAGTGAAGCGACGCTTGCCATGACGACGGCGCGTCGGCGGTGAGATGCAGGTCGTGAACTTTGAACTCGATGCGCAGCGTCTGATTGGCCGACACTTCCACGGGGTCGAGGGTCCTGCAGACAGCGCGACTTTTGGCGGCCAACGGTTTGTAGACGGGGGGTCCGGCGGGCACCGCGTCCATCTGGTCGTGGCCTTTGGTCTTGTCGCGGGGGCGCACGTTGAGCTGGGTTTTCAACAGAAGGAAATTTAGAAAGAATCGAGAAAGTTCTGCGCGGTCTGAAATACTCGTTTGCTTCATCGACAGAAACAATAAAAACAGGATCTCAGATTGGGCTTTTTTCGGTCACTGACCGATGTTTTATTTAAATGACCGAAAAAAATTAAGTTCAATTAATTCGGTCATAACGCCTTTATCCAGTCATTAAAAAATATCTGAAAAGGAAAAAAAAAAAAAGACAGACGCCCAAGCTATTTCGGACAAATTACTGAAACGAAAAAGCACCAACAGCCAGACCAGCACGATTTTGTATATAAACCTTTTCTTGCTAGAAACAAACCACCAACGGGAAGACAGACAGATCCATTTTTCAATTTCAACGCTCCACACAAACCACAACCGCTTTGAGCTCAACCGTAAAAAGCGGCGCGAATTTTTAAGCCTTAAAAAGAAAAGGAGTAGTAGTCCATGTTTTAAATCCAGTATTATCCCAACATGGAGGTGGCCGGATTAACCTAATGACTTGCAATTAATTTCAGTCCTTCTCTCCATTTTAATCGATTCAAAGCGTCGTCTTCACTCATACCAAAAGAATGCTGCAAAATCAAACCTCGCTAATGACGCCTCTGGCAAGATCGACGGTCACAATGCGATGATTGTTCGTGTCGGCCACGTACAGCACATCGTTTTCCGGATCCACAGAAAGGCCACCGGGCTCGTTCAGAGTCACTGGGCCAAATCCGACCGGATATTGCGTGCGGAGGTGATCCGGCATTTCCACCGGGTCCGGGCTGAGAAGCGTGTAGCAGGTTTTCTTGTCGGGGTCGACGACTTTTACCTGCAGGAGCAAGTGCTTTAATGTGATCCGCTTTATTGCGGCCAGTGGCTCTAAGTGATCCGTTTTAATGAGACCAGCGGCTCTAATTCAGTGGTCACCAACCTTCTCAAACTGACAGCTACTTCCTTGGTAGCGATTAATGTGAAGGGCTACCAGTTTGTTACACATGCAGTTTTGATATTGAAAAATTGCTTAATTTGTCTTTAATTATCATTAATGAAATTAATGATTTTCATCTGTGTAAAGACGCTGATTGATTGCGTCAATGCTATTTTGAGAAAAGGTTCGCGGGCGACCCACGGGGTCCGTGTTGGCAACATGGTGCCAACATGGTGCCTGGCCCGTAGGCACCATGTTGGTAATCCCTGCGCTCTAATTTGATCCGTTCTAATGCGATCCGTTTTAATGCAGTCAGTACGGCAGAATTTCGTTTTGGAAATTTTGAAACGCAAATGCCTGCAAGGGTCTCGACGAAAAATACAAAACTACTGGCCTGCTGAGAGCAACTGGAGGTGTTTGCACACTCTTGCCAGCAACCTCCCCAACGTCGTTTCAACGTTGACGTAACGTGCGTCGTAACCAGCGCCACCAGATGCTCAGCTAGCTTCGCACAATGACGTTGCGACAACGTTATTTACGGCGGAATCGTCGCGTCGGCAACGATCCGCTCCTCCTCTACCTTGTGGTTGTAGGAGTCGGCCACGTACAACCTCCCACGTCTCGAATCCCAGGCGACGCCCAGCGGGTGTTGGAGCTTGACGTTGCGCGCCTTGCCGTCGACGTCACCGAAGGCGAACAGGTTCTGGGAGAAAGTGCATCGTTTGAAATCGCCGCCGCGCTGGGTTCGACGCAAGCGCGAGAGCCTGGTCGTTTTCTGTTTGCTGCGCGAGAATTTCGATGGAAAACTTGGTCGGGCGTCGTACGAGACTAATGTTGACGACATTCTGTTGTAATTCTTTGATTTTCAGACGACGGGTCGGTTTTGCTGATTATTACCTTTTTTGGAGAAATGAACGACGTGAAATGAAAAAGTTCGAAATCTGAAAATGAGTTGGTGAAATGTATCAGATAAAACTAAAATCGTTGTGAAACAACGACTTGCACCAGTCCGCTGCGAACAGTGCTGGTTTCAAAGAGGTTAAAATCCGGCACCAGGCACAAACGACAGTACATTCATTGTTAAGTACAAAAGACAAGAATCGAAAACGATTTGAAGCTGGAAACAAAAAAACAGTCAATCTTCGCAAAATAAGCTGTCGTCCGATGACGTAAACCACGCGCCAGGTCACTCCAGTACCGTCGGATCAAAGTGACCGCCGACCACCGCTTCTACGGAGCCCTTCGCCAAGTCGACCTTCCTTATCGTGCTGCTCTCGCTGTCTGCGACGAAGAACCTTCTCGAAGCGGCGTCGATCGCCAGACCCGAGGGCTGAGCCAAGCCCGCCTGTTGATGTACAGGATGCGTGCAAGGAAAAGGGGCNGTTTCTATCCTTAAGAGAATAAGGGCAGCGTCGCCGACACTCTTAAGATTAACAGGNAGAGNACANAGGATCGCGACNGTGGTCGAAAGACCGGAGATGTTCGCTAAACAACTTGGAAAGTTTAGGTATCGAGCATTCGCTTGTGTGCAGACAATGAACCAGCACTGAAATAGTTTCGAGGGGTTTAAACTTCATAAACGCGGCACACAACGGAATTCAGATAGCGGTGGTGATGCTGCATCGCTGCACAGAAGTACTGACTCTTGACAGAAAGCTTTATTGAACGTTTTTTCCAAATCATAGTGTGTTTCATGTATTGTTTCGAAAGTTTAGTTCCCACAGATTATCTTTGCTTGTTTGATTCAACGGTCTGACTTTAGAACTTTCTCATTTTTCAAGCTATACTTCAATCAGCCATAGCAAAGCAATCGTTGCATTGTTTGGCACTTCGGCACGGTACGTAAAAACAATTGCATCACGCTTCGGCACGATTTGTAAAAACATTTGTATCAGGCTTCGACACGGTTCGTAAAAACATTTGTATCGCGCTTCGTCACAGTTCGTATCAACATTACCTTGTGAGGATAGGAATTGTTCGCGTTCTCCTCGCGACCGCTGCCCACGAACCGAATACATGTGCCCATCGCGTACTCCGAACCTGCGTCACACGGCACGTGACAAGTGTGCACTGGAGCGCGACATTGCACGAGGACAGTCAGAGCCAGGCACCTCACCTTTCTGCCAGTCGGCGTCCTGGAGAAAAAGCGCCCACAACTGATGCGTTCCGGAAACGGCGATGTAGAGGATGCTTTCCGCGTCAGGGCAACGCGGACTGCCTCCGATCTGAAAAGAAAGAAAACTGTGCTTGGCACAGGGGTCGGTCCATTGATGTGATTCGTAACACGCAAGTGCAAAAGCCGATCTCGAAAGCGCGACCGGTCCTGAACACAACGCTTTGAAGCAGTGCTTCTCAACCTTTTCGCTGAAGGGAGCCCCAACCCAGGCCTGCGGCTTTGTTAGAGGGCGCACTAAAGAAATTTTAACACAAGTCGATTGACACGATTTGCTTCATAGTAGAGCGTAGTCTGTTACACAAAATATTAGAGGTGTTACTGAAAGACTGCTAAGAGCCGCACAAAGGGTGCTTGGGAGCTGCATGCGGCTCTTAGAACAGTGGTTGAGAACCACTGCTTCAAAGTCTCAAACATCCGAAAAACGCCCAAGCTTAACTTACAGTAGAATACAGTATCGAAAAGATCCACCTTCAGTGGCCTAACAAGCACAGTTCCCTCTAAGAAAATTCTACGCTGAGCAAATGTTGTTTTTGTTGCGCACTAAGGGCATGCAATTGGGCGACCATGCAGACACAAAATCAGTGAAGTGCTCCAAGCGTTGAAACGACTACGCGATATATATATATATACGATATTAAAACTGAATTGTTGGAAGTGCGCGAGAACGAGATTTCGCTGCGCAAATGGTCTGGTGGTATTGCGCGATTGTGAACACTGCTCACAAGTGCACGTTGTTGCCTGTCCCATTGCCAAGACCTCTCAGAAAGAAGCAATTTTGAAACCACATCCTCGGAAACAAACTGAACACAGTTTTGTGACAAAAAATCAATATGTGTCGTATTGGAAAGTTAATATCTTACTAGCACCGACTTCGGACAAACAGCTGAACAAACACTAAGATGGATCGGAAAGACTCGGCTGCGCTTGTTGAATCGGCTCATCGCAACAAACGTAAAATACCTCCACGTCCCACGGTGAGCTCAGTGGTTGACTGACACCTTCTGCTCCGCCTTCCAGGTCATTGCCTTGTACTCCAGTCCCGGCAACTGTTACCACCCTTCTGACCGTGAGGTCGATCTTTAAAGATGTGTGGTTCGACTAATGGAAGCATTGCGTTGCGAATTTAACACCTCAGACGAACTGACTGTGCAATCGCATCCAAACAAAACCAATCTCACCTCAGGTAACGGGAAGCTTTTGGTATGATTTATGAAGCAGGAAACCAAATGCGGTTGAATGCATTAAACAAAAAAACTGTTTTCCGGCCGGAATTTCACAGTTTTTGTTGACGTGAAAAGACGAAGAACGGGCTCACACCTTAGAGTTGCGACTTATATGAAAACTTACTTCGGAAAATTTCGGAAAAGAAAGCCCTTCGGAAAAACTAACTTCGGAAAACCCTTCGAAAAAATCGGAAAAGCAAAACTCTACGCCAATTGATTGTAGGCTACGTGAGCTGGCACAACAGAAGGCACACCTTGCGTATGCAGTGGTTTTCACAGTCTGCGACATACAGTGAATTGGTGCTGCTCCACGCGACGCCTTGCGGCGAGTTAAACTGAGCTGTCGCGAAGTCGCCGTCTTTCAAGCCAGGCACACCACTCCCGACGACGTCGTCGACTTGACCGTCGGTGGTGCACAAGAGTACGCGGTGATTCCCCGTGTCTGATACAGCCAGGTGGGCATCTGTGAACAGCACCTGCTTTTGTGTTACCGACGCCCCCTTGAACAAACGGGTGACCATAAATCGAGACGAACGTCTTATCTCCAGAGCTCGACCGACAAGAGTTTTTGTGTCGATATTTTTAAATGCCGATAAGCGATATTTTTGCATTATCTGAGCACCACAACTAAAAAAACATCACAACGCATATTAAACCATCACGCAGGAAAATGGGATCAGCTCACAACTGAAGAAATACACGAAGGTGTTTGCTTTCGGGAAAATAATCATGTATTTCTATTTAAGTTGTAGTTGAGAAAGTTTAGAGGAAATAAACCGAAGATGGAATAATAACTTGGGATTGCCGACATTCCGTGCAAAACTATAGTGACTTTCATGAGCAAACATTGTCGATACACATCGGCGAGTTTGCGCCAATATGACGCATCGGCATCATCGCTATATCGGCCGATTTATAGCGGCATTGCGATGTTTCGGTTCAGCTCCACATGCCCAAATCTCTCTGTGGGTATCGAGTAAACAAAAAATACAGGAAGCGAGCGGTCACAGGTAACTGAAAAATCGAATGCGCGGCAAGTAGGTTCAGATCTCGAAATGGTGCATGGCGCGATTACCCTCGGCAAAGGGAAGATTGTTTGCACCACAGTATCGAAAAGCGTCGTGTGCAGCGAATACACGCTTCGGGCTTTTGATGTCAACAAACCTGCCGTACGATTTACCATCTCACGCATGAACACTGCGACATTTCTCCCGGCCAGAGTTATTAAAACATGCATCCAGTGTTTCATGAGGCGTTTTGAGAGACAGAATTGTTGCCTCACAATTAACCAACGGTCTCTCAAAATACAGTGGAAACTCGCTTTATTATCACCATAACTACACACTAAAACCTTGCTTTACGACCACCTCGGTATTCCAACAAAATGGCTGCGGTTTCTCAAAATATCTTTGCAGTCAGCAAGGTCAAACCTTTGAAAAAAATCTGCACACATCACTACCGGATGGCACTATTTCAAAGGCTTATTTTCAATAGGGTGCCGCCTGAATGCAACGGTTTCGCCCGAACACACAGCGCATCAATTTTGAAATGTCTTCCGAAAGTTAAAGCTACAAAACGTTGGGTGACGTCTCAGATGAGTTTTGCTGTCATAAGGAGTGCAAAATAAGTACAAAAATATCCGCTGCCTATTGTTTTTCAAACGATGTTAACACGTTTTGTTCCCACTGCAGATCATTAGCTTCGCGCTTCGGTGCGGTTCGTAAAAACATTCATTTTGCGCTTCGGTGCGGTTCGTAAAACAATTTTCGTTCCCATTTCAGATCCCTAACCTGTCTCCAGTGCGTTACTGGATGAAAATAGAACGGGCTGCGTTTTGACAAACAGTTTTTTGAACAAAATGTCAATTTTCCGCAGGTCAGACTTGCAAACGGTTGCCCTGTAAACAAATACAGTCTACAAAAAATAGCTAAAATATAAACAAAAAACACGTGCGTGTTCATTTTTGTGTTAAAACCTGTTCACTTTGTTATAAATAACAAGCGCACGCACATGATGAAAAAATATTAAAAATGACAACTACTCAGGCAAGTACTTACCGCTTTTATCAACCGCAACCTTTCCTGGAAAACTTAGGAATGTAGATGTGACGTTATCTCCAGCATTCTCTGTTGCAACACCAAGTGGTAACTGCTGAGAACTCAAAAGATTCAAGGAGCCATAAAATTGTATTGCCTCCTCAATAAAAAGTTCGAACAGCTCGTTGTAACTTTCACCAGGTAAGCACAATATTATCTGCAAATTGGTTTCAGTCCATAGTAAATCTTATTGCCAAACAACTGCAGTACTGCGAACAACGTTCTTAATATATTATTGTTATTATTCTGGAATATGTACTGAATACAACGTCACGAACGACCGCTCATAAAATGAGGACACCCTCATTCATGAACTCTGCATGAACTACACAAGCTGCTTGAGCCTGGTTCAAGTCACGTGGGATAAATTTCTAAAATCAAAAGAAGCCATTGAAACCAACAACTATGTGAATATTTTAAGAACTCTGCAGGGTCACAGTTGACATTTGCCACAGCAGAAATTTGCGCTTTGAAGCAGCAAATGCTGAAGTTGCATAATGTTTGGGTTTTAGCATTAATCCAAGTAAACTGATATAGTCAGGCACCAAATTTCAACATGTAAGAAAGCATGTCTGTTAATATAAACTAAAAACCAACTGATGAACATGCACAACTAATTTTTAAAATTCTTACTGCAGTTGAAATACATATTTCATTGCTTTGAAATTAAAGCTAAAACCTTGTTTTTGCGACCTAAAACTATTCTATTATGTGAGTTTTATATCAGTTAGTCCAAGAAGCAAGGAGAGCTGAAATATCTACAATTTCATTACTAATCAAAAAATAAGTATGCACTTTTAAGCATTAAATAGCAGCATCACCTCTAAATGGGGATTGACCACAACCAATGTTGGCCAGCATGAAATATTCAAAGCATTCCACACTTCAAGGTCGCTGTCATTCAATACGGGATGTGAGATACTATAGCGATTTAATGCTTTTTGAATGTTCCAGGTTTCCTGCAATTAACATATTGATTTAAGCCACATAGAAGCAGGTATGCAAAAAACAACAGTAAGACACCCAAGAAAAAAATTATTCAAAGAATCAAGCGGAAGCAAGAGATGATCATGGCTCAATACTCAATTTAGTGCAGTCAAATTTGGATGTTTTTGTCTATAATCTTGGCAACTGCTGTTTTCAACTTTTCACATGTAAAAAAAGTTTCCTATACAGCATTTGCAATGTCTCCTTCTCACACACATGTGGTGAAAATTACCTGGTGAGTTTGACAATATCAGTCCAAAACTCACCTGATGTCTGATAAGATTTGGTTTTCAGTGATCACTTCAGTTTCTGTTTTTACTTCAGATGTAAGCCATATGAGAACAAATATTATGTTTCATGGTAGCGAAACATTTTGCTTGATTTCTCAGATTTTTGTCCGAAGCAAGAAAGAAGCGTTGAGTTATTGCAAATGAGCAAGAAACAATGAAAGTTGATATGAATTTGAACATGATAAACAGTAGTAGGGCTGAAGCCTATCATATCACACAACTATCATACCACCTTTTTGAGGGTATACACATGACCAGGCTGAAAAAATTTCAGTCGCCAACAGCAAAAAGGGTTTGGAATTAACCTTGCATAGCTATTGTACTGGATCCAAAACATATCATCACCGATTTTTGTTTTAAAAAATGTTATAGCTTATTCTGTGAGATTACAAGAGAATTTTTAAAACTCTTCAAAAATATACCTGTTTTTTTACCAACTTTTCCCTGATTTTTTGCAAACTTACAAGGTTTGGGGATTCAACTGCAGCACCATACCCTACATCCATGACTTCAGGTCTCATCTTTAATACTGTTACATTTTCTGCTCCAATGCAGAAATTAGACATTATGTGATGTGTGGTTGACAGCAGGGTTACAGAGTCAGAGATTTTGGGTGGAGTAGGAGTCAGAATTGAATTTTTTCTCTGACTCCAACTCCATAAGTCTAATCGAATAATTTTTTACATTGCAATCAACTTAGGAACCCTAATTCGTGGCTGTTGAAATGGTACAATTTCTGTTTAAACTTTAATTGAAACAGGGAATTGTTGATGTATACCACAATTTCCACTGATTGCTAGTTGCTACAAGATTGTTGACAGCCAAACTTCATTCATGTTACGCTAAGGAATTAGATTGGGGGTCAGTGTCGGACATTTTGGGAAGGTCAGAGTCAGACATTTTACCTCCGACTCTGCAACCCTGGTTGACAGTTTATTATAAGCTGTTTAAAATTTTGTTGGTTTTGCATGGATTTCACAACAATTTATTAA
>JGI24158J21664_10013894_pt1 | contig 10603 bp, 7 predicted proteins | sample Ectturendosymbi3_FD_21664 | JGI IMG/M metagenome (IMG submission 21664)
TACAGGACTGATGATGCGTTGGAAAACGCGAAACTAGTTTCCCCGTCAATAAACTGTGACTGATTTACTTGCCGCCATCTTTGTGGCCTTTAACTATTTTTATGATTATTCACATTCAATACGTTAAACCAGGTTACTCACGGCATGACTGTGGAGACCCCAGTTTGTGGAGGCTCCTGGGAAGGTGCCCACTTTGCCCTCCCCTAAACCCAATCCTGATGCAATGATGACATGAACAACGCAAAATAGAAACTTGGGGTCATCAGAGATACTCTTGCATTCTGGAAAACCGTGGTTGAACACGTCAGTAAGATTATGTTGCGCACATGCGTGTATTTAATGATTTATAAAAGTCTGTTTGTCGTATCCATAGGCATAGCCAGGGCTACCTAAAGGGCCATGCCCCCTCCCCAAGTGTTTAGAACATATAGTCATTTTGTGCTTTTTGTGGAGAAATGCAGATAACCGAGAAATATTTTTATGAGTTGTCATGTAAAACAAAGACGGTGTTTCAAACTCAGCATTGGGAATGATATACTTTACAATGTACAATGTATTATATGATATAAGAAATTACACAAAGTGTTAAGGACAATAAGTTCAAGAGCTTTTATACATTACAAATGAACAATTACCACTACTGAGTTGCTTCCCATATGCAAATCAATGTTATTGCTGCAAGTTTTACCATAAATGGTGTCAACAAAAGTTAACCTGGCGTTTTTAAACATCAGTGACCTCAAACCATATGACCCTGTGAAACCAGCACATTGACGTCAGCAAAATTTGCCAAAGTAGCTCTTTAACTTCAGCAAATGCGTGGAAGAAACTAACTGACGTCAGCAACACAGCAGCGGCAACTACCTTGAGATTATTTTCGTGACTCGATATGCAAGCAGCCTTGACTGAAGTGTCATGGACGTGGTGTTTACCCTTTTTGCAATCACAACTGCTCGGTGACGCAGTTCCTGTGCAGGCTCAAAAAACTCAACGTATTGCTGCAGAAAGACCAGTTCTTTTCGAAGAAAAGAGAAAAAATAGACGCCACATCGCGGTTTGCTGATATTTGCACATGCGTGGCAGTGAGCCTGAGCGGAACCAGTCATGCGCGTCACAGCACCTAGTGTAGGGCATAACCAATTGATTTGGCGAACGTCATAATTTTACTGTCAGACAGGTCCGCAGCCAGGATTTCAGAATTGGAGGAAAAAAACTAAATTTTTCGGTGGGCGTAATATTTGTTTTTATTATATTTTTATAATGACATGATAAAAAATTTTCTGGACACAACAAAAATTGGTGGTCACAAAAATCTGGGGTGCAGCTCCCGAACGCTCCTCAGTGGCTGTTACATACGCTTCCTTGGCTACTCTTTCAGCTCAGATGCTTGTACCGTACAAGTAAATTCGTTCCATTCAGATTTGTCACATGTGTATCTCATTGTATATCTCATTATGAGCTCACAACGAGTATTGGTATCTGGCTTTACAGAAGTCAAACAGTCTTTTAAAAACTGCTGCAAACCACAATTGTGCAATTTAAATCTGGGACTGCGTATTACTTCAATAAAAAATACTTGATTCCATAAAAAAAACCAAAAAGTTCATTATTTGTTACATCGGCAAAAACTTTTTATTATTTTAACAACATCTTTCCTTTCCAACGGTGGGAGCACTGCGCGCTGTAGTACTATGACCACCCAGGCGCAACCACCACCCAGGCATGACCGCCAGTTGAAGAAGTCAAAACCTAATCTATTTATGTCGGCTGTGGTGTCACATTTAGCGAAAAACACCAGTTTATTCTCGCACATGAGTGAAAAACGCTAGCAAGTGGGTGATGCAAACCACAAAACTACTGAAATGAGTCGAATGGCAAGTTTAAAGTTATGATCCCGGAAACTTTAAACATAGTGTGTTTGAAGAGCTTGTCCTCGATTTTCACGGTCCACGTCGTGCAAACCTCAGAAAATATTTTTGTCATCTGGAAAACCATGATTCCATTTTCACCGTAAGCAGCAACTTTCCCTGTTAATCTTGTAATGTAGAAGCAGACAGGATTCTGGGACATTTGTGTGGTTTTAAACTTGGGCATCGTGATTTCACTTTTCAAACAATGTTTCTTTGCATTGGTAGTCCTAGAAAAAGACTTCGATAAAATTCAATCACTGTATCACTGTTTTTTTCTCTAACACTTGAAAGGTTCTGAAAAGTCATCCAACATACTGGTCGCTTGAAAATCGTGGAGGTCCATAGAGTTGTATCTTTCTCTTGAATCTATCATTGCAGTTTACAATTTGAAAGTTTGATGTTTGTGATCATAAACAACTTCACGAATTCTGGTATCTTCCTTGTGTAAACAGGCTATGAAATGATCGTCTGTATGTTAATACGGTAATAACGTTTTTGCCTCTAACGTCAAAATATTTCTATGATAAAGCATTTCTGATAAGAAGTGTTGAGACCAAATTCAAGACTTGTGTAAGTTCGTTTGAAGCGTAATTGATTTATTCCGCTTTAGTATTGTTTGCAGTCAAAAGATAGTTGCCGTTCGTACTGTTTACTGTAGCGCCAGCTGCAGTGCCGGATTTTGGTAGCGCGGGGCCTGTAGCATATTAACAGTACGAGACCCTCAATTAACAATACACTTTAACAAGTGAACAACTTTTAAATCATGGATTCTGTGGGCATCCTTATGACTGACATAAGGCATGCTGAATTTCGTAAGTACTGTACTAAAAACCTGGTCCTAATTAGCAACCGGTCGACATTTGTGGGCTACTCATCTTTTTTAACAAAAACATACTGTATATACGGTGCTTTTCATCAAGGAGGACTACATTACTGTACAGCTCACAAGTTCAGTACAGAGACAGTAGTTAATGTTTCCAGACTCATCAACACATTTGCTCATTGGTATATCTAGACAGTGCAGTCCAAATACAAATATCAAAGTTGGTTGTGAAAAGCAGCAAACCTACTGCTTAGACTGCATTTTCTAGATTTTTCCATAGCAATCTGTTTATGATACTGATAGTATCTATTTCACATAGGTTTTATGCTCTGTACCAGTGGTTTTCAACCTGAGGGCCGCGATTGAAATACGTTCGCCTAATTGGTTATGGTAAATTTAGCAAAATATTGATTTCTTGGACTGAAAAATTGTATACGTACAGGATGATCAGGGTAGATATTAGGGGAGTTAAACGAGGCATTTGTCTTTAGGGCCCACCTTTTCAGAGTTTTGCACTTAGGTATTACAAACGATTGTTAAAAAGCCTATTCATCACTCTAAAGCCACATGTAATAAGCTTTGAAGCAAGTCACATGTTTGTCAAAATAAAGCAAAAATAGGTGCAAATGTGCCAAAAGGGCCCCCCAAAACATTGATGTGTAGACAAAGAACAATTTAAATCAAATGACATCAAATAATTTACAATGTAAAATGGTCTTTCACGCAGAAACAATTTCCCAGACGCAATGAAAAACTTACTTGGTTTCAGCGAACAAAGTTTCTGCATAGCATGTGTAAAATATAGGAACCCACTTCTGAGAGTTTAGCTCGGGAACCTATATTCTAAAATCCACCCTTGCAAATGATAACGAACAAATTTAACACAAAAGACCGCTGCAGAGTTGTAAATGGGCCTCATTTTGAAACCTGAGCCCAACCCGAGATCCCAAACCTGCACCAGGCCCGAGAGCGACATTTTTTTAGGCCTGATTTAGGCTCGAAAGTTAAATTTACCGAGTGAGTCAAGATGTGCGCAACTGCGGGTTACCAAAAAACGTATTGTACGGGTATAGCTGCAGCTACATGGTTTTATCAGACCCAAAATAGCAACCAGTTTGGCCAAAACATTGGCTTGTTGTTCTACGATAATATTGTGGAATGTAATGTTTCTCAAGAAAAAAATAAACTGTCACGAAACTATCCACGATGGCTCTATATACATAAACGAGACTATCTAGGATAAGGCTGTTGGCATGGAAAATCGGTTTGTAGGCTATCCCTCCTTAAAATAAGCCAAAATTCTCGTACCTGATTGGTGTTTTTGAAGCAACGCCATCGCGTGCTAATTTCCTCACCGTTGTCGCTTTCTCAGAAAGAGTGTGAGACTAATCCGAGCAGAGAACAAAAGAACGCATCTGTATTTGCAAATAGAATTACCTGAAACATAAATCACAGTCACTTCTCACACAGAAGCCATAGATGTGAGCACAACAAATGTACGTCACGAAAGAGAATAAAGAGAATAATCGTTACTCTGAATGTTGTAAAAAAGTTTTGTATATAGCCCCGAAATCCTCCCGAAACATTTTCACAAACTTAAACCCGACTCCGGCCGGAAAAGTCCGGCCCTACCAACAAATGTGGACCGTCGGCCCTCAAAAGCGCGGGGCCGGGCCCGTAGCAGTTGGTACATTTGATACTATCCGGCACTGGGCAGCTGCGAGCTGTGGGGACCAGCACTCATAGAGTTTTTCAACACATATCCGCCAACCTTTCGCCTATTCTGACGCCTCAAAATTCCCGCCCATCAACAGAATTGCAGCTTCCTATTACCTACAGCAATTGCTCACGTAAGGAAAGATGATCAGCGCAAACAAATGTTGTCAAAATTTAAGCAGCAAACTTCAACAGCGATTAATTGTCGAATACGGTTTCCGGAACGCGACAGAAACAAACCAATCATTCTACCAGCACAGTTTAAACTTAGCGAACAGACTTGACTGTTGGTTAGCCGAGCGCGCGACAAACAATTAACATTTAGATGATGAGTTTACTGGCGCAAACATTCGACAATTGCAAGCAAATTAACATTAAGGCGCTGGGAAACCGAGAAAAAACTTTTAAAACAGGTTGCCTCGTCGACAGTTTTATAAATTTTATCATGGTTTAAAGTCAATGGCCGAATTATTGGGAATTCAATAGGGTTACACTTTTTGAAGAGGTTGCAGTCTGCTGGATGATCAACACACTCGCGCAGGAGTGCTGGATCGAAACCGGTGTCAAGCGAAATTTCTGACTTCACGCCATGTGCGCATGCACAAAGTAATACTCTACATACCAAATACGTTGAGAAAACTGATGGTTAGGACTTAGAGTTTGATGTTTAGGTAAGTGTTTCGGGTTAGTGTTTATGTCAGGGTTAGAAAAAGAAAAATGATTGAGGTATAAGACTAAGTCCAATATTTTTCAGTGGCTTCTGCGTGTTGGCTGAGTCATATGAAACAATAAACCATTACCATTATAGTAGGCATACCATACATCCCATTTAAGGCGGCACACTCCCAGTTTAAAGGCTTTGTCCCGGCGTCCCGGTCAGTCCGCCAGAAAGTCTCGGGTATTCATCCAGTCGGCTAATATAGTTCTACACGTGCCACCTTGTACATCAGCTCCCGTTGGGAGAATTTTTTCTATAATGAATAACATGTGGTCTGACAACTGAAGCAGAATGCTAGAGTAAAATATGAAACCCCTTATCACCTCTAAAATTACTGGCTTTTCTGTTGTGATTTTTCCGAGAAAATAAAATCGAGCAAAGACTTCTTGAAGAAAGTATTGTCTACAGAAAAGTATGATCCGGCGAATGTGTAGATTTGAAAATGCTTGAACATTGTTTTGTTGCTTAGTAAAATGCATTATTTTAGTTTTTCTTGGTGTCTTAACTATAGGAATCGAAAATAGCCATACTACAAGTAAGATAAGTTCCACATTTATCTGATAAGCCTCGTTGTTCTGAAGCGTCCCGGTTTTCAATCACAAAAATATGGTATGCCAACATTATAGTTATTCCCGTACTGTAACTTGTTGCGGGTATCTGACATCTAACCAAAAAGCTTTATTTCACACAACACACATCAAAATGTAATTGCCAAGCTTTATTCCTTTACTCCGAGAAGCAAAATAACTGAAAAACATTAATAGGTCAGAAATTTTGCAGAGGTCAGAAATTTCGCTTGACACCGGGTTTCCATAACCCTTTCGCATCTAAGCAGCCAAGTGTTGCTCTGCAGCAGTTCGTACCGTATTTTGATACCAAGAAAAAATGTATTTTCCAAATTCCGCAATGGCCAGCCGCTTGAAAGGTCATGTGCAGATGGTGAAATGTAAAAGGAAGGATCAATGAAGTCCCAGATCTTTGGGCCAAGGTGTTTTAGAGATCTTTTTACCTCTGATTGTTGAAGCCAGTTGCCAAATGTATCCACCTAGTATGGCAGCACGGATTGCGTGAGAGTGGGCCTGACTTACGGAAGCAAAGAATTGATCGAAATGAACAGGAATTCTGCCCCAGTATAAACTATGCGTAAACTTGCCTATTTCAAGAATGCACATAGCTTATATCATTAATTTAAAGAAGGTTTTACTTTTTAAACAGTGGTGAGATTCTCGACTTAAAATAACTATATGTCATTGCATGCTCTTACTACTTTTTTACGTAAAACATTCAGTCGGTTCAAGGCTGTTTTTCCAGCTCCACTCCAGGCACCATTTGAATAAACAACCACACAATTGCTGTTTTATACAATAGAGTCAAACACACAGCTCAGCGCATGTGGCTCATATGGAGAGGGTCTGCCCAACACACAACTGCAAACCTAGTTACAACGTTCACACCAACTAACGAACTGCATATGTTCACTGATCCTCCGACTGCAAAAAATAAATCGTAAAGAACTTACTTGCACACATAAACGATGTGGGTTCCTCAACTCCGATGTTTGCCCTTGCGCTAATGGGAGATTTTGGACGATACACTGTAAGAGCCTGAAGCGTCACTAACGGGAAACAGAGAGTAGCAATAGCATGTTGCCAACTGGCATATTGTTATGCCAAAGTTTTTTAATTGGGCATTTTTTGGAGGTGAATGGCATACTTTTTTTGGTTTGGCATATATTTCAAATTTGGAATATTTTTCAACAAACAATTTTTTGAGATATGCAAAATGTTGAACAAAATCTTTTTCCGAAATTTCCAGCATTTTTGTGATTGGAAACACTCATGAAACTCCTCAGTCTTATGTGCGTGCGTTGTTTTCACAAAAAATCGAGTTTCCGAGAATGTAAGACACAACTTTATAGTGAAACAAACCTCTACTATTGTAAACACTTGAAAGTGATCAAAAAAACGCTGGAAAGTATCATTGTTTCCAAAAACAATTGTTGAAGAACTAGACGCACTACTGTGCAGTTTCATCAAAAACAATTTCAAGGCAATGTTGAAGAACTACACATACTACGTACTACTGTGCAGATACTACACAATATTGCAACATGTCATGGCTGCATGGCTGTATTTTTTAGTGTGAGATTTTGTACGTTTTTGCAACATATAACATAGCATTAGCCTAGTTGGACTCCAGTGTCTTCTGAATATTTGTGCTGATTATGTTGCTGAACACGAAATCGCTTTAATTGCAACAAAACAATTGGTGTGCTTTTTTGTACCAAGTATATGTATATAGTAAACAACCTGCTCTATCTAAAGTTTTTCTGAATTGTGTACACATACAAATTTCTGACCAAGTCAAATATCTTGGTTTATCACCAAATGCCTCACTTAAGGATGATGATGATATCCAGAGATAAGTGAAACCACTGTTCTGCGCAGAAAACAAGCTCTGAGGCACCTTTGCTCAGTGCTCAGCTTAAGTAAAGAACACTCTTTCGTGCTTATTACATGCCAATGTATGCTTTCCAATTGTGGAGCAAATAAACATGCCTATAATAATGCCTACCGAATTATGCATTATTATATCCAGAAATGCAAAGTTCTTCTTTAACTTGCCCCACACCAAGTTAACCATTGTGCCAGGACTTTTGACGTCTTGTTTAGAAAGAATAAGTATGGTTTTGTTCGACAATCTGTATCTTCATATAACTTTTTTATCCAATCGCTCCTAATGTCTGATGCATTTTACAAATCTTCATTTTTCCAAAATTATTCAACGCCCTGTACGACGGTGAGCAACCGAAATGGTTGTTGATGCGTTGTTCCGCTGTTCCGCTGTATGCGTCTAATCAGTGTTGCCTTTGCGTGGCATCCATATCTTTCCGTGTACTTCATGTCGCCTCATGCGTTTTGTATTTTCTTGTGATTCCTCTCTCGCCTCCTAGCATGTCTACGATGTGTGCAAGCCAAACACGTAAAAGGTGAATACATAAAACTAGTAAACTACCAACCGCCAAATATTGCTTTAACTTTAGCAAAAAAAAACGGTCGTTAGCCTCAAATCAAATGTTTGAAACCTTGATCAAAACAATTTACATGCACGTAATGTGTTTTGCTCATCTTTCAGTGTTGACTGTGCTTATCACCTACAGTAACACCTACTCCGTAATGCGATATGGCTAACCATTTTTTTTTATTTTATTACCCTTGAGATATAGACCATGAGTCTGAAACAAATAAACCAATAAATAAATAAACACCATGCAATGCTTCCATTTTCCCATGTGTACACGTAAGTGTTATTCTAGCATTTTTGTATGTCTACTGTGAATATCCATCTGTCTAATTCTGATGTGGTCATGTTAAAAGTGCCTGTCTTGTTAGCGACTGTTGAATTTGAAATTGTATATACATTAGTATAGTTTTACGTGTTGACAGTGAACCCCGCTCCCTCAAAAGTAATGCATGTAATGGCCACCACTCACCAGTCAGTATTTAGTGATATGAACGTTACAGTACAATGAGTAAAGACATGACAGCAACATCAACTTTCCCTTAAAATTGCTCAGTACTGTAGTTCCTACTGTGGCTTTTTCCTTCCCTCTGTAAAGTGGGCAGCTGGGTTCTAATTTTAATTAGAATCTCTTAATTGGTAGCTTTACTGTTTGTGGGTTTTATTTAATTCTATGTTATACTTCTGTTTGTTTTATACTTGCATTTCGCATCGTCAGCTCAGCTGTTGATGCCGTCCTAGTGGGCAAAATAATTACCCTGTAACATCTTAGCGTCTGATTCTTTTCTTGGAAAGGATTCGTTTCGATGGATAGCCTAAAATGTGTTTCTATGAATCGTCGATTGTACAGTAAACTTAGCAAAATATGAATAATTTTTACTGTCAAATTTCCACGTGTTTTTTTGTTACGAAAAAAAATTGGAATATTTATGTCCTGTTTGGCATATTTTGAAACACAATTTGGAATATTTTGGCTTCAAGAACATGGCAACACTGATAGCATAAGTATAGCGCAATTTGCACGAGCAGGAAAAACAGAAAAACAAGTCGTAGAGTGGCCGCCGCCGTTAAGGCCAATCTACACTGAGGAGTTGCCAGGAGTAGCAGCGCACGATTCTTTGTTTATTTTATTGCGTCGGGTAATTCTGCGCTCGTGCACGGCTTGGCACGGCAACTCCTGGGCGCAATAAAGCAAAGAAAAAATCGTGCACGGCTGCTCCTAGCAACTCCTCAGTGTTAATTGGCCATTAAACTCTGGTAATGGACACAAAGGAGCAAGGAATGGTCGAGCACGGAAAAGCGGCACTATACGTCGATGCTGTCAAATACAGTTATGCTTCAAGACTGCACTAAATGCAACAAACCTTTGCCCCTTGAAAAGCGCACTTTGAATTCGGCGACTAGGTTAAACACACAATTGGTAAACTCGGTTCATTGTCGCTGCGCACTTTACCAGTGTTGACATTGTAACTAGAGATGCGTTTGATTTACTGAAAGCTTTATTTGCTCTTTAAGTATTTTTTTGCTTCATTTCTGTTTCAAAACAGTACTTGATGATTAAACGCCATGTGGTTAAAGCTTCTATCATTCTACCGAAGATCTGCACAACTGTTTCGCTATTTCTAGCCACATTACATATTTTTTTTAATGAATTATGACAGCAGTGAGATTCAAGAATTTTTTTACATTGCTTTTGCTCTGCCCCCATAACTTATAATTTGAATGACATTTGCACGTCTGCATAAATTTTTATCGAAGACCGTAAGTTGTGCACTCTTGCGCTAAAGAAAAGAGTTTTGCTCTGACTCCTTGTTTTGACAGCATGAAGATATCTGTTACTGTGAACTTCTTGATTGATTCCACACAGGTTTTAATTAATCTTATTAGCAGGTTTTTTATTTTGTTTTAGGGACCCAATTCGGGTCCCTAGAATTGAAAATCGGGTCCCTAGAACCAGAGAAAAATTATCATCGGGTTCCTAAAATCAGAGAAAATCGGGTCCCTACAGGTCCAGTTTCCTTAACCTAACAGTTTCCTTAAAAAAACCTGCATTAGGAACAATCCTTTAACTTTTAGTTGAGAAGCAAAACCACGTTATGGCTACAGAGTATAAGGACGTGCCGACGTTTCACAAACATCAGAGCTCACATTGTTAGACAAAAGAAAAGAGGGAAATTAAACACGAGAGCTGTGAAGTATATTTGCAAAAACGAGAACATGTCATGATTACGAAAAGCTTGCTTCCCAACTTGATACTTTCCCACCAAACCAGGCTTTTCCCAGCACCAGACGATCATCAGCAGACAATCATCTATCTGTTGCCGCAGATAGATGCAGGTTGTGTTTGAACGGGTCGAATTTCTAGCCTGAAAGTCATCATGCCTGTCTTCACGTGCGTTTCCAAACATGGCTTGC
>JGI24158J21664_10013896_pt1 | contig 10603 bp, 7 predicted proteins | sample Ectturendosymbi3_FD_21664 | JGI IMG/M metagenome (IMG submission 21664)
TTACAAAACCACAGGATGTTTTGACAGGTCTGTCAAAACAATCCATGACGTCAACGTCCCGTGGGAGTTCAAAAATCAAGCCGAATCACTGGCGTGGAACCGCACGAGATTTAAATGCATTCTAGGCTATAGTACGAGCTTTTAGAGGATTTGATGGACATTCTAGCGTTTCTAGTTGATAAGTTATGGCAAAAACGGTAGAATATTAATTGGGGAAATCCCCACTAATCCCCTGGGAGTTTCCTGTCATATTTGGAATATTTTTGGCCAAACCGAAAACGAAAAACGTTTTTATCGATCTCAACTAGAAGACTTCCTGAATCCATAGAGGGTTTTAACAGCTCTCTAGCTCTAACGGCTGGCGATTTTTGGCCAAAAAAAGGCCGGCCAATCGTGGCCGTTGAAGGGTTAATAAGGATAGTAATTGTTCAACTTTAACTTGGCTATAGTTTATGACTATGCATGCATGGCAGGTCTTAGCCTAGTCTAATGAGTGTTAATGCAACTTACTTCATACGAGCAAATTGCTAGTATCCACAAGAATAAGGAAGGTTTAAACATAGAGCCAGCCACAGGTAACATGTGAAAGACAGATATCTATCAGCAGCGGATCTTGTTGGTAGATATATAACGATGCATCCAAAGTTGTAAAAACAAATTTGACTGTGAACAGTGACACTGTAACTATAGTAAAAATAATATTATTACAGAAAATTTTGTTCCAATAATGGGAAAGATACACATTTTTAGTAAACTGGAGGATTCGTAGTAATTGAGTTTCACAGGAGTTGGGATCATTGCGAAGCTAAGAAATGTAATACATATGTCATAAACTATTAAGTATTGTGCACCTTAGATAAATAATACTTATTTCCCCATGATGAATTATTTTTGCGATTGTATTTTCAGCTATATTTATTGTACAACCCTGTTTTTTCATGCCAATAATGTCATCACTAATCTGTTAACAATATCCATCCTAACTGATATCTGTGTTTTACATTGTATCCTAGCCACATTACCCTAAGCTTACACTTGAGATATGCATCAGGTTTTAATTATTCCCAAATTTATTGCTGATTTGCTACTTACTCTAGCCTTATGTAAAGCCGTCATCGCACAATAATGTTTGGTAAGACATTTCTTGGTGCTCGCTACAAAGTTTTATTTTTTTATGGATTTGCCTCAGACTCATGATCCATTTCACAATGTTAATCAAATAACACAAGAGCACAAAAGCGCTTAGTCATAGCACATTGCAGACAAGGTGTTAGCACACAACCAACCCTGAGAAGAGCAAAACACAATAGCACCCGAACTATAACGTCATTCACTCATCTTCATACAGGGATCTAGCAGTGGGAGAGAAATGAAGACATTCTAACATCAGATTTTGAGGTAAACAGCTAACAAAAAAAATAAATTGGATAGGGATGGTCAGTGGCACATAGGCTTGTAAATTGTTTTCATTAAGGTTTCAAATGTTTTGCAAAACACTCAGCATGAGGCTGACAGCCAATTGCTTTCACTGAATTTAAAGCAAGATTTGACAGTTAGTGTTCTGCTAGTTGTATATATTCACCTTTAACACTTTCACGTCTGGGTTAATTCAAGATTCGCACGAAAACAGCAGGATTGCACGTGGTTTTGCGCAGAAGTTTCTCCGGTCTGGTAAGCGCTACAGACCTGGTCAAAAACTCAAAAGACTTGGCAAGTCTTGTAATATGCACTTGAAAAATTTTTTTGGTTGGGGGTGCAGATTTTTTGTGAGTGACGTCATAAGTGGTGGACTTTTAGGCCACCTTGGCCCACTTCACCTGGCCCTGGGCCCAAACCGTTAGATGGTAGTATTTTGCTAAAATTTTTTTTGGAAACTAAACTACAATCTGAGTCTTTTGATCCTTTGTATGACTTGTTGGGGTTTTGGATTCAAAAGTTATGATTTAAACTAGTAAAAATATTTGACTAATTAGATAATTAATTAATTTGTTTATTTTAGATCATAACTTTTGAACCAGAAACGCTAGAAAGTTGATCAAAGGCTTGAAAGACTTAGACTCGAGCCTAGTTTGCAATGAAAACTTCAGCGAAATACTTTGGCGTAGTGGTTAGGCCCTAGGCCAGGTAACATGAGCCAAAATGGCCCAAAAACTACTTCACTTATGACGTCACTCACAGAAAATCTGCAATCCCCAACCAAAAATTTTTTTTCAAGTGCAGACTAGAAGACTGGCTGATCCGTTTGAGCCATTGAACAGCTCTCTAGCACAATCGGCGGAGGAGCTATGGTGTCGGTAAGGCAACCGACAACTGCTGGTTTTAGGCCGATTTCAAAGTATGAATATATTGTATCCCGGCTCTCAAAGTGTTAACTTATTTGCCTGGCATGTATCATCTACAACTTGGAGGTGATAGAGGAATCACAAGAAAATACAGAAATTCTGAAGGCAACATGCGACGAAGCACACAGAAGGTTTTGATTGCTATCTGAAGAGATGAGACACATACAATGAAACAACACACCAACAACCATTTCAGTTGGTCACTATCATACATGGTTATTAAATAATGGAGGAAAAATGAAGATTTGTAAAAAGCATCAGACATTTGAAGCGATATAGATTGTTTCTAAATAAGGCATCAAAGGTCCTGACACGATGGTTAACTTGGTGTTGGCGAACACTTACATTTCTGGGTATGTAATGTATAATTTGGTAGGCATTATTGTATGCAGTGCTTAAGCACTTCATACTAGTCTGTGTGTATTTGGTCCATAATTTGCAAGCATACAATGGCATGCAATACGTATGAAATAAAGTGTTTTTTACTGCAGGAGTGCACTGAGTGAATGTGCCTCTGAGCCTTTTTTTTTTGCTGAAACATTTCAGTCATTTTTAGCTGAGATATTTTGGCCACTGAAACATTTCAGTCCTTTGTCTCACAGTTGTATTAAAACTCACCATAGAAGTGTTTTTTAGCCTATATTTTAAAACATTATGACTGAAATGACAATTTTTTTCAGTCATTTCAACAGCGTTTCGGTGTATGACTGAAAAAAAAAACAGCTCTGAGCTTGTTTACTGCATGGTCTTAGCGATTTCACTTGTCTTTGGATATCATCATCATCCTTTCGTGAGGCATTTAGCAATATATACACCAAGGTATTTCACTTTGTCAGAAAATTGTACATGTACACCATTTAGAAAAACATTTGATGGAGCCTGGGATTGTTTGTTACACTGAGACATTTCAGTCATTTGTCCCGTGGTAATATTAAAACTTGCTGCAACAGTATTCACTAGCCTACCTTTTCAGACATCATGACTGAATTGAATTAATTTTGTTCGGTCATTGAAAGAAAAATTCAGTTCATCTGACCGAAAAAATAAACCTGGGATGGAGCAGGTTGTTTATAGTTTTGGGGAAAATAAGAGCACCAGTTGTTTTGTTGCAATTTAAATCAATTTTAGTCTTCGGTTTTCAAACATTTTGTTCCTTTCAGTTGCATGAAAATAAATCTCTGAAAAGATTATTTTTTATCAATTACTGAAATAGTTGGTAATAGATGTAGTTTGGATGCAGTCTTCAAGTTTTTTGAAAAAATTTGAACCTCAAGTTTGGACCCACTTAAGACCTTGTAATTCTGCATCTGGCAACCCTAGTTATGGGCTGAAGGTTGTCAATTAAGTGTGTTGTTGTTTAAGTTGACATTGATTGACCTCACTCAAAAATATGTTTGACCCATAAAGAATTCTCAAATTGCCCAATTTCTAGAATGGCTCTATAATTTTTTAAGTGTGTAAGTTTGATATTAAAAAAACTTAGCACAAATCATGCTAAGTTACTGTTACAGTGCAACTATTTCAAGTTCCTTTTTTGTGTGAATGAGTAAATGCAATTTGTGAGCAATGCATATCTATACTTACTGGTTTTAGGCAGGGCTAACCCTTGATTAGTGGTATGGTAATGAAAAACTGCCCTCTTGGACGTGATGTGAAAATTCTCAAAAAAATGTGTGTGTGCACTTATCATGGGTTGCACAGCGTATTGCTTCTTACTGATTATACAAAACACTGTTGTGAAGTATGCTCGAGGTTTAAGTGTAAAATGTATAATGTATTCACAATCTATAACATTATGATTGACAACTTCAAGCCATTCTGTGAAATCGAATTGCTTCTGTTTTTAGAGCAGTTTGCACTTCTGTTATCAGATGCTGTTTTTATGCATTTGTTAGGGCTTAAACATTTGCAGAAAAATAAGGCAGTAAGTTTTACAAACAGTTTACATTATGGTAAATGCAATGGGCATACAACTGTTTTTTATTTTGAATTTGCTTGATTAAAGCATGTGCAGACATATGCGAAAATCATTCAGAATTGTTAGAGNTAAATTTGATATTGCCAAAATCATTGTAATAATCAGTTGCAAAGGTCACAGTGATAGTTATTACATCTTGTGGTAGTGACTAGTCCAATATAAAANGTGCTTGAAAAGGCTTTAATTCTATAGTATTTGTGTGTGTCCTTTACACTAAATGTATTTATATTGTTTAGTATTGACTAAGTGTATTACAGCCGTATATGATAGTGTCTATTTTGCCTCATGAAGCAAAAGCACTTCTGGAGCTGTTTTGCTTTTAGCTGAACACAATTGGTGAACAGGTCACATGACAAGTTCAGAACACATTACCTGCTAATTGACCATGATGTCTGTTGTAGCTCAGTCTGATGGATGAGTATTGTCATGGTTTCAGTACCAGTGGCAAGCTGTTAGTGGCTTCTTTGCGTTGTGTGAGCTGTAGGCTAAACCCCAGCCCTAAATCCTAAGCCCTAATCTTAAACCCTAACCCACTGATGATTTGTGTATTGTACTTGTCACATGACCACCTCAACCAAACATTTTTAGCTAAAGGCAGAATATCCCCAGCACAACATTTGCATCTTGAGGCAAAATAGATGCTACTTGTATGATAAAGTAAGTGTACGTAAACATTGGACAGCCTAAAATTCTCAATAATAACTTTAATTTACTAAATGCAAACATGTTTTTGAATGGATTTTCATAATGCATCATATTTTTTGGACCATAAGGCACACTTAAAATCCTTTAACTTTCTCAAAAATCGGAAGTGCACCTTATAATGCAGTGTGCCTAATGTATGAATCTGGTTGTGCTTTCTTACCTAGGACTAATTTTATGTGGTAAACGCTGCTATTAATTGCTAGTTAGGATTTTTTTGTAAACACACCATTGTGTTATGTAATAAACCAACAACAATTGCGATGAGCAGCACATTTGGTTTCGTGGGTAGCTAGCACATACCTTAATGTTGAAGCACAGATCATACTACTCCGCGAGGCTACTGTGCACAGAGCTATATGTATTATGTCACGAGGCTCCTGACTACATTGGCACATACTGAATCAATCACACGCACAGCTTTTAGTTTTCTATTTGTGTCTAGTGGACTAGCCATGTGTGACAGATTAAACTACCTCGTGTGTAATCTGCCATTTTGCACCTTATAATCCGGTGCGTCTTACGTATGAAAAAGAACAGCTAGCATTCAAAAATTGAAAGTGCACCTTATGGCCCATAAAATACAGTATGCATTTTTGGTATCTAGTGAAAATGTTTGGAAACTAAAATTTTTTTCATGAGATTATTATTGCAAGTAGCTTTCATTGTGTGAGATCCTTATACATAAATGATGTTATATCAGTAAATTCATTGTAGAACTTCTTGCAGATTTCTTAGATGCTATGCTTTACTGGTATATATGCAAATTTTGTGTTAATTGCTTCTTTTGCTGACAGCATGTCTTTGGTAGTTTTAAATGTGACATAGTTTGTTGATATTTTTCTTCTATTTGATAGTGTGTGATAGTCTGGCAAAATGGCTGAATTTTGGATTATTAGTGCTCCTGGTGACAAAACTCCTCAACAAACATTTGATCGCCTAAATAAAGCAACTGCTGGTCAAGGTGGAACAGCAAGTCTCTCTCATAATTACAAGTTTCACATTCCTGACCTAAAAGTTGGTACATTGGATTCCCTGATTGGTTTAACTGATGAGCTGGGGAAACTAGACACTTTTGCTGAAGGGTGTGTTAATTTTCTTTGCTATTTCTGTTATGATTAGGCATTTTTTAGTTTTCAACAGCAAATTTTAAGTAAAATAATAATGACAAGAATTTATCAGTGATCAAGGTTTATGTTTCCTGGAAAATTGTGCCATGTGATGAAGACTAAGCTACTTCAAAAATGTGATTTATGGTTTAAACCAAGCATTGTCTGAATTCAACTGAACATGTTAAAGATTCAGTGCTGTTTTTGCATTGTATTGAGAGTAAGTTGTCAGTTCATTGAAAACATAAGTATTAAGAAAAAGGTTTTCTATGTTTTCTTTCAGCCATGGTTAAGCTGCAAGTTGTGTGCAAGCACCTATCTTTATACCATAGACCACTGGTTAATTTCAAAGTGGATGCTGCAATGATGGCAAGTCATTGACAGCACTACATGTGATGCTTTCCTTTGTACCCATCCATTAACACCATGCTTACATTTGGAAAGACCTCAGTACTGTTTTCAAAGTCTGTGGTACTGTATAATCTAACGAGAAATCAAACCCATTAAATATAATGATAATATTAATATTTTAAAAATTATGTTAGTGCTTTTTATCTGTTAAAAGTGGTCACTAGTTAGCAGAAAATCTCTAAATTAGTCTTATTAACAGATAATTGAGTTTGTGGTATGTTTATGCTAAAATCCTGTTTAGGCGCTACTGAATTGATGCATTTTCAATAGATGCTTTTTTCAGTACTTATGCTTTGTTTTTTTCTGAAGGGTGTGCAGAAAAGTAGCATCATACATGGCAGAAGTGTTGGAAGACCAGAAAGATAAATTGTCGGGGAATCTTAAAGCTGGAGACAGTAATTTGAATTCATTTGTGTTATACGTGTGTGATTGCAGGCAGTAGATCTAAGGGGCAAAGGCAGTAATTTTAATTAATGGTTGTTATAAGCGTATGATTGCAGGCAGTAGATCTAAGGGGCAAAGGCAGTAATTTTAATTAATGGTTGTTATAAGCGTATGATTGCTTGACAATGTTGGTAAAAGTGCAGCTGCTAGTGCTCCATTAAATCAAGCAATGCAGCTCAATAATATCAATTATATGCAAGAGTAGCTAGTCTTGCAAAAGTGCTGATCATCTTGGTTTGTGATTACTGCTGTGTACGTTTAACTTCTTTATTTCACCTTAAAAAAATTATATAACTCCCTTCTTGCTTCTTTGGCACACTTGATCATTCTCAGGTTTGTCTCGACTAAACCATTCCAGGCAAAGTTATCAACAGTTTTAGAGATGCATGTTGTTAACTCTTTGTGCAACAAGTACATGAGATTAAGTGTCAGTGTAAAAAAACATCAACAAATTATGGTGTTTCCTGCTTCCAGGCCCATCTACTTTCAAGTGTCGTTAAATTAATCTTACCTTTGTTTCAGCTACTTTGATCAATTACATGCACCATTTTCAATGGAATTCGGCAAAATATCCAGTGAAGCAATCACTCAAGAGCTTATCAGAAATAATTTCTAAAGTTGTTAGCCAAGTCGATGCAGATCTGCGAACTAAATCACAAGCTTATAATAACCTTAAGTCCAACCTTCAAAACATGGAACGTAAAGCTACGTAAGTATTTTGCGCTTGTGCCATTACATTACTTCAGGGTTGTGTGCTCATACCAACAAAGACGAAACCACAAATAACTGTTAATATATGTATATTAAGATTGTGACATGAAGTCTTCCTCTAAGGAAGTAAGTTTTACAATATTTCCGAAGCAGTGTTTGGCTTATTTGGCATGAATCGCAAGAAGTATGTTTTCTGCAGAGAAGTATGCTTTGTACTGTTTGAACCAGAGTTTAAGTCGGGCCGGGTTCGGGCTTCAGTTTGTGAAAATGTTTCGGGCCGATTTCGGGCCTGCATACAAAACTTTTTTATAACATTCAGAGTAACGATTTTTTCTTCCCTTGCGTACATTTGTTATACTCACCGCGGTTATTTCTGGGAGTGAAGTGATTGTGATTTCTCACCAGCTAATTCTATTTGCAAACACAGCTGCGTTCTTTTGTTCTCTGTTCGGATTAGGCTCACACTCTTTTTGAGAAGGCAACAACCTAAGGAAATTAGCACGCAGTGTCACTGCGTCGAAGAGATTAGTCACTTACGCGATTCTTGGCTTTTTTTTAAGAAACAATGACCTACAAACCGGCTTTTCATGCCTAAAGGGCTATCCCACATAGTTTCTTTTATGCCTATAGCGCCATTGTGGATAATTTCTCTTTTGCTTGAGAAGCATTGCATTCCGCAGTTTTATCGTTGACTATCAAGCTAAGTTTGTGATTGTTTGAGCCAATGTTTTGGTCAAGGTGGTTGCAATTTTGGGTGTGATAAAACCGTGTACCTGCAGCTGTACCCGTACACTACGTTTTTTGATACCCCGAAACTGCGCATATTTTGACTCACTCGGTAAATTTGGCTTTCGGGCCTAAATTGGGATTTAAAAACAAATGTCGGGTTCGGGCTTGTGATCTCGGGCCGGGTTCGGGCTTCAAATTGCGGCCCGTTTACAACTCTGGTTTCAACAGAAGTTTATAAATTTTGTGGTTGAACCGCCATTATCCAAGGTGTCTATCATTTTGACATTCAACAACCCTATTTTTCGTATTTTAAATTTGTAAATACTGTGCTTCCTGTAATGTTCATTATTTAAATAAGTTCAATGATATGTAACATGGCATAGTTATATGTGGTGCTATCTGAAGATTATATTCAACGTTTCCTACATTTGTTTGAGATGTGCTGAAAACAACATGTTTAAACATTGCAGAAATATACGTCTGTCTTAACGTGAACTTTTCTTAACACGTATAGAACAATAAGTCTTCGTATGTCCCATTCATACCTGGAACTTCGTACTGGTTATAAACATTTGCTATGTATAGTCAGACAAGAATCTTGTCTTTTGCAGAGGAAGTTTGCTGTTGAGAAATTTGCGGGAAATAGTGAAGAAAGAAGACTTCATTCTTGACTCGGAATATTTGCAGACAGTCCTTGTAGCTGTTCCCAAGTAATTTGAGAATTCGTGCTAGTTTTGATTATTACTACAGTTGGCTTACATCATTCATTAAAAGTTATAAGTGGTTTTATGAAATATAATCAACTAATTCATTGCTGAGTAACAGTAACCCTCTTCTAAATCGTCTAGAGCAGGGATGTCAAACTCAAATTGCACTGAGGGCCAAATGAGACTGAAAAAGTAACCCGTGGGCCGCATTATGACGCTGACGCAACAGTGGCGGAACCTGAACCTTACCAGAAACAGCCTTTACATCTTATTTCCCAGTGAAATAAGGAACTCATTTCTAGCCTTCCCTACGTTCGTTTAAAAGGAACTTGTTGACTCGATAGCCAGCTGAGTACTCTCAAGTTTCAAACACTGGTGAAAAAANTAAACGTAAATATTAATTACAGTAGAATTTGTCCAATTCGTCATCGTTTAATTNAGTNGTCTTCAACCTTTTTTGTTTAATCACCCCCCTACAGGAACTTTCCTNAAAAACCGCCCACCACTCATGATTTTAGTATTGTCCAAAATGTTATTTTATTGAAAATAATTAAATGGTAATGAAATTTAAATGGGCCATCTAGTTAGCACAAAAAACACGAACAAACAAAACAAATGCAATTGCATTTGCAGAAAAAAATATTATGCATCTCCTAAAAACAGTTGGTTCCAACTACTGCGAACCTTGCCCCTGGCGTTTTATCTGTAAGTATTTTCAAAGCAGGTTACATACAAGTTAGTCAGATTGAGTCGTATGGCGTTTCCCTCGGTCTTGTTCATGTGAAGACGATTGCGGTATTTATTACGCGTGCGTAGTACTTGGCTGAAACCTTGCTCAGCAGCATACGTCGAGGGAAACTCCAGTAGTAATAATGGCTTAACTTAACCCCAAATTTCTGGCAAGCACTCGTTGCACTTGATCCAAAAGTGTGACCATCCGTGTCAATAAAATATGGCATCATCGTCGCCTGTGAAGTCGATAAAAAATTCCTGAATGTCGAATCGCATTCGTTTATGTTAGTTAACTGGCAAAAAGGCACTTCACCCAGTCACTTTATTCGTAAACCAACTTTCGGCGTGATCTCCACAACAGAATGACTTAGCAATTAAGCCTCAAACTACAGGTGGCGAAAATGATTGTTTGGAATTCTTAGTTAGCCCAAATGGGGTTAGGTGGACTTACTAGCATAAAATTTCCCTTTTCTAGCCTACTGTACTGGTATACTCTGTCATTACTCAGATGAGCACAGTACAACTTTATCCACAGGAACGCTCGAACTGACTGAAAGACACGACAAGTACGTTTTACAATTTACGGCTAATTGTAGTTGATTTTACTAGCCATTAATTGCTACGTAAATCATCTCAGAACAGTCATTTTCCACGTATTTTTTCAATAGAATACACTTAGTTTCATTGTTATACTCAAATAACGAACCAAAGTTCATAAAACACTTAGTAACGAACTAT
>JGI24158J21664_10013898_pt1 | contig 10602 bp, 8 predicted proteins | sample Ectturendosymbi3_FD_21664 | JGI IMG/M metagenome (IMG submission 21664)
GATTCTATTGGAATAAGAGTTGATGATGCCTACTTCGTAGGCAAAATACATACTCTGTAAGATCTTAGTGTCTGATTCTTTTCTGAGAAAGGATTTCTTTTGCATGGAGAACAGGATCCACTTCTTATATGCGCGATTTGTAGAAGGCCTACTTCGGAAGTCAGTGCCTCAGAGCAAAGTTGCTGCTCGGCTTCGGTTGAACATTCTGCGTTGGTGCACATCCGAAGCCAGGGGCGGTTCCAGCCAGTAGGGTTAGGGGGGGAGATTTCAGTAATATTTAATAGTCAAGTCTCATTACGAGTTCACTACTGTAAGAGAGATGAAGTATACTTCACAACACTGTTGTGACAAAACAATGGATGGGAAATGGCCTTATATCGCCAATGCTGTTTTCCGAATTGTACAAAGTTATGGTGAATAAAGTTACTTTCGTAGGTTTTAGGTGGGGCAATCGTCCCTCTCCCCTGGATCCGACCCTGTCAGAAGCGTGTAAATACAGTATAACAAGCGCAGTCGTAATGGCGGCCGCGATGAATTCTTGCTCAAGTTCAATACTGGGCATTGAGAGGTTTGCTAGCGCTTATGCAAGACAGGTTTTTGAGCAAATGTTTTTGAGCAAAGGCATCTGTCCAAAGTAAAAGCTTGGAACTTCACTATCAAAACCTTCAATTCAATGAAAGCAGACTTTTTATTTGTCGGATTAAATCTGAACACATATGCTCAGGAGAAAACGCCAGAAACATACACGTTTCATGGTTGATGCTTCACAAACAAGGAGCATTAAAAATATCTAAATGTTGAAGCTCAGTTGTTGTTTTCCCCAGCCCTAATAAAATTCTGGCTACGCACCTGGTTGCACTGCTAGTATTACCAAAAGATCTTGTGGTTTGTTTTTGATTTGATCTATGTGGTGAATGTTAGTAGCAGTACATTTTATTCATCGGAACTGACCAAATTTGAATTACTTACCACGATTGTTGAGCATGATTGTGTCTATTTGAGCCCAACTCTCAAAATTAATGTGTTTTCATATTAAATACAGTTCTAAGAGCAAGATATCTAGATATAGCGTCATTGTGTACTTGTATATGCTACTGGTTGCTATAGCCTACCACCACCATGAGCGTAGCCAGGGGGGTCATGGTCACCAAATTATATCAATTCCATAAGTGCCCTCATTTTGTCAATTTTACAAAAGGTCGTACTACGGTTGAGTGAACATGGTGACGTCATCTAAACGCAAACAATAAGGATTGTCCCCGTAAAGATTTTTAGCAAACTCGGTCCCTGCTTACATCAAACCATGCAAATGGGTTTTGTTTTCGTTTTGAAGATGTTTTAAGACAAATGTAATCGCGATTTTAATCGTGATTACTTTCAATGCAATCGCAATCGTAATCGATTACATTGTGATTTTGTTTATTCGTAATCGTAATCGAGCAGGTGGCAAGTAATCGTAATAGTAATCGATTACATTGTGATTTTGTTTATTCGTAATCGTGATCGTAATTGAGCAGGTGGCAAGCAATCGTAATCGATTACATTTGTGCTGTAATCGCCCCATGTCTGCTTTCATTAAGCCCCTGCTGATTGAACCATAATGCAACCTGTAAAGAGCTACAGGTGTTTACGTTAGCAAACAACTCACCGCTATGTGACAAAAATGCAGTAAACGTGCTCGATTAGCTCAAAGAATTATGACCTACGTAAACAGGGCCGGCCTTAAGCCGATGCAACCGATGCGGTTGCATTGGGCCCCGCGCTTCTGGGGGCCCCGCGCCAAGCAGGTGGTTTCATTTTTGCCAGATACTCCTTGCGCTCGCGAAATCAGTAAAAACGGCCTATGAATATTACTGTTAGCAAACAATCATCTCGTTTGAACGAACGATGAATTTCCTCTAAATTGAACGTTATCAAACTTGTTCAATTCTCATGCTACGGCGTTCCACCATGTTTTCCACTTTGTGGATGGAACTTGGCTGTTACTAGTGCCAGTTAAGACTGCAATAGACTTTCAGATATTGCAAACAAGGTGTGTAGTTATTCAATTCCTAATGAACAGGTCAAGACCAGTGTCTGCCGCATTAAATCTGATGGCAGTTCCGCCAACGCAACATTGTTCAATTCTCGAAAGATCATGTTTTGGAACGCTGAACGCTCTTAGTTGGATGTGCGGCATCTACATTTTGACAAAGACCTGCATTTATATTTCACGGCAGATTTTAACATAGATTACATATTTTAACATTTTGTGAAAATAAAATTAACTCTACGACATTGAAACTAATGAAAAAAATGATAGGTTGAACCCGTGGAAGCCAAAACTCTCATGCAAACCAGCGAAAAATTTTGTGAAGTGTGCGCACTAAAATTTGCCTCCTTTTCTTTGTCACAAAATTGTTCCGCGTTATTTGTCGGTCGTGCAAGTACTTTTAACATTTGGCACCCACCAAAATTTCATTGTGTTTTCCGTTTTGACTGTTTATGAGCGTAAATAGGTAAAATACCACTGCTTCGAAGTTCAGGTTCACAAACGTAAAGGACACTTACGGTTCCCTGCACCTTAACTAGGGAAAGCAAAAATTGAGAATGTCATCCAGCACACTCGTTCCTGTTTATCATTATATCGGGCGGCTATATGCTTCTATTTCATCAATCAACCATATATATTGCGTTGGATAATTCTTTCTAAATCTGTGACGCGGTAGTTCTAAAATCTTTGTACATTACATTTCTGATTCATAGAGAACAGTTTGCATTCCAATTCCATGCATTAAGAATAACTATAAAATTGGGCTTTCGGGAACTTTGGGCGGATGTATGGGTTGCTCCCTTGTGACGCTAGTGGTTACCGAGCGCGAGAAAGGTAAGATTAGTTATTGTTGATAGTTTTCTCCAAGTCAGATGTTCTTCGAACGAAACTCCTGTTCAACACGAGTGAAGTAACTGCATTGTACATAGACGTACCTTGGGGGGCCAGTGAGTCATGCCCCCAAAAATTTTTAGCATATCTCGTAGTTTTATGCTTTGAGAGGCGGTGTTCCAAACAAAATACGGTTGACCGCCTAAAGTCAAAAGTTTTGGCCCCACAAAATTTTGGGCTGGCCACGCCACTAGCATTGTAAGATCAATTCGCTTGTCGGTTCGGTTTGACTGACGTAACTTTGCGCATGTGCTTGCCGCTCAGATCTCCATTGCAGAGCTTCCTTCACAGCTTTCAACTTGATTACGACTGGTAGCAGTAGTTACACTGTTTAATGTCCACCACAGCAGCGTGCTATTAGTCAGAAATATGGACGTAGCTAGGGGGCACATGAGCCACGTCCCTCCAAAAAAAGAAACTGCTGATATATACGTATGAACTTCAATAATTTGCCGTCTATTTTGATATTCATATAGTTAATTTGCTAAAACAATTTAATCAAAAAGGTCATAGCACGTTTGACTGAGCACGATGACGTCACAAAACCATTGATCCAGAGGGGCCTTGCGCCTAGGTGTTGCATTGGGCCCCGCACCTGCTAGGGCCGGCCCTGTACGTAAATATGCAATTGTGCAGCTCCTCACTTCATATACATGGACAACGCAGAGGAGTTTTGAATTACTGCCAGGAGCGTAACGAGGTTAGATGGCGTCCAGGGCAAGATGTACGTTTGGCGCCCCCATATTCGAACCTGAGGTCTTTCGGAACCAAATGTACTACTGTATTGAAGAATGTAGGTGTGACATTGTTGGGATTTTTGGCGTCCCCGCAATCATTTGGCACCCCCGCAGTATTTCAGCGCCCCCACAGTGATTCGGCGCCTGGGTAATTGCGCCCCTTTGCCCCTTCGTTAAGCCCCTGCTGATTGAACCATAATGCAGCGTGTAAAAAGCTACAGATGTTTATGTTAGCAAACAACTTACCACTATGTGACAAAAATGCATTGTACGTGCTCGATTAGCTCAAAGAATTATGACCTAAGTAACTATGCAACTGTGTAACCCCTCACTTCATATACACGGACAACGCAGAGGAGTATTGAATTACTGTTAAGGGCGCAACGAAGTTAGATGGCGCCCGGGGCAAGAAACAAGTTTGGCGCCCCTATGTTCGAACCTGAGGTCTTTCAGAAGCAAATGTACTGTACTGAATTTCGTGTGACATTGTTGGACTTTTCGGCGCCCTCATAGTGATTCGGCGCCCGGTGAATTGTGCCCCTTGCCCCTCGTCGTTACGGCCCTGATTACTGCTCGCAGCGGCGCGCCTCAACAAATCATGGTACACAGCTCTAACCAGAGGCATATGGGAACCTTGGCCGTTAGGCGGGGCAAAATTTTCAAATCGCCCGAATTTTTGCGCCACTTTGAGGAAAAACGAATAGGAGAATTTTGCAGGGCGATGGTTCTGCTTCAGAAACTTGCCCAAACATATCGGGAAGTTTTTTCTGAATTTTTTAAATCTTGTCCGAATCTCCCCCCCACTTCGTACATCTATTGCTTTGACGGAGAAATTTTGGTAAAATACTAGCTATCTACAGCTTAGTGGATTGAATAATTGGTTTTACGTGGTCATAACAATTTTTGCTCAACACTTGAATATGCGCAGTCCAAAATTGGTGGAATGACGCCGCCTTTTAGCCCCACCTGGCGACGCGTAAGGCAACAGTTAGTGATGGCTGTGTGGTTTTGAACTTTTTGTTGCAATTGCAAACCCGTAGACAACTCACGCTGGCCATAAAAAGATAAATTTGGCATGGTTAACGAAATCTGCAACCGACAGAAAAATGCTTAGTTTGGTGGTTGTTAGATAATTCCACTTGCATCATATAAATTTGAGCAAACAAGTATTCTTCTGGTGAATCTTTAACTTTTTTTACCGGTGACCGTGGTGTTGGCGAAGGTTCGTGGTTTTAAATTGGTGATAGGCTGATTCTCCTCTGTGTTTTCTGGCCTGACTGGATAGAAGCAGATCCACCGCCAGATCAACAGCATTGGGGGTGGCTTTGAGCTTCTTCTGGCACTTCGTAATAGTATACAATGAATTGAAAAATGACTTCACGGGGAGACTAGAGCTTTAACTTTGGAGGTATTGATTGTGAATTTGTGGGGCTCAGCCCGCTTGTTTCCACTTTTGCTGAAAAAGGTCACAACTTTTTTTCGTAACCCGGTCTAGTGGGATTGATGTTTTTTTCTTCAAATCAGCAATCCAGTGTCGAAACATGTGAAACGGTATTTAAAGACTTGATTAAAACTCTACGTTTATAAGTGGTGTTAAAGGTATTTTAGGGCAAAATGCTTTAAGGCCCAGTGTAAATCTATCAAGGGATTATAAGATCGCTTTTTGCGATAGTCAACAAAGCTACCTAAAATAGTGTCCTGGCAAATGCCTTTCATTCACGTGTTTTTTTTGGATTGTCGCTTCGGCAATAAATAAGTCTTCCATGTACATGTAAATGCAAAAGCTTCGCTTGGAAACATGATCGTCTTTTAGCTTTTTATTTGAGTCCTATTGTGGGACATGAGTTGTCACTTCCAAGTCTAAGAATAACCGTTCTGTTCCTAACCTGGTCGGGAATGCGTTGCAGACACTGTTCTTCACTGATTTCGCTAGGGATAGCCAAAACAGTGGCAAACGCTTGCGCGCAGCATGCTTTTATACCTTTTAAATACATTTTGTAAGTATACGAGATCTGTGTAGCTTGTGAAAAACGAGGCCCACTGTTTGGGATCCGTTTCAAACGTTTTCTGAATTAATGATATAAAGCTCTTTCAAACTGTGGTTATTCCCTGAAAAATAGCATAGTTCGACCAACAAAAATAGCCACTTCTTGACCTACAAAAGATGACCTCTTTTGTGTGACACACAACGATTGTCGCAGACAACCCTTGGTATTAAGCAAGTGAAGACATTTTCGAGTCCCTCCAATTTGACTGCGCCCCAAACGCCTGGTCTGGATCCGCCACTGATTGAGTGCAGTATGCAGTTAACAGCAGAGATGTTTCGGCTCGGCACCAGTCGCACATAAAGTAGCAAAGCAGCGCCGCAGATAGGTGTGCATCGGCGTCAGGGCCTGTGAGAGGTACATAGTACCCGGGCCCGGTAGGTTCAGGGGGCCCGGGAGGATGAAAGTACGCACACTAAGTTTTTCTGTAATCAAGCCCGAATTGATGGTCGCTTTCACCATCTGCAGCACTGGTAGTTTTAACCAGTTTCCCCACTAAAACCTTGACAAATCCGAAACTAAATTTTTAAATAAAAACTTGCCCAAGCTTTTGCGCGGTTTATTTGTTTTTGTTGTCATCTTCCTTTACGTTGCAATAATTTGTGCCTATTACCTTATACACATCAAATAACGTTGATCAGAGTTTATATATAGCGTATCGTCGATAGATTCCACGCAATAAAACTAATAAGCCGCATGTAAGATGTGCTGTCGCTTCTCACAGAAGCTCCGGTGTGTAACAAGAACCAGCGCCGCATTTCACTGCCAGAAGATGCATTGTACATAGACCCGCCAACTTTTAGAAAAACGAAGTTTCTTGCCAAAGTTGTCCAGTCTGTGTGATACACAACAGTAAGCAGCATGAAGTTAAATGCGGCGGGTTACCGTTTTGCAAGGTACACTGACTGACAGTTCACACATTTTCGTAATAATTGCACAAACATGTGGAGGGTTGTTTCAAGTAATTGTAACTACTGAGCACTGCTACTGTAACTTGTGTTCAGGGTTCTCACAAATGCAACTCCCAAAATCCCAAGAACAGTACCAAAAAATCCCTAAATCTGTGGTGCAACATAAAATGGGAGCGCCATGGTAAGTGTTAAAAATAGAACCAAACATGATTTGCAAAATAAACTGATATTATTCATTTCACACATTTTCAAACTTTTCTGAAAATCCTTAAATCGGTCAACAGTTTTCTACTACTGTACACGTTTGCCTGGTATAAAAACCGGCAATGAAGAGTTACGGAAGATGAAGCAATCTGCTAAATCCAAGCACGATGCAAATGGCTCGTTATCTTATTTGAAGTCATTTGTTTGTGTATTATGTCAGCTGTGTTGTTCAAAATTCTAAGCGGAATAGACATCTGCATGAAAGTTATCCAAGCGAAGCAAGCAACACTGGATACAGAAGTTGCTAACATTCAAGAACTTCTAAAGGATTTACCGGAATTGCGAAACAATTGGCAAGCTGTGTGGAATGAAGTAACTACAGTTGCATCTAACCTTGGCATATGCCATATGGCATTTTTCCAGATATATACCGCTTTTTGATAAACAAATGATGTCGTTTTTTCTTTACTCGTTTTACAGCCTTCCCACTATTTCACTCGTCCCACTACTGGTCCACCATTTCTTCATCTGTGTTACTATGTGCTGTGTGTATTGGTTAGTTTTCTCCGTAGTAGACCGAAGTGTGAATTCATCGTGCCAGTCTGAGATTGTTTTCCATGGCATCGACAGCCAGCAGAGCTACTTGAAATTGGCGTATTGTCATAACAAATGCCTTTCATAAGTTTTTTCTTTCTTGAATTGTCGTTTCAGCAACAAATATTCTTGGCATGTAGGCCTACATCTAACACCACAAGCTGCGCCTGGAAACGTGATTGCGATTTAACTACAGTACATATTAGACTCCCATCTTGAGTTGTCACTTGTTAATTTAAGAACTATTCTACTTCCAACCAGGTCGGGAATACATTCCAAACATTGTTTTTTCTGATCTTTTGGAAATGTAGAACCTAAAGTTCGTCTGGAAATGTACAACCAAGAAGATGACCAAAATGCGTGATATTTGACAAGACTGTTGATGATTTTTTTTTCAAATATCAAGCAAAGGTTTGACGAAGCTAAAAAATTTTTGGGTTTTGAGTCTTGGTCCTGATTATTCAGATCTCTGTCTCAGCCTAACGCTCTATAATCTTTCTTCGTTTGTATGAGAGTAGTAAAAAATAAACTTATAATCTGTGTACATTGAGTTAGAGTACTTCGTGATGTCGCAACATAGCTATAACTTGGATTCCATATGTTTATTTCTGCTATTGTGTTATTTTTCCTTTTCTTTTGTTATTGTTTCTTATCCCTTAGTGCACTTCAGTATATTTGTGTGTTTGCACTGACTGCGTTATGCTCTTTCGTTGTTTCTGCGGTGCTGTTTTTGTTTTCCAGTGAAGTTTCTTTGGGCGGCCTTCATCATTCCTGGTTGGCTGACATTCACTTATAAATGCTTTACCGCTCACGGTCTGTCAGCATTGCCCTCCAGTAGCTATCTTGTAACGTCCACTTGCATCCTCTTGCTAATAGATGTGAACCATACTCACTCAAAGCTGGTCCAGCTACTGACAGGCTGGCTTGAGAAAGACGGATGCCGTCTTTTCACCATCATGCGACAAACTGCTGCAGTGCAAATGTTGGGATGCGTACGAGCTATGGCAACATGGGCAGAGTTTTATTTTAAAACTGGATTTTGCACTTTCTATGCAACGCCCAGTTCCTTGCGAATCAGAGAAATGCCACAGTACATACAGGTGGCGACCAAGCATTTATGCGCAACTGGGTTAATCATCCAACACCCTCAAAAATGAACGTATGAAGTTTGTCATCATTTAACTTCATTTCATTGAGTTACAATTCGGTAATCGAATAAAATATGTATTCTTTGCCTCGATCAGCTTAGCTCAAGTCATAATGCGTTGATTTTCGTCTAATTATGAATACTTACTACTGGTCAGGTATCATATTACACAGACTTGATGGAAAAACAAAAATCGCCACGGCATGTAAGTCTATAGCAAAATTTCCAGAGAAAATTCGTTTCTTATATAAACACAATAGCAATTCCCCTCCGCCGTACACTTCTGCTTATGGTCTGGTATGTTCTCAAACTGGAGTTGGCAAAGGAATTCGATAGTGCAATATATACAGCAGCAACTGTAAGGTCTACATTTACAAAGTTAAAAATAAAATGCGGAGCGGTAAAAACTGCACAAGCAAAAACGAAGTAGTTCGCTATTGCCATTAAGTGAATTTCAAGCAGAAGACATTATTATCTCAAACATAAAAAAGTGCTAGTTTGCTTATAACAAACATTGAGAAACAAAGCACTGAGCGGCTGTTTCTGATGACCTGTATAATTAGGCATCATGGTTGTACGTGATGAGGCTGGTCGCAAGGGGTTTTGAATATATGTTGATGTCATAGCATGTCAGACGTTCACTTTTCTGAAGTGAGAGCAGTGGGACCACAGCGGAATAATCGTACTTGACACTTGTTTTCGCACAAGTTTCTGGAATGAAGGTGTCTTACAAATTGCAGTTTGATCTGAAAAATAATAGAATATTGTTTTAAAAAGTATTTTGTTAACTATGTTGGCAATCTAGCTTGGTTAATCACATATTCTAAACATTTATGCGATGCTTTTTACCCCCTGTATCTGGCGATTGGTTATGCTCTCGCAGTTTTGCGTGGGTAGGAATAATGATCTGCGTCCACTTAGTCGGCCGTTTTCAGATCCTAAATGCAATAAAAAAGGTCTGAGAAAAGAATATTTAATTTTTTGGAACGCAAGATTTAAATTTTTACAGTAAACTGCAGGATGTGCATGCTGAAAGCTTGGAGAATAACATCTCGATCGCTGAAGCTAAACCTCAGCCTAAGTGTTTGTGTGGGATATTTGAAAGAAACTGCAAGGATAAAAACTTTTCGAGATGAAAGGTTTTCTTTTCAGCACACTCTTTCAGACAAGCCAGTTTAGACTGAAGTTTAAACACGTATGCGACAAAAAATAAGTCATCGAAAATGCAAAATGATGGCCATTTTGTATTTTTCATCACTCAGAGTAATTTCTATTTATGGAACCAGGTTTTCAAATCCATACACAAGTGTTCATTTTGTTTGGCAGATTTCCGTAATGAGTGACTTGGTACTGTTCACACGAGAATGTTTGCAGACGCTGTGTTTTTTTGCATCATGCTCCCAATTTGAGTGTGATGATAAAGCAATAAACAAGCCTTTTTCAGGGTGGTTCTCGCCGCTGCTGACCGTAAATAGCAATTAAAAGCAAAGTCATGCTATAGCTCAGTGGTTCTCAACCTTCTTGACTCGTGGTCCACCTTTTAAAAAAAATATCCGATGGACCACTTTTCTACGCGGACACCTTCTGAACAACTAGTCGAAACTGCATGTAGTGAACGTTTTATCAAGGAAACTCCAGGTGGACCACCCGTGGTCCACCTGGAGCGCGCTAACAATCACTGATATTACCGATAACAACAATGGTCGATAAACATGGCGAAAAATATCGTTAAGTAAACAAGCAAAAGTGTTACTTCGCAGTGTTAGCTCCAGTAGCGACATTACAAAATACTCCGTCAGTTACTTGCATTGTCCCGATGAAGGTCTGCCGGTAAGTCGCAGTTTTTACATTTTGCATTAACTGTTTGTGCCTAACTAAAAATGCTCATATACTTGGGTGCTACTCAGACATAATGTCACCTTCTTCACGGATTGTAATACATGGCAACTGAAATACTTCCATGATCTTTATCTCGAGTCTGCTTCGCTGTTTTACGCAATTGTCTTCGTTTATACTTTTGGCAGTCGCTGAGATGTTTCGC
>JGI24158J21664_10013903_pt1 | contig 10600 bp, 7 predicted proteins | sample Ectturendosymbi3_FD_21664 | JGI IMG/M metagenome (IMG submission 21664)
GGGGGGGGGGGCTCAGGGAAGATGAGGTGCATGAAGTAAGACCGCTGATCGTTGGTGACGCAGCGCTTCGCCTTCAGCTGTCTTGCGTGCAACCTGCTGCGGCGCTGTTATGTGCGCAGCATTACGAGTTAACCGAAGAAGAGAAGCTCATTGATCGTTCTTACCAGACGTCGACACAAGTGACCTACACTTGCGAAGTTGGAACCTGGCTGCTTTTACTGACTGCAACGCGCGTGCAACTCGCGTTTTGAAATGCGACTTAAATGTAGCAGGTTTGTTGATGACTCACCTCCTTTGCTTGTCGCAGTTACGAAGACGCCGTTAAAGAGTATCGGCAGATCTTAACAACGAGCAAGTCCAACGATAAAGGTGGTGACGATGGACTGACGAGTGGAAAGGAAGCTAAAAAGACGTTCAACCCGGCGAAGACCCTCATTGGCAAGCAGGTGAGAACTGTTTTTTATTTCGCTGAAACATTTCAGTCAATTTTGCTTAGACGTTTCGGTCACTGAAACATTTCGGTCATTTGTCTCACAGTTGTATTAAAACTCGCCATAACAGTGTTTTTTTAGCGTATATTTTCAAACATTCTGACCGAAATGACTTAACCTTTTTCGGTCATTTCAAAAACGTTTCGGCCTATGACCGAAAAATGACCGAAAAAAAACCCAGGGTGAGAAATGATACAGATACAAGCAAGGCCGCTGTTGCTCAGCAACATTAACGAAATTGCGTCTCCAGATGGAAAATGAGTCAACGGTTTAATTATTATCAAGTGAACTGAATTGTCCGAGCTTTTTTTGGTTCGCTGAATTATTCCCAGTAATCGACGCGTTGTATGAAACATTCGAAAAGCATTACTTTGCTTTTGCCCTTAAATTAATCCGCTCCTGCACCGCATTTAAGTTAATCCGTTCCTACACTGAGTTGAGCTGCTGGGAGGATTTGGAAGATTGGACCCAGCAACAAGCGTGCGAGGAGACCAAGGTTGACCTCTTCTCTGGACAAGAATACCTGAAGTGAGTCTTGCAAGGAATTGGTTCAACGTGGCGGATCAGAAACGTGGTGAACAATAAACGTGTTGTCCAGAACGAAGTTACGTCCGTTCGCGTCGTCATAAAATCTTCGTTTTATAAGTTCCGCGCACTGTCATTGAGTATTACTGGATTTGTAAAAAGGAAAAAAGACCGATGAAACGCCGCCCGGAGATAACGAGTGCATTCTGCGAATACTCGCCGTTGCGTTTTCTTCGCTGTGTGCATGTTTGCTCTCGTTCAGTTTTAGTGAGTTGCGCCCATACGCTGCGCGGAACATCACAGTGTATCAACAGCAATGGACGACGTGTCTTATAATATTCGAAACGACACCACCTGTTAAACCCCTGTTGTCCGCGTACTGTCGTCAGGTGAAATTGTTNGAAAAATGCTTCCTTGTTCACCTGGGAGAACTTATTTTATGTGTTTTTTGCGGCAGAGCTTTGACCAAATTCGAGGANCTCGATTTGCCCGCTGCCTCCGAATCGGCGCAGTCTTTGCTCAAAGGGTCAGGGAAGTCGTCCAGCTCTCCGGTGAACGGCGTCGTTCAGGGGTCCACATGCTGGGACTGGTCCAACCTGGAGCGAATGTTTGAACTGCAAGCCATCAATGGCTTGAAATGCTTGGACGCGAATGACAGGTGGGCTGGATGGCTCGCGTTTGTGCTGATCAAATAACGGGTTCATGGGCATCGGAGGGAGGTGGCAAGGAGAGCTTTGTTGTCCCCCATGGATTTTGAAATTTGCCATTTTTCTATTACATTTTTAGCAAAAACAGGTTGTTTTCTAAGTTTCGAGTGGATAAAATGAAATTTCACCATGTTTGGCCTCCCCTGAAAAAATCCACCATTTCTCCCCCTGGAAAAGTCTTTCCGACGCCCATGACCAGGTCCAGTGCCGCTTTGGTGGTAAGTCTTAGAACCGTGGGATTCAGAAACACATCGAGTTAGTTCCATGAGATAAACGTTTACTATGTGATCAATGTATGTATGCGCTCATTTGCGTATGTCTCCGGTGTAATGCGTGCCAAATACGGGCGGACTAGAAGTTTAAAGACGATGCTAACTCAAGCGCCTGGCCTTGTTATCTCGTTAGCTGGAAGTCGTCAGTGCAGCCCATGTCTCGGGCCTCGTTGGACTGCGTCAAGATCGTCTCGTCGTACTGGCCGCCCTCCGTTTCTCCACCGTTCTACGCAAACTACGCAACAGCGTGCGCGATCAAGAAGGCGGTCGAACGAAAGCAGGTAAAGGCCGTTTGAAGCAGTGCAGGTGACCCAGGGGTAAGGGGGTGTGTGTTATTATCCGGCCGGTGAAAGAATGCGTTTCGGCTGTTTATGATATTCTCGGAATACAGCAGCTGGTGTTTTATCCCCAAGCATAAGTTCAATTTTCAGGCACCTTTTTCCGATTTTGCTGGTACTAACTGCTGGTGGGGTTTCAAAGACCGTTTAAATGGTCGGTCCGTATCAAGTTATGGTAAAGTTCTAGTGGATTCTTAGCAAATATTGACATCAAGATTGTGCAGCTTCTTTGTTCTCAATTGGGTTGCGCCTTTTTCCCAATTCATTGTCGTTAACAAATTGTCATGTTTCTGAGCAAACTCTTTTTTCAGAACTTCCTGAGCATTCCTCTTTCGGCGAACGTGGCGTGCTCTGATTGGATGGCCGGGTCATGCGGGAGCCGGCTTCTGACGTTCATGGAAGTCAATGCAGGCGAAAGAGACAGCAAGGTACGCAGGTGGTGACTAATACCATTCATAATCCCCTCATCTTTTAAGGATATCGGGCAAGATCGTTGTACCGGGCATGATATTTTAAAAATACGTGAATGAAACCACCTTTCGACGAAACATCACGAAACCTTATTTCGAAGCCAGTCAGTTTTTGTGAGGTTTAAACTTTACTTGTGTGGTTGTTGCTGTGAGAAAAAACTTGCCTTTTTAAAGCTTGCCAATGAAGCATGTCCGTCCAAATTGCTTGTGTCTGTGAGCAGCGTAGCCAGCCCTAAATTTTATTTTGGGGGCCAAATCTTTTGACTTCAAGCGAGCAAGAGTATTTTGTTTGGGCACCGCCTCTCAAAGCACAAAATGACAAGATTGCTAGAAATTTAGGGGGCCATGCCCCCCATCTGTCTACGCCTATGTTGTCTAACCGTCACGAGTAAGCCTGTTTTCGTAAGTTGACTGTTTAACACCGAAGCCTATTCGGCAACTAGTGCGAAAGATTCTCGTAGTATTTTAAATGGGAAAAGTTCTCCACTGCTGGGTAAGTGAAGCTGTTTTCAGCTACAACTTCAGATTTTGTTTCCCCACATTTATTGACTTGGAAAGGACACGACCAATGCACACGGACCTGCCACTGGCGCTCTGGTCGTTGCAGTTGTGCGGTTTTCCGAGTGAAGTGTGTTAATGTTTGGCCCAGGTCAAGCAGAGCGTGGAATTTTATTTGCGCGGCACTTTCTCTTCTGCAGGCGGAAAGATCAGTGTCGAAGTTTGCAGTGAAAGTGATCAAGGGCCACAGAAAGCACGGAAATTGCGTGCGAGTGCAGAAACTTTTGCTGCACCAAATGTCCAAGTTGTCGAAATCTGACAAGAACAGGTAGGCTCTATTTTGAATAAGAAGATTTCAGGACTGAGGATGCGTAGTGTAACGTGAAATCGATTTCCCATTGAAAACGAATTGCTGATTTTGAGCATAAAATTGGTATAGACTTCACAGTTTCATAAACACTCAAAAGCTTTCAGAAAACTATACATGTTTTATTTTAAGACGTTTTTGGTTTATGCTTTTTTTGAAATTACTGATTGATTGTTCGTCGCCTTTGTGGAGAATACTTACTTGAAAAACTGACATGTTTGCATCTTTTCTTCCGTTTATTTTGTTGCTTTTTCGTCAACAGCTGCTCTTCGCTTTGTCGAAAGTCGTTTTTGGGTCCGTTGTGATTCTACCCAACTTTGGTTTGATCTTAAAGCCCTACTTTGCTTTGATCTTAGTCCGCTGGCCGACCTTCTGAGCTGCTGCAGAAATCTTCCGGAAAATGCTGAGTCACAGTCGTTGGTTCTGGATCTGCAGTATGAGTCAGCAAAGGTGTTGCACGCGACGGGACGGAGTAACGACGCGGCGACTCTGTTGACGGAAATGACGAACCGATACATGGAAAGTGGTGAGTTGTGTCTTCTGCTTTCTCGTTTTACCTGCTCGCAAAATGTTTGCTTGGTTTCTCCAGACCGCGTGGTGAAGTTCTTGAAAAATTGAGTCGTCATTTTTTAATTTCGTTTGGTGCTTGTGCGGACGTGAAAACATCTCATAGAAATTCAATCTTACAAGAATGTATTGAGGGCGGTTATAATTCAGTGGCCGAGTGTCTGCTTCTCAATTGAAAGGTTGGGTGTTCGATCCACGGCCACTGAGTGAATCGCCGTAGCGCTCCTTGGGCAAGAGCGATCAGCTCAACCGTCCGGCAAGAAGCAAATTTCAGGCTTCGGCCTGCCGCCAGTGACCTTCGCCAGAATCAAATAAAAGAAAATAGTGTTACCTTGTGGGGACAGTGACCCAATGACAGCTGCGGCCGTCGCTTTCCCGCCCCTGCATTCCTGCCCACGCATTCTTTGTGTGGTCGGGTTGCTAAAATAAACTGACCTGAACTGTGATTGTAATTAGGAACGAATATAGATAGTCGAATTCAACGACTTCCTGATTCGTTTTTTTAACCCCCCGCTGTCTTGCTCCCGAAAGACGTTGTAATGACCCTGGCCCGACGATGCTTTGCAGGGTTCAAATCTTGTGGAATGCAGTGCTCGAAGGCGCTGCTCACCCTGGTCAAGTACTTGCAGGCGGACTGGAAAACCTTTGGCCCGGCCTTGAAGGAATGCCTCAGGTATTCGTGTGCCGCTTGAGCACGACACTGCTTACCAGGCTTGCGGCATTGCGTGCTATTCAGCCTGCGATGTGGAGTGTGTGTGTGTGTTCACCAGCACTTTAAATGTCTTAGCTGTGCTGTTGATGCACGAGTCTTCTCTATGTAGGCTTAAAATTTCAAAGTTCCGTGGTTAAACTCTTCGATGGTCTCTTAATTATTTGCAATTGACATTTGGTGAACCCGTGCAACGGCGTCCTATTCTCGCTGCGCTGTGCCGCGACATCAAAGTCATATCTCGCAGCGAAATCTTTGCTGGCCGAAGTTGTCGTCGTTCTTGTGTTAACGTTTGAATCAAAGCATTGTCTGTTCTGGGAGTTGACAACCATGAGATCGTTGTATATAGCTGCGGCCGTAGCCGCAGGAAGATTGTTCTGGTTATCAGCCTTTACTTCCTTCGAGTTTTGGCCAAAACCACTTGTTTTCTTTTCCAGTTTCAGCGCAAACGGCCCGTCGGATCAAGTCCTGCTGCAGAAGTTGAGTAGATTGATAAAAATGGAGCAGCGCACACAGCTGTCCTTCGCCGGCAACCCGCAATTCATCAGCCAAGGTTCGATGAGCTTTTTTTTCATTGCTTTCGATCCAGTTATTTGATCCTTGCATCCGCTCTGAGTTAAGATCCTATTTTTCCCGACATTTACGAAGTTCAACCGAAAAACGTGTTGTTTCTGGCAGTGAGTGTAGCGAGCAATTCCGCCTGCTTGCATCGTCATCGGTTAATAAGGAATACGGACAAAGCGCGTTGCTGGAAAATCGTACAAATAATCACCTTGTACCTGCAGAAGAGTTAATTTATTATAATTGTTTGCCAGAAACAGCGTGGAAGTCAAGAAAAGCTTAAGCTACTGATTTGCGCGTATTTTTGGTAAAGGCTGCATTGGAAATATTACCACTCACCTTTGCTGACCCTTGAAACACTATCACGCCAATAAGGACATAGAAGAAAAAGCATTGAACAAATGCTATAAACTACTGAGTCACCGAAGCCAGCCTGTTGCGATGTTCATAAGATACAAACGTGATCTCGTTTTTTGTTCGTTTTTGTTAAGTTTTTTTGCCAGAAATGATGACAAGGGGCTCCTGGTCCTGTTTTCGTTTTGAGAGCGTGTTGTGTGTGGCGTGCTTCCTGCTGTGTTTAGGGTTTAGTGTGTGTTGGTCATTCCTGCAGCAACTTTCCGAAGGACGAGAAGAAATCTTCAAGAAGGCAATCGTCATCCCTAGATAGTGTAAACTTAACGGCAGTGCTGGCGTGCTGAGTTTGTTTTTGTCCACCACCCAGTCACGTGACCCGAACGTATTGGATGTTGAGTACCGAAGTGCATATGAGGCTTGGTCGCCTGTGATTATGATTGGCAGTCACATGACCCGGGTTGCTTGGGCCCGAAAAGCCCGGACCAGCTCTGTCCCCACTGGCCGCAGTTGAACTGCGGTCAGGCTCTGATCTGGCTCAGTCGTTATGCATCAGTTGCTTCACGCGCGCCTGCATATTGTTCATGTATATCAGGGGTCTCCAAATTATGGCCCGTGGGACAAATCCGGCCCGCGAAGCCATTTCATCCGGTCGCAAAAACGTTTTGTCAGTAACGAAAAAATAATATGTTTACGAGACATTTCTTGATTTGGTAGAATGTAACATATCCCGAAAAAATCACATTTTGCAAAATGTCCGACCCTCCAACTGTTGTGTAGCAGCTTATGTGGCCCTCTGACAAAAACATTTGGAGACCCCTAAAGTATATAATGCATCCAGTGCCCCAGAAACACAGTAAGGCGTCAACGGCACACGCACAGCTGCCAACGGCTGTCCTGGTCTGGTAAAATTTTTGCGAAATTGCAAAAGCAAAAGCTCACATGACTCTTTACATTTCAGTTAAACAAGAAATTGTTCTGGGCAGCTTGTTGAACTTGGCCACTGTCCAGGCGCCTGACTTGGCCAAATCGTGGTTCGCTTTGGCCGGGTGGTGCTACAAGTGGGGCCGCAAGCTCATCGACGGCGCCAGGTAAGGTCTGCGCCTATTTTTGCTGCGTTGCCTATTTTAAAACTACCTGTTTTCTCATGAAAAGTATTGGATTTGATGCACTGGTCAGTGTCTTGCTCGGCGTTTCTAGCAACGCACATTCTGCTTTGGTTGCAATTCTGAAGCCGCATCTTTTTGTTTTTACAGCTATTTCATGACGTAAAATATCTGGAAAAGATATATTACACCTTTCTTCACATTATGTTGGAAAATTAATTCTGTGGTGTTCAGAATTCATGCTCACTTTTTGTGGCGCATGTCTCATCGTAGTCTTGGTGAGAACATTGGTGACCACGATGTAATTAGAAGCTGCATGGTCATGTTGTCACCCAGACGGTTCGATCTTTTTGCGGACTGTGCTCAGAAGAATAATTATTGCTGCGAAGTTTAAGTTTTCTAAAAGCATTGTGAAAAGCTTAATATGAAAAATATCTTTGTGAAAAAATTTGTACGTGAAAGATGTAGGTCCGTTGGTATGTGTCGCCCCATCGCAAGTGCTTGTGGAATTAACTTTGTCGAGAGCTGCATCGAGTCGTTGAGACTCAATAACGCACTCGAACGGGACCAACTGTGGGTCTCCTACACCAGTGTTAATTCTTTAGTCTTACCCGCACCGACCTTTACTTCACACGCACCACCGTTTCGTAATTCTGAAAATTTTCGGCGCAGCACTGCTGGCAGCGTCGAGCTGACCGAGGAGGAAACGAGCCAAGTGAAGTCGATCCTTGTGCCGCTTGGTGTCAGCGAGGAGCAGCTGGAAGATGTTTACGGCGTGCTGCGCAAAGCACACTGCAGCGCGATTAGCGTTCAGGTGAGGCTTGATTCATTTGCTCTGCGCAAAGACGTTTGAGTTGGAGGTGGGGGGAAGAAATCGATCAGGATCATATGCAGCAGTTCCCTCACGAAGCTGTGTTTTTTTGTGGATGTGACCGATTCGCCAGCAAGCCTAAAGTTTCCTGAGCTTAATAAATCGGAATGTTTGCGATTTTTGGAAAATTGTTTATGCTGTAAAAATTGTTGTGACTGAAGCTGCTGTTTGAACCTACCAGTTTGCTGTGAACTTCTGAGGAATCAGCTGAATGGTCCCTGCTTTCGTCTTTTCGCCATGATTCAAACTTATACAGATATGTATTCAAGTAACTGTACTAGTCTCCAAGTAAGTATAGTGGCTGAAACTGATGAGGTTTTCTTTGCCAACCCAAAACCACCAAGAGCGCATCCGACCTGTGTCGAAAACCCACATGTTCGAGTTCAAAATGTGATTTGAATTTGCATTTCCTATGGTTGCGCTGTTTTTTCGTCTGCCAATGCGACGCCGGTGTATTCTTAAACATACCTGCTTGATGCTTTGTTGGTATAGTCGATGGCTTTCCTTCAGATTGTCATGGAAACGAGTGTGGCGAGTACGACGCAGTTCTTAACTGATTTTGAAGTAGATGAGAACTGTAGCGATGACAACAGATTTGAAAGAATCAAACAAACAACAGATCGATTCAAACAACTAACGTATGATGAAAATAAAAACAAACTTGAAGGTGGAGGGTGACGCCTTGGACGACATCCTGGTGAGCCAAGGCGACCAACAGAACTACACGGTGATCAGCGACGCCTTCCTGGAGCAGCTCAACTCGCGCTGCGGCTCGTGGCTCGCGCGCTCTCACCCGCAGATCAATCGCAGCCTGCTCGCTGTCTGGCAACGCGTCTGCATGCGGCTCTTCGCCCATTACCGCGTGGCCGCGCACTCGTATTTCAAGTTCCTCAGCTTGAACGCTGCCGATCAGGTGAGTGAGAGTTGGAGGTGAGCGTTTTTGCGTTATCGTCGTTCACGTGATTCGTTTGCCGGCGTGAACTCACTGAGTGGTGAACGTGCGGCAGCTGCCGCAACGTTTTTTTTATTTGCTGCAAATAGCGCAATGTAGCATTCGTGTTTTTCATTTGCTGGAAACAGCGCAGTGCGGCATTCGTCTGGTTTCAATGCTGCGGACTCGTGTTTCAAAAGTCCAAATTCCTGACCAACAGGAGATGTTTATGAATTTTATGCAAAAGGATATTTTCAGATCTAGCACCAAACTTATTAATGACAACAGATGTGATCGTGTGTTTTTACACCATTGCTAAAACCTCCCTGCGCCAACCTAGGTTTCTGTTTCAAATGTGATCAAAAAGTGAAAGGCTCATGACTTACTCCCACCAAAGCACTTCATTTCTGGGTAAGATTGACCCAAAAGGCTTGTATTTACAAGCTCATCTTTTTGGAAGCGTCGTCAATCACGTGTTTCTGTCATCAAAAGCCGTTGCAGTATTTATATGACCGTTGAACTGAACATGCGCATTCGGTCACAAGTGCATAGTTGTCAACAAGCCTATCGTCCCGAGCGTCATATCCTTCAGCATTTTGACCAATCGTTTTCCCTCAGAAATACGAAGATGGCAACGTGACCGCCACGCTTCGCTTGCTGCGTTTGTTGGTGAAGCACGCGTTGGAACTGCAGGCCACGCTGAAAACGGGAATTGCCACGACGCCCACCACACCCTGGAAAGGTGCGAGATGCTCTTGTTTTGATGGAGGAGTGGTCGTGTTTTACTCTATATAGTCTTTGTCATGTGCAAGGGTTGGCGTGAGTGACAAACGTTGAAAAAAAACCGAAAACAACAAACGTTTAGAGCAGCGTTTCTTGAACATTTGTGGGTCACGGACCCTTCGTGCCCGTCAAGAAGAAACGTTGCAATAAATATTTGAAATTAGGTCTTGGTCATCGTGTCGAAATGTCTGCAAAGCCTTTTAACCCCTTAAATCACGTTCACGAGCCCGTTATCAAATTCAAGAACCTCAGGTTGAGCACCCGTTGTTTGAAGTAATAATTTCATTCCGGTGTCTTCGCGTCGCAGGGATCATTCCGCAGCTCTTCTCACGGCTCAATCACCCGGAACCGTACGTTCAGCGAAGCATAGCCGAGCTGCTGTGTCGCGTCGCTGTCCAGTCGCCTTACCTCATCATCTACCCGGTTGTCGTGGCAACGACCCGGGCCGATCCGCGCGCGCACAGAGTGCTGCGATCGACCTTGGAAGACGACGAAGAGAACGACGACGACTACGATCAGACCGACGATGCGGAGAAAGCGAGGCTCGCCGAACCCGAAGTTGTCTCCCCTGACGGTAAGGGGATACTTTTACAAAAAACGAGCCTGATTTTCTTTTCGTCTGTTTTTTTTCTGCGGAAGACACAATTTACCAAAAAATTCGTTTTTGTGATATCTGCAGTAAAATGTCATTGGGTCAACTGAAAGTACAAACAACGAGTTTTGCTGCTGGCAACTGTGCGGCGCTCCCGCGTTAAGGTTGATGACACGTCTCTCAACGATTTCTCGCAGATACCGGAGTCAACTCGTGTTACAAGCGTGTCCTGCAAGCTCTCGTGCAGCAGAGCGAGCCAACGGTGCGTGACGTCCAGCTATTGGTGCTGGAACTGCGAAGAATAACCCTGTTGTGGGATGAGCTGTGGCTGGGAACTCTCAGCCAGCATCACCATGACATTATGAGGTGGCCAAGTGGTCTTCTAATGAATTGGCGCTTGCTTTTGCGATTAAACCTTTACTGATGATCGTTCTTTCGCGCGTAAATCTTCAAAAAATTTT
>JGI24158J21664_10013904_pt1 | contig 10599 bp, 12 predicted proteins | sample Ectturendosymbi3_FD_21664 | JGI IMG/M metagenome (IMG submission 21664)
TGGGCTTGACCAGTTCAGGAATTAGCGTCCCGCTTTGCAGTAGTGTTGTACCAAGTGAACAAATAGTGTTAAGAATGCGTCTGTAAACCTGAGGCTCGGCCTCCAACGCCGTTACAAAACGTGCTGTTAAATAAGTTTCTGTATCCCGGTGTCAAGCGAAATTTCTGACCTATTATTTTGCTTCTCGGAGTAAAGTTTGACGATTAGTTTTTGATGTGTGTTGTGTAAATTAAACTTTTTGGTTAGATGTCAGATACCCACAACATGCTACAGTACGGGAATAAGTAAAACCAGTGAAAAATATTGGACTTCATCTTAGATTCAATTATTTTCTTTTTCTAACTGTAACATAAACCCTAACCCGACACACTTACCTAAACACCAAATCTTAAGCCATAATTATCAGTTTTCTCAGCATATTTTATGTGTAGAATGTTGCTCTGTGCATGCGCTATGGCGTGAAGTCAGAAAGTTTGCTTGACACCGGTAATTCAGCCCCCAACGCTGTTGTAAAACGTTCTGTTTTCATAACCAGCGTTGTGCAAAATGTGTGTTTGTACTATGGACTTCGTGTCTGCGGTAAAAAAACACGTGTGACCGTTTGCGAAAAAGTTGTACCACGGTTGAATGAACACGATGGCGTCATCGAATGAAATTTCATGAAAATTGCCCCCCCGAAATGAAGAGCTGGTTGCGCCCGTCTTCAGTGCATGCTGCAGGCATGAATTCAAACTGAATCTGCAGCTTGAAAAGTGATAGAGCAGAAAAAATACTGTTACCAAGTAAATTCATTCCAGCAAATCGTGTCTAACATGCAACTTAAAATCCGTTGGGAAGCAAAAATTAAGGCATTCGGATTTTTCGTGATGTCTCAGCTCTTAGGTTAGGCTAATGCTCAACGGTTTTAGATTCAGAATGATAGTCGAAAAAATTCTGCGAGAAGTGACATTCGTTAATGTTATTTGCTAGGAATTATGGATAAAAGTTGCTACTTCGTGGAGCAGCTGTTGTTACCACCTGCGGGGTGAACAATCAAGTGACTAAATTTTTCAAGATTACGTTACATATGAAGGCAATTTTGGGGAACCCAAAAAAGTTTTTATTAGAGTGTCACAAATACGCTTGACGTCACTGTCACGCAAAAATTCCATCTTCATAATTCAAACACGGAAGCAAGTACACCGGCCTGGGTCGATAGTAACAGATTTCCCTCACAGATTTGCTCTAAACGATAACTAATATCAGCAATGTCCATTTCTAATGGCTTCGGTTTATCCTACTTCAAACGGTCTAGTAAGTGGCGTGAAATACAGAAATGGACGAAGCTCTTTCGAAAATTCGCGCAGATCTAGTGAGATGAGAACGTTTTATGACGAAGCATTTCGCAAAAAATTGGGCTGTCTTATGTGACCAACGCAACGAAAAGCGTCGCATTTTGATCTTTCGCTTAGAGCCGTTACTGTAGCTTTTTCAGAAACACTGCTCTACTTTTGTTATGACAGAAAGACGTCACGACTTAAGTTCAAGTGCGCAGTGAAGTCTAAGTAGTGAATCACGGTCGCCATCATCACTGAAAGCAAGCAGATCCAAGAGGGCAATTTTTTTCAACTCAAACAGTCACGGTGACCCTGAAAAATATCGATGGCCATTTTTTTGTTACTCACTTTGATTTCTCCGAATTTTGGACCCCCTCTTTTCCGACTGTTTACTTACACAGCAGGTCTAGATCAGACATTGTTTCCGACAGACACCGCCGCCAATGGTCACCGTGTGGTCAAGCAAGATGTGTTACAAAACAGTAGTATTTTTTCAAAGCAAACACAGCATTTCTTGGCACAGGATCAGTATGATGAACAACATTGCACGATTCACAGGTGACATTGAGTTTACGACAAACCGTGCGATTCGCAATTACGATACAAGCTTGCTTCAGTAGATTAGTGCCGGAAATTCTTGGTTCAGACAAAAGACCGTTTATTCTTATACAGATTTCTATATGGTTATCAACTGGTCAGCGGCACGACAGAAACAAATTAAGGAAAATTGACGAGTAAAGTCACAAACCACAGCGACAAAATGGAAGGTGGAGGTAATGATTGCAGCGCGAAAGTCCCAGCAAACACGAAATTAGTTTTGGCAACACGTGAAAAACAGGACGGTGAATACGTTTTACGTAAAGCTTTTCAAACTTCAAAGAACAGCGGCAAACATCAGCTTTGAGCAGCGTCGAAATCATACTGATACCAACGAATCTTTGCAACACGGCGTGAAAGTAGCGTTTCATGTACATAAGTATCATCAAATATAATTTATTCTTCTTGCTTGCTAACTGACGTAATGCAGAGTTATTAATCAGAGATAGGTCGCGGATGAGGAGCAAGACATAGAAACAGGAAGGCCAAAGGAACACGTCCCAAGTGCTTAGTGGTTCGTAAATACAAAGCTTTGCACGGCGAAAATTGCACATGGTCTTGATTGGAACGCAATCGGTCCAAAGCACTGCACCGCAAAAGGCTCGATTACACAAAACCTAAAATGATTTTGACCTCCTAGCGCTGAGCCCAGCAAGTCGCACAACTTATCGCAAAAAAACTGCGTATGATCGGGGCAAGCAAAGTTATCTACGGACACGGGCTGCTGAATGCAAGTTGCACTATGCAGCCGCAAAACCTTTGGAAAATTATCTCCATGAGCAACTTAATGTCACGTAATTTTGCTTTTTAAAGCGAACAGCAAAATGCATAGAATGATTCCGAATGCAAGCTTTCAGGTGTCTTTCCGATTTTGGTAAATTGGTTTACTTGCAACACGAACACAAGCGCGACAAATCGATAAAAAGTCAATACGAAAACCTTTATATAGGGGCTTCTTTAGGTTCTATCAAAAGCTGATTAATCGCAACGTGGTCCGGTTGAGAGACAACGTACAAGACCGCCCGACCGATATCCTCAGGATCCAAGATCTTCGTTTTCCCGCTGCCGTCATATTGCTCGCGCGCCTACAGCAACGTGCAGATTTGAGGGAAGTTAGAACACAAAAGAAATGGAACAGCAGCTGCTTCTGCTCGTAAAGAGGCAAGTTTATGAGTGATAGTGGTTGCCGTGTCGCGATTTTGAGATGATTGCGAGGTGCTTGAAACAATGTACAGTAAGGTACAGCTCCACAACTCACTGGCCACTTTCTGAAAAACTTACGCATTCTGAAGATGTAAATCGCTTATTGTTAGGAGAGCGAAACACGTCGAACCAGCTCTGGTTCTTCTTTTTTTTGTACAGAGTAGAAATTAATTGAAATAATCCCTAAAACGCATTTAAAGTGAAGCACGGAAAAATTATGTTACCAAAGTAACTGACATGTTTTATTCAGCAGTATCATTCTGCAACCGCAATCATCATTCATCAGCAACATTTAATTTTCACCAAAGCAACACCATTATTTTCGTTCTACTAGTACTTGGACATTACAACATTTGCCAATTACGCCACGGGGAAACATACATCCGGGTCGATGTTGACAGCCAAGAGGTTGGTCTTGACATCCCCAGGTTGAATACACGTCACCTTGACGCCCTTCGAAACCATTTCGTGTCGAAGCGCTTGAGAGAAACCTTCCACGAAGAACTTTGTACCCGAATAAACCGCAAGGCCTGGGAAGCCCTGTGAAGAAGCAATCTCGTTATTGCAGATTTTGCGAAGGCAACTCTCTAAACCCAAGGTTTTCTTACCCTTGAGCCGCATGGCCATTGATAAAGCAGCTAAACATAGCTATCAGTGGCGCATAATGCTGCTTTGTTTGTCGTCTGGCTTGCTATTCCAGCAAGGCAACATAAGGCAAAGCCTATCTGTTTGCCGAATGATTTTTCATCACGCACTATGAACGCTTTACATTGTTTTTATTCGCTTCTAGAAAAGATGGGCACTGCAGTCCAATGGCACCTTCAAACACACTAAAATGTTTCCAGAAAAGTAAAAACAAAACAATTTATCTTCCCTGTTACTTTTTGATGAGAAGAAGTAAATATTTGCGTCTTAAAACAAATACAGTACCAACTTTCAAGAAAAAAATTTTAGCGCTCTTTTCAGTCGCTGCCACTGTGCGCAGTTGCAAATTATTTTTTAAAAATGTGTTGACTTGCATATTCCTACAACAGCTATTGTTTTCGGATCTAACCTACTGTATCTCAGGCCACTTTGGATAATTAAGATGGTGAAATAGATCTACCTACATCTATTCGAAATCACTTGAGCATGACAGGCATTCCAGATTTCTTTTCTAGGTTTGAAAAGTTTTGATAGAGAAACAGTGCACTCATCGCAATCGTCAATGCTGGAAATTGAACGCACGCTTAATTCTTGAAAACTTCAGCACAACAAATACCACACTCAGTAACGGTCCAAACAGATGATTTAGAAAACCCCAAAAAATTGTGAAATTCCGAGCCTGATCAGGACATCACAGGAACAAAAATCGGACTGTAAGTGATATGGAGAACGACTTACCGCACGACCGGCATCAGACGACATGTTAACGATATGGCCCCGACCACGTTCTACCATTCCGGGTAAAACGGCTCCCACGCCATTAGTCACTCCTTTGCAGTTTACTTCTATCATCCTGTCCCAATCATCCATCAAAACGCTGGTCATGTGAGTGTAATACATTACACCAGCATTGTTGACCAGAATGTCAACTGGTCCCAGCGTTTCTTCGGCATGCTTGATGAGGTTTTGCACCTGAAAAGTTTGTTACTCAACAAACAACCATGATGGATAAAATAAAGAAAACTCGGAGCTGGTAAGTTCAGTGGGTCGGCTCGTCGCTGGAATGAATGCACACACTGAGCATAAGCATAGAAAGTGTGATGCTGTACTAGCACAACTGCTTTTATAAGCTAATCATGATTGCTGGCTAAATCATTCCGTTTGCGTAGAGCAGGGATCTCCAAACTTTCTTGTCAGAGGGCCGCGTAAGGTATTACACATCAGTTCGAAGGCCGGACATCTTGCGTCACGTGATTGTTTCGGGATATGTTACCTTCCACCAAATCAACAAGCTTTTCAAAAATATATTATTTTTTCGCTATTGATAAAATGGCTTCACCAACTATAGTTTGGAAACCCCTGGCGTAGAATTTAGATCAGGGGTGAGAACTTCTTAACTATCACGTGCTGCATGAATTGTGCAAAGTCAATGGCGGGCCGCAAAAATTAATTGATCTTGAAATTCTACCTTTACCTTCTAAAAAAAATAAGTAGAGAAAAATATGTCATGGAGCGAGAGATACTTCTCTTGGCTGCCTGTCTACGTGTATGCTTGTAATGGAGTTTCATTTTGACGCAATGTTGTGTTCTAACTTGGGTAACGAAAACTCTGATGCGGGTCGATATTAAATGTTCACGCAGGCCGCATTTGGCCAGTGCAGGTTCACAATCCCTGGTTTAGATGGTCGGTTATACCAGGGGTCGGCGAATACTTTTTGGCACGACCCTAAAAAATAGTTGTAAATTCTAGCGACCCAAACATTTCGTGAGCATATTTTTGTAGAAAATACTTTACAATTAAATATCAATTTTAAGGCGGCCACTGATTGACAGTAGCAATTTTCTTGCACAAAACTGTATGAAAGTTAGTACATAAAACAGTAAATCATTGCATTTATTCTGTCCAATGAGAATCGAAAATTTAAAATGCTAAATTTAAATTACTACGTCACCCAGAGTGGAAGGTCTCGCGACCCACCATGTGCGGACCTCTGGGTTATACTGCACAAGCCATTCTAAACAACACACCTGCTTCCTGTGGGTGACATCACACTGACACAATGATACATCGGTGGAGAACTGCTCGATGGACAACTTGACGTCAGCTAACTTGTCAACATTTCTTGCAGCCAGGCACACCTGCACGTAATTTTTTCATTGAGCACGAAACATGTCGTCAAAACGTCGCAAGTACAAGTTGGCAAAAGACGGAGGTCACTGCTCGATGCTGCATGACATACACACAAAAAAATATTCATACGTTACTAGTCGGGTGTCTCTTCACCGTACTTACTAAGCGCCATAGCTAATGGGAGCACGAGTTGTCCTATTTTTCTATTCAGTAGAGCATGTTTGCCGATATAACAGATATTGCGTTTCAGCAACATTCGGTCACAATTGTTGAAGGTAAATTTCTTCGCAGCAAATTTTGCCGTGTTTCTAGCGGATGGTGTGGAGCGTGTGGTCACGAGGTTCCACCAATATAGGTTCTCATTCGCAGTGAGCAAATATCGTCTGCGTCAGGTTCTTTAAGTAGGCGGGAAATCGGTGAAAATGATGCGCGATCGTGAATCTGGTGTTACCTTGGTGGAGAATCACAACGATTTTGAGGAAACTGTGAACGTATGGACTCAATGCCTTTGCTTGAATCTCTGATCGAAGTCGTCACTTAGTTAACTGAAGTAGAATAGTTAACAGGAGGAGATTAGGCTATGATTATATTTTCTGACAGACATTTTCATAACACCGTGACGATTACAGTTTTTCGGTACAGTCATTTGCTGAGAGACTGCACCGAAAAGCGATCCAATTCTTATTCCAGTTTATGAAATTCGCCTTAAGAACCTGGTCACGACATTTTATTGGGCTCCATGTGTACCATTTGGCGAGCTCTACATATACTTTGAGCTGCGCCATCTGAATCGTATTCCACGAACGATTTGAGACCTGCTCACNGTCCCAACAAACGNAATGGTTACGCTGCCAGACGATACCTACCGTAATGTTACACTCCTACAAAAGCGAATTCGTTTTAAAGCCTAGCACTTGGCGCTTTCCCAGTCTATTTTGTGGTCTTCTTCAGCACACTGGGTTAGCGCTTTGTTTATTTGTTTAGTTTTTGTGTCCCGTTTGTGTGCACTCTTCGTTGTTTCAAGGAACTTCAGGTGTTTGGAAAAAATAATTTTTAAAATGAAATCAACCGACATTTCCTCATAAAATTTATACATACAGCAATTACTTCTGCCATAAAGGTAACGCAACCTTCTAATGTTGTCTATCGTTTAACTTGCTCTTGTGGAAAATAACATGTAGATGAGATTCAACGGAATACGAAATTCAGAAGAGAGGAACACAACCATGCTGGCTCAAAATCCCGTAACACAGATGGGATGAACAATTTGGATGAACATTCTTATCACAAGATTGATTACAGTAAACCAGAAATTATTCTTTATGCAAATAACTACCGCGATAGATTAACGAAAGCATTTTCTAATAAGCGTTTCTAGGAATCAAATTACAAGAACCGTCTCGCACCATTGTAAGTCTTCAAAACTCAGTCTAAACCTTCTTGTAGCCATGAAAACAAAATGTAGAAGTAGGCTTAATGTGGAAGATAACTTGATATGTGCATTTTCATGTTTTGAGCCTCGAATATCTTTGCTTTCTAACAACAAACAGGCTCAGCCTTCGCATTGATTGTAGTGCACGCTGAATTATTAAATGTTGCTTTTAGTTGTTTTTGTTTCTGTTCTATGCATGTGCAATAGTTTTCGCATTGCAGAAGTTGTATAGTCGGTGGGCCAAGGACTCGGTTTATTAACTGGACCACATGCTTGAAAAGATTGAGAATCCCTGCTCAAGGTGACGGAGCCCTGGGCTAAGAGGGTTCATCTTACAACCAAACGGAGCGGGAGCGGAAGTACTAAACTAGAGCTGCCTAAGCTGTCATGTTTCACTGATGATGGATGAAGAACATCGGAAACATTTTCAAATAATTACTGATGATTTTACTGCGGATTTTATGGTTTTCCCAAAACTTCTTCTGTTTCATCAATGGAGTGTTTGTCACAGTTCCGACAATTATGAAAATACACACCATTTAGTTCTTACTAGACTGACTTATCCCATAGTCTTTCATTGCTTTAGCGTCATAGTCGTTTCAAAAGTCTGGGTACGGCCATTCTTTATGTGGAATGAACTTCGCCCTGCCACGAATGACCAAATGCTTCACAAAAAAAGGAAATCTTGAATGGTAAAGTATTGCGTTGTTAAGTTGAAAACTTTGTGCTTTCGTAAGATGAGCAGCAACTTTTCTGTAGCTCATACGTTATGACGATATTTTTTGTTTTTTATCCAGTGACAGGGTGTCCATTTCATACGTTAACTGACACAAATTGTTGATAACCAATGCACTCCAGAACCAAGTGAAATTGCAATTGACAAACGTCTAGCTGCTAGACAATTCCTTTCTCACTAATCACTACTTGTCGATATACACGTTGTTCTTCCACATTTTTTTCCAACTAGTCTTCTAGGAATGAAGTTCATGCACCAATTGCGTGACAAACCAAAGCGAAAACAGGAAGTATTGAAGAAGGAAACAAAAACCACAAACTCAGTAAAGAGATGTCTGACTAGCATAACTAAGTCGACTTGATTGCATAAGTGCTTGTGCAGCAATGCGGAAGAAATGCACACTGCATGGTTTCGTTCAAACGGTTTTTACACTGTGAAAGCAATACGAGGTGCTGCGTGGCAAACTCATGTTTTAGGTAAAGAATCAAAGTAGGCCCTTTTATTGCGCCATTTCCAAAGAAATGCATCCAAGAAATCTTTAGTTATGAACTCTTTACCTTTGCACCAGCTTTTGCAAGATGACAAGCTACTGCTTTTCCGATTCCACTTGACGCGCCTGTAACAACTGCAACTTTCCCTTGTAATGGTACATCTGAAAAAAAAACAAAAAACAGAGCATAAGCCAATAGACAAAATTTAAGTGTTACAACTGCTTGAGAGTAGGAAGCTCACCATAATGGCAAACTCATCCGTCACTCTGCTTTACAAATTCATCCTTTACTATATTCTAATAAAGTTCATACAAGAAGCTAGTGGCGTGTTAATGGACGCAATGTGAAATAAGATGATTAAACAACTTTCCTGTGCTGTGTTGACCAGCAGGCTTATAACATCTTACAAACGATGGCACCATAAAATGTTATAATTGGAGTTTTGACAATGTTGGACTTCTCTGCTAAATTTGATAGAAACAGCACATCTAAGTTTAAAAAAAACAGTAAACAAGTTTAAAAAAACAGTAAACTATTTTAAGATGGCTAATTGGGCTCTCTGTTTCACTAGAATATCTTTACTTGTACAGCAGCATGCAGTTCTGATTCATAAGCACATCTATATAATGTCATATTTAGTGCTTTGTACTAAAAGCATGTTTTATAATGAACACTGTCAGCAGAACTAGTTTTTTTAAGTAAAAAGTGTCTCTCAGTTCACCAACTGAAAAAGTTACAAGCTACAACCTCGCACAGGTTATATGAAGTAGCAAAAATAGAAGTGAAAAGTAGCTCCTGATTCCAATCACTTTTATATGAAAAAACAATGGGTTTCAGTTGCATACATCACAGAAAATAATCTTATGAGAGCGTTTTTGCATAATGTGCTGTTTCAAATCCTACCAAAGCAATTTATGTCTGACAAAGGTGAGAACAAGCTCTAACACAAGCTTGTGTAAGTCACACATTGCAAAATACTTGAACACAAGCATGATTTATATCACTCAACATTCATGTTTGTGGTGGCAGCTATCTGAGTAGATCATAGGTTTTCAAAGTGCTCCATGCGGAGCCCCAGGGCTCCGTGAGAGAAACCTCAGGGCTCCGCGAGCTATTGGTTTACTTATTAAAATATCAAAATAAATTTATTGTGGGGCTTTGTAAATTATGGTCAATCTCTATGGGCTCCATAACACCAAAAGTTGGAGAACCCCTGGGGTAGATCACATTTGTGGACTGCTTCTGTACATAAATTTAGGTATGAACTTAGACTGCCTTTGCTTAAATTTATAAATGCCTGTACACATTTACTAAACTAAGAATAGTTTTAAACTGAAATGACAAATTCTTAACAACTCCATTTTGTATTACTTTTGTTTTGTGCATTACTTCATCCTACTCTTCCAAACTGAAACAATTTTCCTCATTCTTTGCCTTCTGGCATAGCCTTTTGCATGATAAACATGCATTATATATGTATAGTCTTGCAACTAATTTTACCACAAAAAACTAATTAAATCTGGTTAATTCAGTTTTATGGTTAAAAATTTCAAATAAACTTTGGCTACCTGGGCTTTGATTTTAACAAGAACAGTTTTTATGCAACCCAGTTTAAATCATCCCAAATCATAAAAATTTAAAAAATACACAGAAAAAAAGCATTGATAAATATTGTAGATCTAAGTATGCAAAAATGTTTAAGAAGTACCATGTCTTAGAAAATAGTCTTATTGCACAACAGTTAAGTTTTCCACAACCATTGCATCAGCAAGTCCTCATAAAAATATCACTAAAGTAATACTATTACTAATATACGGTAAAGAGGCAAGTAGCAATACTCATCTAGATAGCCCAGAAACCAGTTACTTAGTAAAGCTTTCCCTTCATCAGTTATAGCCTAGTATTATGCTAAAATGCTAATGAAAATGTCCTTAGAAGGGTAGTTATTAACTTATTTGAGGTGGAGACTCACACCCCTTGTACACAAATAACAAGTCGGCTACTTACTCACTCAATTGCTCAAACAACAAAAAACAAAAATATTTAAA
>JGI24158J21664_10013905_pt1 | contig 10599 bp, 8 predicted proteins | sample Ectturendosymbi3_FD_21664 | JGI IMG/M metagenome (IMG submission 21664)
CACCCAACAACAAACCAACCTGCCCCCCCCCTCTCACCTGCTTTGAATGGAACGCGCGTCCTCGGCGTCGTAGAATTCGTCGCCCTCGTCTTCGCTGGTCGAGTAAGACCTCGCGGGTATATCTTCCTCTGTCGACAGATACAGGGCCGGCGTCATTTGAGCAGGAGAAGAGCGCGCGCGAAGCGGGTTCGGACGCTTTTTATGAAATATCGATTGCTGCTGCTAATGTTATTTTCTGCGAAACCACCGACCAGTTCGTGTCCTTGCGCGGTCGAAAAGCGATTACGCCGAACTTAATGATATTAGGTCGAAATCGAAACCCTGTTCGTCGAGTCGGAATTATAGGGCGACAAACAAAACGGAAGAGGGAAAGCAGTCGAAAAAATAATAATAGGGTTCGAAACGTTCGTTGCGAATAGGATTTCGTCAATGCACGGCGACAAATCTTTCATCGATTGGTCGATTCGCGGCTATGACCCAAGACGCCGCAGAATCGGACCGAAACGCACTTGTTTCTGCAAGGCAACAGACTAATCAGGTCTGATAAAGTTGATTGAAACATACCCGGGTAGCGTTTATGTATCGATAACAAGAGTGAACACACCAATTACAAGCGCTGCACAGTGCACAAGTTTGCCTGAAATGCAGCGCACGACAAAAGCAACTGATGGCAGTTTGGTACGATTTATTATTTTTTCGGGAGGGAGGAAATAAATGCTCGGTTTACAGTAACCGTTTTCAGACCACTTCTGAAAAATATACTCTTGTCTCAGTTGGCACGAAAAACAGCAGCTTGACAACAATAAAAACTTTCCTTACTCGTTATCTTTGGGGGTATCGTCATTGGAACTGTCGGTTCGTTGCCTTGGGCTTTCAAATCAAAGACATCTTCCGCGACCGGATGGACTTTGTCGTCGCCCACCGCCTTTTCTTTTACTTCGGCCACCACCAAAGGACAAGTGTCGTTCACGGCCGCTTCCGCCAGACTTCCGTTCACAANTCCTGGGCGAAAAACANAGGGTCTGTCACGCGATTGCAGCGCATTGGATATGCAGCTCACGCCCAACGGCTGCAAGCCTCGCTCACTTCGCCATTATAGCGAGCAAACAACAAATGCGCTGTCCGAACAAACAGTTCGGACAGCGTGTCGCCAAAGCTTAGCACTTTGCTCAAAAAAAAAAACGTTCTGCCCATTGCTCGAATTCATTTCTTCAGCTGGTTTCGTTCTTGAAATGTCAAATCGATCTGACGAGCAAACATCGAGAACGTTACTACACAGCAACTTTTTCATGACATCAAAACCACTACAGCGCTACTTGTTTATGACATCACAAACGGTACACCGCAATTGTTTATGACATCAAAAACGGTACAACCCAATTTATTTAAATGCACAATCCACCTTTGCAGTATCTCATTGCTTTCCACAGTGAGTTTTCAAGAGGTTCAACCGCATTTTTTTCAGTTCCAAATCAAAAACAGACTCATAAAAGTTGTTAAACGTGACAATTTTAAACAAACAAAAAAGTCAAAAGTTATTCGCCGTGTCTGAAAGCAACTGAAGATCAGCTTATGATTTTATTCAGCGTTTTCGGAGATAGCTGGTAACTGAGGCACAAACAGCTATTTGCGTTTTTACGCGACACAAACAACTCAATGCTGCTACTTCGAAGCAAACGTCACGGGGTCTCGTTTCCGTTGGTCCAAAGGTCACGGTTAAATGGTGGACACACGGGACGCGGTTCAACTGGCAAATAACCTTCTCCGTCCCTCCCCTCATGCACAGCCAAGGTCGGCGCAGCAAACGCTCTGACTTATACTGACCGCTGCCGTCGCCATATTCGTCAGCTGACGAATCAACCGGTTTGTTCGCATCGGGCGTTGCGGTGGCAGGCGGCAGTTCATCCAGGCTCGCTGCTACCGGCGCCTCGTCAACGAGGGTACTGGGGGCGTGCTCGGCGGCGAAAACGGGTCGCTCGTGCAAGGCGTTCGCCGTGACGGCCGTCTGAAAGAAATTTGGCGCCTGAATTTCTGTTAACGCAAAGGAAGATGTCAGATGGAATTTTGCACAATTCTTTTAAAGGTTTCCACGTGATAATAACGCATTACCACTCCCAAATAAAGGTGATGTAGCAATACTTTACAGCCACACGCTTAGCGTGCCAGTCAAGTGTGTGTTTACAAAATACCGAGCGAATAGAAGGTGCGTCCAGAAGAGTGCCAGGCGTGCTACTGTTTGATGTCCCTCGCCGAAATTCCCCGAAAGCGAACACAGGCGCAAAAGCTTCACCCACCTTCGTAGGTTTTCACGAAAAACTAAAAACTACATTTCGATTTTTTCTCCTGCGAAGTTCAGTCACTGGTTTCTAAGCAACGATCTATACTGAGACCGGCCCGGTTCTTTTTTCGCAGCCGCAAACAGCGCGGCTTAATTACACGACGAAGCCACAACATGTCGTCGCTTTGAACGTATGTACGCAGCTGAGGAGTGTAAACAAAGATAGACAACCGCACACAGGTGACGTGTTAAGCAGCGATCTGAGCATGATTTTCATTTGCGAAAATGACTGCAACGCCTGGCAAGCGTGTTCGAGACTGTCACCTTAGCCAGCTGCAGCAGGACGATCGATTTCTTCACTGCTTCCACCATTTCCTGCAAAGTTAACAGGAACATCAAAGGCACGTGCAGTCCGGCGTGGCAATGCAAGCACACCGTGATAATGCAGCATTTCGCGGTGACACCACCGCCACCTTTAAACAGATGTGCTGTGAAGTGGCACGAGCACATAATTCAAAACTTCAACTACACGTTCGTGCCACTCCACAGCTCTTTGCGTCTCATACCTGAGCAGTTATCAGAATTCCTTCCATATTCTGCAAATCAATAAAAAAAGGTCTGCGTCACTGCGTTAAAAAAACACCGATAAAGGCGACCGGTCCGCGCAACACATGAGCAAAACCCTTTCTCATCATGCCCCCAAACTCGAATTTAGTAGCGAAAACGTGCGTCAGACCGTGCCGTTGCTCCGCGGCTCGCGCTCGCTCGAATACCAGTAGACACAAGTAAAAGTCTTACGTATGCGGATTTTTAGAAGAAAAGAAAACTGTGTACTCGGATTTAGGACTTTTGTTGTTTGTTTTCCGTTAATAGTGGAAGCTGAAACAGTCAGAACGCAGGCTAATTTCTCAAAAACGAACTTCTCCGTTTTTGACGTCCCAGTGAAATCTGGGGCAAATTCCCTGCATATTACCAGTGGCACATGTCAGTAACGTACCTGCTTCTCGGAAGGGTTTTCTAAGGCATTTATTTTCGTTTCAACACCCTGCAAGCAAAAGAAAGGATATTAGAGAAACAACGGTGACTAGTGACAGTATTTCACGCTAATGTAAATCAGTAACAAAGCAGCAGTTCACTTGCAGAGTTGTAGTTGCTGTTCAAACAGAGCAAGCAAATCTATTTGTTGGGACGACTCAGCGTTACTGGGCTGATTGCTGGGCCATGATGATTAGCTCCAGTGCTTCGCGAAGCATTTAGATCGGTGGCTTGTTAAGGTCTGTAGCGTAATGTGGCTGAGGGTGTAACTTATCGAAGCACTGACTTTTGTTAACGTGCCCTGCCTTTTTTTGGAAAAAAACACATTAATTGCAAACATACCAAGGCAATGTCATGGCATATAATTAAAACCTATTGTCACCGACGAAGCAACGGGCTTTTGAATGAAAACAACACATCAACGCGCGACCGCTGCTTTAATGAAACGTGTGCATCTGCTCCTGTAACTGTGTTTCCCCGCATTCAAACAAAACATCGACGTGATCAAAAATGGATTGGTTTTCAGTGAATTGAATACAAGAAGTTGTTGCAGACGAAGCTTTTTTCCACACTATGCAACTGAGAGGGTGGCCCGAGAAAGGGCCACTTTTTTATTATGAGCAATTTAGAGGGCCACTTTTTTATTATGAGGAATTTAAGGGCCACTTTTTTATTATGAGGAATTTAACGCAATACGCTACTTCAGAAAGGAAAACAAGCTTTCCAAGACAAAAGAAATTGTCTTAGAGCAAGTGTTTCATGGGCCACTCGATCTCGGTCGCATGTTGATAAACACTGATTTAGCCCGTTGGTTTTCTCGGGTTCGCGACCCAAACGCTAAACATAGACAAAAAACGTAGCAAAGGTAAGTCGCACAACAATTAGTTCCTTTCAACGAATCGGCAGCGACTTTGTACCGAAAATTTAACTATTTCAAAACATTATAATAAAATGTATGTTCTATTGCACAAGACCATTATGCATACCTCAGAGGCGCTTTAATATCGTTAACACAAACCACATTGGGACTGATAATAGCTGCTCACTCCTCTCGGACTCATAGCCTTAATTAACGATATCAGGCTAATCAGCAGGCGCTAGCTATGACGCAACAAACAACCTGCCACAGCAGCAAACCACATGAGCTGTCCCAAAGTAGACGAAACATCGCAAGGACTAACTTTGATGTTGCCAAGTAACAATTGCAGGTACGCGTCGGCCTCGGCGAGTTTTTTGTCGAACTCATCCAGAGCGTTGTTGGTGACCACGTCCACCTGAAAACGCATTCAGTGGAAACAAATCGATGTGCAAGTTGCACAAACACAATGTACCGCCATAGATTCGACAACATGCGCTCCTCCGAATTCCAACGCAATGGATTTCAAATGAAAACAAATGCATTCATGGAGGTGAGATGCACCCAGAACTTTCTCATTAAAATAGAACGACAATAGGGTTCTGAACATGTTAGAAACCGGATACGTCATACGAAAATCGCATTAAAACATAATACAGTTCGGGAAAATAGTTGCTCCGATGAGCTGAAATTGGTTTCATAGTTGTTTACCCCAGTTACAAGAATTTAAAAATGTGAAAGTGATTTTCATTATTGCTGGCGGTTCTCAAGTATCAACATGACAATGTTGATATCCCTCGCAAGCACACAGCGCTATTACCATAAGAGCAGAGTCAAACTCGGGAAATAGCGTTTATAATATCACTTCGCATTTTTGAGCCTGCAGGCGTTACAGATGATCTGTATCATAACAGACATTTCTGTACGAAACTACGAGTGCAACCGAATTATTAGTTTCACATACATTTCCAGAAGAGTCCGAACGCTTTGAGACAAAAAGAACATACTTTGCTTGCTACCACTCAAACAACAAGCTGCACTGAAACCACCAGAAGGCATGTTTTTCGGAACATACATCATGGAATTTTTAGCGATGACCACGGGATGTTCAATGCGCAGAGATTGGCTGCGTACACATATTAACGTAGCAGAAAGCACCGGAAGTTACGTACCTGACGCTGGCTATGCCTTAAAATTGTATCTTCTAATGCACGAGCCCATTGTTTTCTTTCTTCAGTATCTCGAGCTGCGCAAGAAAGATAAAGGCACAAGCCTATGGTGAACAAACCACTGATGATCTCCCAGTATAGCTAAAACAGAAACTGAATGTCAAAATTTTTCCTTTGTATTCTATCTTTCGACTTAGTCATAACCGCCTAGAATCGATAACAAGCGCTCCACCAAATCCGAACTTCATCGCGATTTTTCAAATCCGATTTCATCGCAATTCCCGAATACCATTTCATTTTAAGTCGAAACGCCGAATAAAATAACCTGTTTTCTATATTTGTTTGGGATACTATTCACATAGGATCTGAACAGTTTTTCAGGCAAAAAGTTTTGAACACTGGCTCGATTCCATACTAACTTCACACGTATCACTCCTTTTCAAATGAAAGACAAGGTATATGGCAAATTTAAGCAGCTCATTGTACGCACACACCTTTGTGTTTTTTAACAAACTATATGCACACGTAGTCGTGGAACCAACAAAAATAAACAGCAGATTACACAATAAAAAAAACTTCGAAAACGAGGTGGTTGATCTGCTCTTATACGCATCATGGCACCTTCAAGCAAGTTGCAAAATAAAAAAGAACGCTTCTTTCCGACAAAAAAAAACATTTTATCTTTTGGTATTGTTTGCAGACACTAAGGTTTTCTATATGACACAAGGAAGGCAGTACACCCCTGTATTGATCGACTTACTGTACAAGCTACAACACATCATGTCTTTCTCAAATGTTATCAAAAACTCCTTTAATAGAATAATTGTTAGACAAAAAATTCACAAATCATACTTGAAAATGTGATGTTTAGTCTTCACGAGATTGTCAAGAAGTTCTGCTTTTGATATAGTCTTAGAAAAAACTTAATGGCACACTATCAGTAAAACATGTCGTCATGATTCACTCCCTATTTTATGACGGCAAACTTGATAAAAAGTGAACTTTGATTGTGAACATGTCTGATAGTAAACACCATGTATTTTAAAACCTGAGCATTTGCTGTGAAATTTTGGAAAATGGTTTCATATTCTTGCATATGACACAGGAATTAAATAAAACGACCTGTTTTTTCGCAAATAAAATTTTGGCATATATGCATTCACTTTCTACTGTTCCTGCACAAACGTAAATTGGTGGATAAAGTCCACTCACAGTTATTCCAGTGAACAGCAGTTGATGTTGTAACTCGTGAAGCTAATGGGGCTGAAATGTGGCGCAGTCACCATAAATGGAAGTCAGGAATAGAGCGAATCTATATTAATGGAACAGCAACTGTGCTGCAGTGCAATTCAAGACACCCCATTGAAACCATTTTCCAAGATGCCAGTCTCAATGCTAAGAAGATTTCCATTCGAAGCAAAATTTTCACAATAACTCACTAAGATGTAATACAAAAGATACAGTGAAAGTAGGCTGCAGGGGAGTGAGAAACGTACATGGACGGTTGCACAAAGATGTTTTGGCAATTAACACTGATTTCAGCAAAGGAATTAGTCAGAAACAAATGGCCCGTCAAGTCTAGAGTTGATGCTAAATGGTGGAGTGTCACTCTTTTACAAGTCTGGTCTTTTAATGGGTTGTTATAGTTTTATTTCAAGCTCAGATTTTTTATGGAGGTATGCTGACCTCAGCTGTTTGCATCAGATGTGTGCTGTGTTGGTGACTGAAGCTGAGTAGGTCAAGAACTTGGAAGAATTTGGTTTTGAGCCAAATTAATTTGAATATGCCAAACTGCTTTTTATCCTGCCAGTGGGGTTGAAACAAATTACAATCATGAAACCTTGATCAGAAATCAACCATGGGAAAGTTTTAAACAAAGTTTGTGAGGCAAATCACTGGTGGCACGGCAATTATAGGTGGAATTGCTGGTGTGGCAGAGAACAGAACCAATCTGTGTTTGAGAAAAGACAGGCACATCTATACAAAGATGGAGCCTTAACTGTTGCTTGAGAAGAAACAGTGGTAGAACACAAAGTAGCTACAATGTTCACTTGGATATATCTTACAATCGTTTTCACTATTGTACATTCAAAATGTACAGTTGGTTTGAATGATAAAATAGTATAATGGAAGTTTACTTCCGCCCAAAAAGTGTTGTTGCAACTGTGAAGTATTCATTAGTTGTCAGTAACTAACTCTGTTATACTGAAAGTGCAATTAAGTGCACATGCAAAGCACATATTGTATTGTTAAGATCATGAAACCATCAAATACTTGTAAACACACGCAGTTTACCTTGGAAATGAAAAACCTTCTGATCAACAGTTATAGTAAATGTGGAATCATCTTCATCATCAATCCCAATAATAGCATCACGCAGCCGTACACAACCACGTCGTGCTCCACGCTTCATCTTGTCTTTAGACTGGAACAAAATTTGCATTAATGCATTTATGCCTATTGATGGATTCAACAAAGCAAACACAAGAAATTACATATATTTTTAGTTATCCTGAACAACATTTTAGTTTGCCAAATTATTTAGAAACTAAACATCAAAATTGAATTTTTTTCTTACTTTTTTTGGAAAAACACTTTGAAAATCAATAAATTCAAGACATAAAAACCAAGAGTGTAAAACCTATTTTTCGTTTCTTTTTCTCTTTCAACAAGGCTTTGTGTTAATTGTTAGATTGAGCATGAAGTACTGTAGCTTTCAACTATTAGGTTCCTTTCAAGTTAACTGAATAGGTTCCAAAAATTTATGCATTCATCTTGTATGTTGTAAGCAAATTTTTCTTGAAACTGGTAATGTTGAAATTTGGTGGATGAAAAAATGGTCAAAATTACAAACATATTTAACAAGTTTGTTAAGAATGAACACAGTGCATATTATGACAATGTTAGACTGGACCGCCGACTCAAACAATGACGAGAGGCATCTGGGCATGCTCAGTGTCAAAATCATACAACTGTTAAATTCAGACACTGAAGATGAAGAATTTAATGGATTTGTGGAAGGTTAATGCACCTTATAATCCAATGTATGTACGAAAAAACTTATGTACGAAAAAACATTCAATAATCATTCATTAATATTACGCCTTATAATCCAGTGTGTCCTATAGTCTGCAAAATATGGTAAACAAAATCAGTGAAACACTTGCCATGTAACCTCACACGGTTTTGTCAGCAGCAAGATGTCCCAAAAATGTTGTGCATGTGATTTGGATAATGTATAAGTATTTGCCATGTTACTGTGCACATGAAATGTTTTTCCACTTCTATTCCTAGTTTTGCTACTTTTCTAGTGTTTTTAAGTGTTTAGCTTCAAATTAGTTTTATTGCTATGGATTAGTTACATGGAAAATGTAACCTTTGCAACTAACTTTCCATTTGAGGGCTACATAATTTTGCAACAGTACTGAACTGCAAATCTTTCCACACTTCATTCCTTGATGTGTAAACCATTACAGTATTTTGAAATAAAATTAAGGCTTATCACAGTGTACTTTTGTAGTTTGCAGCTTTGATTTATGATTAATTGTATGTTTTAGAATAATTGTAATTCATTGTTTTCAGCAGACTAATTGTACTGTACCTGAAAATTTAAGTATTCGTAATTTAACAGAAGTCATGCAATTGATCCAACTATGGCCTAGACCAGCTATGTCCAACCCGTGGCCAAGTTTAGGTTTTCGCAATAGTATAAGTATCCTTCACACTGACAACCTGTCCTTGTTTTCATGATCTTCAATTTGAAATTTTTGATGCAGGTGGTCCTCAGTGACACTTTATCATGTCTGTTACCATTGCAGTTAGGATTCAAACACTTTCAGTACATTAGCTTAAGCTGAAATTGGTTTGCTAAGATCAAGTAAGCCATTCAGTGTACGGCCCTCAATAATATGTCATTCAATGTGTGGCCCTGGTCAAGATAGTGACATGCTTTTTGACTCAGTAAGCCATTTGGGTTGGACATAGCTAGCCTAGACACTTAAAATGTTGACAGTAGGTGAGAGCTATTTAATACCTAAGAATATTATGGACATATTTATAACTGCAGTACACATTTCTAAGCTTTTCTTCATTCAATTTTGGCAGCTTATTTTGTGCAATGTTTGGTCAGCCTTTAAAATTGCCAGAATGTGACATAATCTTCTTAACGGTTTCAGTTAAACCAACCAACAAACTTTATAGACATTGCAACTACTTTGAGCATGTTACAACCTGGCTTACAATTTCAAAGCTGTCTCATTTTTGCAGACAAATAAGAATTCATAACTTTTAAATGACTCAAACCTGCACTGGCATTAATATGGCACAACAGCAACAACAAACACCATCTCAATAATCAACATCATGCATTCAGTAAATGCAACATAATAACATCATGAAAACATTCAACAAGCCAATGCTATGCATACATTGGTGCCAGTTTTTGTGTAACATGTATGTAATGTAACAATCTAAATACACATGTGCAATTATGCAAGCTGATGATATATGAATCATCTATCAAAAATTAAAATTCAATAATTGTTTAAAAGACTACTCACAGTGTAATATGATAAAAGACCAGTATTGTCATCCAAAACAAACCATCGATACTGCCACCCTTTCATCACATTTGTCCATTTACTTAATGGTCCTTCCATGTATGCTGCCATTTTTTAGAAAATGTATATTCTTTGGCTTCTACACATGCACACAATCTGAAAAAAATAAACAATAAATAAAACGATAAAGTCCAAGGAATATCCAAATATTCACTTTGTCTCTTTTGCAACCTTTGCAAGAAACCAATGAGTGCAGACAAAAGCAGACACTTGAATTTAAGAAAACACTTCATTGCAAATTTTGACTCAGATGTGTAAAAAACATCTAAAGCAGTGGTCTCCAACCTGTGGGTCACAACCCCACTTGGGGTCGCCTTAATTTTTTCCAGGGTCGCTGTAACTCGCCATATGCTTGCTGTTTTAGTACAAGTTAGGTGTGCATAAACTGGTTTCAACTTTTATCTATTTATTTTCTTATTATGGGTTAGTTAAGCGAGTAGCAACTACTTCTCTACTCAGCTACCCCGCGTTTGACCTGCAACCGCGTCATTTTCTCTTCTCTGCAATATGTCACGATTGCAGACACGCGCTTCAAAAACGCTGCTTTCACTGAAACTTTTATTTGATTATTGCACACTTCAATTTCATTGTGAGTCAGAATGACGTCACAATTGCAGCAACACACTGAGGCTTTCATTCAGT
>JGI24158J21664_10013906_pt1 | contig 10598 bp, 7 predicted proteins | sample Ectturendosymbi3_FD_21664 | JGI IMG/M metagenome (IMG submission 21664)
ATGACTTTTTGTGAAACTATACCTTAGAACTAAATAATTCTCCATCATACTAAACCCCTTTTTTTGTTGTTTTGTTTTTCATATACCTAATACTTATTGAAATCAATAATGATTATATACTGCTAATAGTACTGTAACCTGCTCACATCCTTTACTCTTCAACTTCATTTGGTGACACCATGCATCTGGTTGGGAGCAACTCATCCATGCAACCCAACCAATTATGGTCTGTGGGTAAATCTACTTTTTTCATGATGTGTATTTATAAACATTGTTTTCCGCCCATGCTACTTGTTTTTGCTATGAAATGTTGTACTAAAATGCTTTGCCCTCTGCTTTCTTCACCTATATGCTTGCGTCACCTGCTCATCTGTACATGCCTCATCTTTTCACCCATTGCTTGCCCACCATCATCTGTGTTATGTTGATGTCTTTTCTATTTTTGATATATGCTACATTTTTTGTGACTCCATTTTGGATTGTTTGTGTACATATTTTTGTCTGATTGTTTTTTTTTATACCATTTCATTTTGGCTGTGTGTTTTTATTTTCAATGTTGTTTGAACATATTGTTTATTTTTATTGTCTTGTGCGATGGTCAAAAGCTACCAAGTCAAACAACAGAAAAATCGAAAATAACTAGAAAAAATCCATTTTCAAAACTAAGACAAAATTACAGGATCCACTAGGATTTGGCGTTAGCCAATGCATGATTACTCAGAATTTTTTAGAAATTGTGTAAATCAAGTCAGAGTCTTCAAAAACTGACTCATTGAGAAACCATAAGAACAACAATACGTTCTTGTAAGGACTGAAACAAAACAGATTTCCCTGTCTCTCTAAGTTACTCCAGTTCATAACAGCCCAAGCCTACAGAAAGGCACTGAGACACTATAATACTCAGACTGACTGTACTAAATAGGCCTAGTATTAGCAATACTATTACTACACGTAACAATATATAATTAATATTACTGTACTAATACTATAGTATGTAGCATAGGCTAGTGCTACTATTTTCCACATGAGAACATACATCATCCATGTACACTACTAGTGGAATTCAGATTAATTTCAAGCACGCGCTAGGTTTTGATAACTTTTTCTTGCTAGCAACAATTTTCCAAAAAAATCATGTGCCTCTAGGAACTGTTGCAAACTCTCGCTTTGCTTTGCGTTGCGTTCAGTGATGCCAGTTTTTTTGCAAAAAAAACACCAATAAAATATGAAAAACAAGCAAAAAATAGGTAATTTGAACGAAAAACCAACCCAACATGCGTTGGCAGGAAAATGCAACAAAACAAAAAATCAGCAAGAAAATTAAATAAAAAAGCATGGTGGCCAATCCGAAAAAACAAGCCCAAAATGACCAAATTTTCACAAAAACACGCCCAATATGCCTTTAGCAGCAAATTCAAAATGAAAAATGCCATAAAATTTGAGGAAAAAGCAATCGACAAAACAGAAATCTGCAAAAAACAAGCAAATTTCTATTAAAACAAGCCCAAAAACAAGCAACCCGCAAGTCTTCAAAAAAACCAGCAACTTCACAAAAAAACAGTCCCAAGTTCGAGGCCGGGAAAACCGCAAGGAAGGTTGGCAACACTGGTTGCGTTGAATGTATGATTCACCACGAACGGGATGTGCGCGAAGAATAACCCCACACATACGTCACGCGAACAAGCAATAATAGCTAGAGATTGCGGCGAGTCATCTCTGCCGATAGCCTACTAGCTTGTGAACGATTGAACAAAATGACTAGCGTACACGAAGGGTAACAGCGGCTCATGATCTCTATTTTTGCTTGCTGTCACAATGTGAACCTTTGCGACATGCCACTCGGGCTTTCCGATCGCAGCAGTACGAAACAGGGTTGCGGAGCCGGAGGCGCAGTGAGAAAGAGTCGGGGGGGTTTGAGAGGAATCGGAGTCGTATTCCTGAAAATATTGGGAGCCGGTGTCAGAATTTTTGACCGACACGGACTCCGGATTCTCATTTGGATCATTTTTTACATCACACTCCTAAATTGGGAATTCCGTTGAAATGGTACAATTTCTTTTGAAACTTTTGTTGAATCAGAGATTTCGTGCTGTGTACCACGATTTCCATCGATTTTAACAGCCAAATTTCATTCCCTTTATGTTAAGGAGTCGGGAGTCGGAGTCAGAAATTTTGGAAAGCCGGAGTCGGAGTCGGGAGTCGGACATTTTACCTCCGACTGCGCAATCCTAGCTCCAACTTGGCGCCCGTGCATGAACGCCAAAGGCCTACTTGAATACGTTTCAGGGAGCACATGACCAAAATCCCATTAGGAAAATCTGCTAGTTTTTATTCACCCATTTGGGGTATTATTCATCTCAATCGCGCCACAACTCTTGTTGCCTCACCAAGAGGTTAGCATGGACTTGGCTGCAGGTTCAAATCCTCCGCATTTTAGCATTTTTATTAATTCGGAGGGGTATTGGATTTTATCAGTTTTGCTCGACAACATTTGGAATGGAATAGGATCAGACAATTTTGTTTTGAATTTCTTGGCAACGTTCGGTTCAGTTTCGGGAGTACAAGTGCAAAATCCTGCATTTAATCTGTTTAGTTTGGTCGAGTCGAGTTTCACAATTCCCACATCCGGTGCCAAGCGAAATTTCATACCTCTGCGAACTTTCTGGCCTCGTAGTGTTTGTCGGCTATTTTGCTTCTCGGAATAAAGAAATAGGCAAAAGTTTGACAAATACTTCTTTGATGTGTGTTGTGTAAATGAAAACATGTTGGCAAGATGTCAGGTACCCCCAAAATCTATGGTATGGGAATAACTTTGACCACTGAAAAATTTTGAACTTAGTCTTTCACCTCAATTATTCTATTTTTCTCAACCTAACCCAGGCCTGCCCAACCTTTTTAGTTTTGCGGGCCACTTTCACTTGAGGAAATCTATTGCGGGCCACAAACGTTTTGTGACGTAACAATAAGCTATTCTGAAGTAACAAATCCTTGATTTTGATAAGTTTATGCAATAACACGTGGTGATAATGAGCCCCATAGTTGCACGCAGTGTTGCCAGCTTGTATGGATGCAAACCAAATCGAAAAAATGACATGTTGTCCAAGGGTTTGTTATGCAAGTCTTTTGATGATAGGCCTATAGCAGAAACGACAGGTATAATGTTGGTGTGTTTTGATGGCAAATATACTTGCGCCTATGAAAAAATACTGAAAATTTAAAAAGTCTGCTTACAAACTTATTACATCGCCGGCCACTTAAAACAACCTCGCAGGCTGAATGCGGCCAGCGGGCCACGGGTTGGGCAGCCTTGCCCTAACCCATACCCTAACCCGACACACTTACCTAAACACAAATCCCTAAGCCCTAATAATCAGTTTTCTCAGCGTATTTGATGTGCAGAAAATTATTACGTGCATGCGTACATGGTGTGAAGTCAGAAATTTCGCAAATCAGAAATTTCGCTGACACCGGGATTATACCAGAGGTGGTACCGGAACCGTAGTGCAGGAGTCGACTCCGGCAGGATTCTGCATTTTTCTTTCCGACCCGGATCCAGACCCAGAGTCAAAAGTTTGTGAAAAAACAGACCCGGAACCGGAGTCACTTTTTAATTTTCCGCAGTAACTGGACTCTGTGTTGTCATTTCTTAAGTAAAAACCTGCGTAAATTACGGTTGGATCGACGACTGCAGCTGGAGTCTGAACAGGAGTCTTATTCTCAAATTAAAAAAATTGCCGGATCCCGATCCGGACCCGGATTCACAAATTTTGGAACAGGAGCGGAGTCGGAGTCTGAAAAAGTGACTCCAACCAACTCTGGATTGTACCAAAGTGGCAACGGATTCCGGATAGATGATAAAAGGATACAGATTTTGCGCATTTGACCTAAGGTAACCTCACGCGATGAAAGGGCTGGAAATAGTGCTTGTTTCTGCGACAAAGTAGGGTCGGAGGGAAGTTTGTGCTGTAGGCCTACTCGACTGATTCCGTTGTAAACGTAAAGTTTTCAGGGCTCGTATGCCAATGCTTTTCCGTTCGGCTCTCAGCTTTACGACTTTCGTTTTCGTAGTAAGCCTACTTGTTGCACAAGTATCCACACTTTTCTCTTCATATTATCCGTTTTGCCTTACGGTTTACCTTTGGGCTTGAGGTTTAGCGGTTAGGAGTAGGGGTTAGGATTAGGGGTTATGTTTAAGGTTTAAGCATATTTGTTAGGCTACGCGGTCGCTGCCGTCTCACTGATAAACTGAGCGTTTTATCCAATCCGCGGCATACCAGACGGATCCGTATTCCATGGTCACTGCCTTCACCCGTTGACGCAGAAACGAGCAGCTTTTCCAGTGTTGACATCGCGCAAGGTTACCTTAGGTCAAATGTGAATATTCGGCATCCTGTTAATCACCCACCACGGATCTGAGGTGCCAGACAGAGATGAGCGGACTGCAAAATTTTTCAGTCCAAGTCCAGTCCTGACCGGAAAATATTGAATCCGATCTAATCCTGATCCACAGAATTTGTGAAAATCATCCGTCCGATCCAGTCCTGATCCGCCCATATAAAACGATGTGTTTTTATTTTGCCTCATGAGGCAAAAGCACCTTTTGGAGCTATTTTGTCTTTAGCCAAACACAACTGATTGCAGGCAAAATAGTGTTGCGACCTGTAGATGGCGCCACATGAAACTAAATGGTCACCGATAAATGGTGTCCATAAGTATCAAGTCACTGTGACAGCTTGTCACCACAAGCGAATTCTCGAAATTCAATTATCCCTAATAGATAATAGTGCAACCTACAGTAGTTTTAGTAGTGTGATCTCATCGGGTGAGCTCCTGTTGCTGCTGTTTGCTTTGCTGTTAGTTTTATGCTCCGAATCACCAGCTTGCTTACTCTTGTGCGTGCTTCAGCAGTTCAAGGCGATGCAGTCAACTGTAACAATATTTCCAGCAGTACTTTTGCTCATGAAGCAACATAGACACAGCCTATTGGAATTTCCATAATTTGTCAAGGCAGTGTTTGTTTTGCCATCAGCAGCAAAAGCACGGCTGGAGTTATTTGCCATTAGGTGAACCCGATTGGTTGAATTGGTCAAGTGACAAGGACGATACACGTGGATTAGTGTATGGTCTTTACGTCATGTGAACTAAAACCCTAAACTTAGGCTTAAAGCCGAATCGTAAAACCAAAGCTAAACCCAAAACCCTAGACCTAAGCCCTAAACCTTAAACATAATCCTAAATCAAAACCTAAACCTTTATCCTAAACCCGAAACTTTTTGTAAAAGTAAAGTACATAAAAAGCGCTCCGGTCAAACTTGCAATCTCTAGGCCCTACTACTGTAGCTAAAGCCGAATCAAATGGTAAGAGCAGAACTGACAAGCACTCGCACAGCAGGCATAGACAATAACCACTCAACTTCGTTCACCGTGCTAGTGCTACGAATAATCCGAACTCAACTTTATATGTGATTGTGGACAAAGATGGATGCAGTTCGAAGAAGTCCCAGATGGATGCAGTTCGAACAAGTCCCAATTAGTCCCAGCAGAGCTTTTGCCAGTTATGGCAAAATGTACATTGAGAGTTAACAAATCTGCAAAATCTGACTAAATTTTTTTCTGTGGTTGGATTAATACATAAACACAACAAAAATTTGCTAAGTCCGATGCAGTCCTGTTCCGCCAGTTTTTAAAAAAATTACGGTCCGTTTCAGTCCTGCTCAGTGCTCATTGGTGTCAGAGTCTAGTATCGAAGGATTCTGCGTCTGTTTTCGGACTCGGTGCCGGAGTAGGCATACTATACGTCCCCTTTCAGCCGGGATAGTCCCGGTTCAAAGGCTTTGTCTCGACGTCCCGGTCAGTCAACCAAGCAGTCCCGGCTAGGCATTCAGTAAGCCAGCAAAAATAACATGTGGTCTGATAATAGAAACATAATGCTAGAGCAGAATCTTAAAGGTTTATCACCAGTAAAATTAATACTGACTTTTAATGCTGTGATTTTTACGAGAAAATTAAATCGTACAAAGACTTTTGAAGAAAGTATAGCCTGCTCGTATTCTACAGTAAAGCATGATTAGGTGAATGTCTAAATTTACAAATGCTTTCATTGCTTTGTTTCTGTAAAATGCATTGTTTTAGTTTGAGGTCTAAACTACAGGAATCCAAAATAACAACATAGTCCAAGTAAAATATGAACCACATTCATCTGATAAGGCTCGTTGTTCTGAAGCGTCACGGTTTTCAATCACCAAAATATGGTATGCCTACACCGGAGTCAAATATTTGTGAAAAAACGAACACCGATCCAGAGTCACTTTTTAATTTCGGTGGGAGTCTGGGTGGTCTTTATAAATGTCATTGCTAGTGAAAATATTGCTGAATTTCGAATGCATCGATCAGTAGCGGATTAAGGGTGGTGGGGCTGACTGGGCTACAACCAGGGGCCCCCAATTCCTGATTCGTAAAAATTATAATACGCGAACAATACACAATATGCTGTAAAAGATACCATCGCCAATTGAACTGATAAGCAGGCCCTCTGTGGTGACTCTTTGAAATTGCTTCGTTGACATAAAAGTAGTTGATTTTTTGGCGTGTGGTCTGGTCGACACTCACAAGCAAGTGTACTCCAAGGTCTATAAAATTAAGTATTCCATCCGCTTGTCTTATTTTGGTTTCCGTTGTGAATGCGGTATCCACGTCATTTGAACATCGGCCCTGCAGACAGCCCGAAGGAAGTTGTGAACTTGTTACGTGGTGTCAAGTCTCCCAACAATGGTGAAAGTACGTAGATTTTGGCTTAGGATGATAAATCATGGTGTTATAGGCCTATGGCAGAACTGTCAGAGTTAGTACTTTTAATACCAATTCTGGTACTGTTTATTACTTCCAAGATGGAAGTTTGGACATTTTGGTATATACTACTTCTACGTGAATCGCCACTATTTGGTACAATTCTTAATAACTGGCTTTGAGCAGAATAAACACAATAATAAAAACAAAGTCGACAAATACTGTAATATCGAAAGTAACTGACAGTGAACCTGGATGTCGTGGATGTTTTTATCAATCTACGTTGTGCAGACAGTGTGTGCTTGTACTATGGACTTCGTGTCTGATTTCAAAATCAAATCAAATTAAACTAGCTAAAATAACGAAAACACTCCGAAAAACAGCAACCTACTGAAAGACAAAAAAATTTCAATATCAAAATGTCAGCTGAAGGGGGCCCAGTTTTTACATTTAGCTTGCCAGGTGGAGCTGTTACGTGTAAGCCATGTATTTTAGGACAATTCCGCGCGAGCACTGGTTAATTTAATAGGAATGTGTTCAAGGCACGCCCAAGTTAACAATTAAGAAACTTAGACCCGCCTGGTATCGTTCGACTTTACGCTCAGTTTAACATCAAACGAATTTGTATTTACACAAGGTTTTATTATTGTAACTTTAAGCACTGCGATATTACTATTCAAAATGTATTTCGAAATTACAGGAGTTTATACCAGTAACATAGGTTAAAGCACGTAACAAAAGTTACTGCAAATAACAGGGGTTTAACAAGAGTTCACTTCTTTCACAGGAGAGAGAGTAACCTATACTGCCATAAATTCCATAAGTCTCAGTCAAACAGACTACCTGTAGGCTGTTCAAGCTTGGTAATGCCCACAGCTTATTCAACAAGTTAAGACTGGTAATGCCGACGAGTTAACTTATTGTTCCTCTTAGGAGAGTCAGACGAAGACTGACTGAACTTAGCAATAACTCAAGTATTTACCAATTTTGTCAAGTATTTTCATTGGTTGATTCTATCACGTGACAAAGCGCTTCGCGCGGCGGGGTCAGCTCGCCACGCTAGTGGTCACGTGTTTGACGCGTGATTACGTCGAGTCTAAAATTTAAGGTTACGCATCAGCGCGTATCGTTTTCATCCGTTTAGATCGGGAATATTATTAATAAATTCGTATGGGATGTTATCGGAAATGATTTCTATAATGTTGTGGGTTACTCTCTTCGTAGGTGTGACTTGCGATTACATGTGGAGTATAAGTACACAATAAATACACAATATAACGTCCTTGTAAACTAAGTGTCTTTAGTTGTTACTTCGTTCCAACTTCATTCTCTTCAAATTCGGTCCACTCGGTGATGCGACTTTTAACATTCTAATGCTCTCTCTTTGTCTTTGCTATTCAATGAGATTATCGACAAACTTCCAGGTTGCTTTCTGAACTTGCTTTTGAGGTCTTGCTTTGTTTGTATTTCAGAGTCATGAGGTGTTTCATGTTGAGGATGCAACGCGAACTCAACAGAGCTCCTACCCCTGCCCCCGTCAATTACGCCACTGAAAACCACACCTAATAAGTGAAAGTGAATTTCACAACAGCTATTGATAAGCGAGTGCATGCACTTTTTCTTACCAACACTCTTACTGATTTGTCCATGATTGTGAACAGAAAAATGAAATACTGAATTGCAGTGAATACAATTATTATTTTTAACATATCAGTTTAGGACATATCAAACTGGGCTATTATGCGGGGTAAGTTTTAAGGTTAAGTTAGTGTTTTTTTGGCCTAGAATCTGGTATGAAAAGCTGATATTTCTGAAAATAATTTTTAAAGAAAATATTATTATCTACCCCAAAAATGTCATTTGGATATATACTGTATATTTAGCCAGAACCGTCGCCAGAAAGTCGTTAATAGGGGGGCTTTAAGTTTGTGCGGACGGGGCTTTACGTTTGTGCAGGAGGGATTGACATTCAAATTTGACAAAAATTCTACTGAATTATAGTGTTTCTTATTTTCAATTTGGGGGGCTTGGAGCTTTGTGTGGGGAGGGCTAAGCGCACCAAAGTACCCCCTACCCGTGGCGACGGGATTGTATATAGCCTATACAGAGGAACTCCGATAACACTACCACCCACTGGACGGCACTCAATTGGTCGTGTTTGCGGGACTGGGGTGGTCGCGTCGCACTTGCATTCCTTAAGGTTTCATGCATTATCGCGATAACCTCCTTTCTAGAATCCTTTCCTTTGCTGAAAGTTATACAGCATTATCTTACGGGGTGCCATAGCTTATCGTTACTCTTATATGAAATCACACAACGGAAAAAGTTGATGTCCGCAGTAGGCTGCATATTCCAGAAGAGTTTACAGTATGAGTTTGTTACGTCACATTAGCACCTACTGCGCATACACACATGCATAAATCCTGGTATCCACAAAGCTTCAGGACAACTTGATGCAGATGAGGAAATTGCTGCTGACAAGATACCAGCTTTGTCCAGCGTAGTGATACCCACAGAATATGTGGTTCTGTTACGCGGTGCTCGGTTAGCAGTTTAGTATCTGCTGGATTGTGGTCGCGGTCTGCATACTGGTGTCAAGCGAAATTTCTAACCTGTGAAATTTTTGACTTCACGCCATGTGCGCATGCACAGAGTAAAATCCTACATATCACATACGCTGAGAAAACTGATGATTAGGGCTTAGGGCAGGTACGGATTTACCATTAGGCTGAAAAGGCATAACCCTAGAGCCCCCGATTTCGGGGGTCCCAAAATTTTGGGAGTAACGACAATTTCCAGCATTTCTGTAAGTACTATATTTGAATTTTTGTTTTGGTTCAACACACGTTTTTTTACTATGCCGCTAACAAAAGATTTCTATATTAGAATGAACGCGAAGGATTGAAGTGATTGACGACGAGCATTCTCTTATTCTGGATTTGCGAATTGGTTATTGTTACATGTAATGCGTTAAACAAACGCCTGAATCCATTTTTCAGATTACACGAGACCAACGAGGTACTCAATGAATATGAAGTAGGATTGTAGCAGGCCCGTCGCCAGGATTTCGCAGCAAAGGAGGCCAAAAACACAAGGGGCCACATTTTTTAAATACAATATTGGATATATGCAACAACCAGGGGCTAAACATGAAATGGGGGACCCCACACGACTGGCCCTTCATTGGCGACGACCCTGGAGTGTGGTCAGATTCTCCACTACCTTTCTCGTTAGTGTCATCGTGACTGCTTTGTTCCTGCCAGTGCCGTAGCAGCCCAAATCTGCCCCCCAAAATGCTTACAAGGGCGCCCCAATGGTGATTTCTAATAAATATTTCGACATAACGGCATATCCCGAGGCCAAATGGCCTTGTAAGCCAAATGGCGAAATGGCCTTGCAAAATATCGTAATTTTTGATTTTTTATTTCACTATTTGAAAAAGGTGATGCGTCCTAAAATCAAGATTTCATTGATGAAATAACTTACGCCAATAACTACACTGGATGGCCGAAACATGATTTAGTGGAGGCTTTGACATGAAGGTAGCCTACTCTGGTAAAGCAGCTGGGCACGGAAAATCAAAAAATGAAAATAAAAGAAATGGTAACCTTAAAAGTATTGAAGTTGATAAAGCAACGAGGGCATTCCTTGCTGACCGTGACATCAGCACGTTATTGATAGACTTGTAAGCACCCTAGGCCAGGGTTGCCAATTTAGAGGATTTTCCTCAGGATCTGTAGCGAGTTTAAACGCCCGCGCCGGCCACTGCAATGGCCGGTACCCTTGTGGCCATAGCTCACCAGCTGCTAGAG
>JGI24158J21664_10013907_pt1 | contig 10598 bp, 5 predicted proteins | sample Ectturendosymbi3_FD_21664 | JGI IMG/M metagenome (IMG submission 21664)
TATAACACTTTTGCATATTACAGTAGTACAAAAAGAACATACCAAATATGCTTATTCCCCAAAATCAGCAATCCATGAGATTATCTTCACACCAATAGACAACTGAGTGTTTTTTCAAAAGCTCAAAAATTTTGAGAACCTGCAACGGGTGACTCAATAAACAGGGTCTCGGTTGGTGTAGTACGAGCTTCGCACCATTCGTTTTCCGCAGGTAATTCTGGAGAGCGTGGCTGCGATCGCAATGAGCCCAGAAAAAATGTTCGAATGGTACAACTTCACAGGCCGTCTCCTGCAGAGCTGCAGCGCAGCATGCAAGATGTCAATAACATGCGTCGTGGTAAGTGACGAAATTACATCAGCTGATTAAAACCAAAATAATTGTTAGTCACATCACTTTCCGCAACCGCACTTCCGTGGTCGCATCAACTCAGCAGTAGTTTAAGTGAAAAACTTTGTGTTTGCGACCGTGTTCATTTACCAAAGTTATCTCGTGTTTGAACTTCAAAACACGGGTTTCGTGCAAGCCTATGCGCTGGAGAACTTTTGCCCAACCAATGTAATTTTTTATTTACTTCCAGATGAAGCTGTTGCTAATGGCAGACTGCAGCATGCTCAGGCAGGTTACATTGAACTGAAACGTCCTGAAAATGAAGCAAAACAACTGTCTCCGAGCAGAGGTCGCTTGTCATCTCTTAAAAAATGGAGCACAAGGGAAATATATTCGAGTAAAATAGACAACACAGAAGGTACGTCTAGAAGGTTACTTTGTTGTGACGGAGTTGCCCCATGCAGAGTTGACAGGACCATATCGAATGTGTAGCAGTATCCATCCAACAAGAATAAAAATGCAAATGTAACATCAAATTAAAAGACATTTGAGCTTTGATACTCGTTTGTCAGGATTAGACATGTCGTGTGCCTCTAACAGGGATGAAAAAAATAAAATTTGTGACATTGTCGTATAGCATGGCAAAGAGTGGTACAACTCTCGGTAAGTCTTTGTGTCCACAATCTACGGGAGTGGTTTTTAGCTGGAGGACACGCCTCCCCGGGGAGGAATCAATAAATTTCCAGGGAGGCGCGAGCCCTCAGGCGCTCTACAACATGGACACTTTTCGAACGATGAAGCGTTCGGTTCTATTTACTTATTTAAAGTCAAGGGGGCTTTAAACATATGACAATCACTTAAGGGAAGCGTGGTAGAAAAAAGGTCAAGAACCACTGATATACAGTCTTTAAGGCCCTGAAGATGTAGGTTCATTGTTACCGCAATAAGAGTGTGTTAGATGAAGTTTGATAACCGCCCATCTTTCATACAACTCTACACCTATCTAAACAGGCATAGGAAAATGAACCCTAAAGTTTTTTTGCTCCTAATCATGCATTATAAAAGCTACAGAAATATTTAAACACTTGAAGTAGCAAAGCATAAGGCGCGGAAAAAATGGGTGAAATAAGTTGATTGGGCAAGCATGCTAAGTGACGAAACGCGAATATTACAATCCAACGGAAAGGGGAGCTGGCAAAGAACACGACCTGATCGAGTTTACTGGCGCTAGCTTTATTCAAGCAATGTTTAAAACTCAGAAAACCGAGTAATCCTGTTGACCAACTTGCCTCGTCGAACACCTCTAGACAGTTACTTAATTTTTTGCTCAAGGTTTGAAGTTAAGGGCCGATATTTAGCTTGGTCTGAAGTCTTGATGAAATTAGATGCGGGCACATTTAAATGGAAGTTAAAATCCTGTTGTATAGTCAACAGTCAACATAACTGAGCAGTAAGCACTCTGACGCAATCGGTGTCTCTCGTGGTATGACAAAATGTACACACTGCGATGCAACGTCTAAAGACAGAAGAGCGACTTTTCGTCTTCCTGCATCTTGCGGTGGAAAAACCCATACGTCATTAGGAGAAAAGTGTGAAACAATGACCATAACAGAAATGACATGGAATAGTAAGACAACGCCATTACTTTTTGGTGCTATCCTTATGAAAGGTCAAGACTGTAATATGTATTGGGAAATAAAAACGTTTAAAACTCCTGTTTTGTAGAACGTTGCCGTTGGAATCTTACATTATCACATGTCATTTCAGTTTCGGTTTTTGCCAAACCTTCGTGGTAATTTTTTAAATAAGCTGACGTAAAAACCGGAAATACTGCTAGTATTACACAACTCTTTATTTATATAACACTATTTTATTTTTCAATGCAATTTTTCATGTTATTTAGTCTGTCTACAGCTGACCAATAACAACATTGCAAATTACTACCTAACATGATCTGGGAACGGGTGAAAGTGGAAAAAATCGAAAAAAATTTCAAATCGAAGCAGTAAAAATCAGCAAGCGATGTTTTTGAACAAAGGCGGTTCCATCAGAGTGAAGCAAAGCTTTTAATAATGAAGCTGAGACAAAGACACTTTTTTCGGGAATCGCTAGCATTAATGATATGGCACTACAATAGCAGTTTAAGAAAAATAAGCGGAACCTTTATATTTGTGTGTCTGCCCCACTGGACAACGAAGAGCAGCATCTGATGGACAAATGTTATCTCAACTGATCCACATAGTGGCTCTCAAACTTGTAGTGATGTGCTCTTTGGGCAATATTTTGTCTGTCAAGTACCGTTTTAACTGTAATCATGAGCACAATAATGAAAATCATACCTGTAATTATTGTACTTTTACGTTAAATTTCATTATGTATAAACACACTTAAAATATTCATTTAAAACCTTGGCGTAGCTACACGTAGCGGTACGCGTGTTGAGAACCACTGAACTAGACATTTGTTCGTCTTTTGAATTGCACCAACTGGAGTTATCAGGTTATACAATATCATACTAGTCAGGAAACGCGAAGCTTTTATTTGTGAAGCCTATGAATTTTGCTACTGTAGATTTTTTTAGCAAAGTTAATAGCACAAGAGAATGGACAAAACTTTGCGCATGAATCGCAATAAAACTGTCTGCTCACACATGGGACCGCAATGCTGCTGCATTCCATCACTATCATCAACTAACGTGTCAACTTTTGAAACGTTTGGCTACCGATTTTCTTTTTCTTGATTTAGCTTTATCATTTTTAGCCGTGATAATATATGTAAAAGAAGAGAGTTGCATTATATTTGCTTTGTCCGTTTACCGAACAGGGTGTGTTGACATGCAACTAAGTCTTCCGAAATATAATTCTTCAAACAATGTTTTCACGATGCATTGATATGTAGAAATAGATGTGTTGTTAACTTTTTGTAACAATAAGTGCCCTCCAAGCGCTGGTAATTTCATTGTTTTGATAGGGCAGGGTGAAAAAACTGATCAACGCGTGTTAACGTAACATTCAACTTCAAGATAAAGTTTGTTTTTCATAAGCTTGTGCCAATATCAATCTCCAATTTAACGTTGTTATGTTTGATCGAATTTTAAATTTATTAGCTGAAACAACGACGAAACCGACGATAAAATCCACGAGTCCACAACACATCTTCGCATCCTTGACTATAGATAGGAAATCGTGCAGGGAAGACCTAAGCGCACACTCACACAAATTGTCCTGCGTAGTAGAAACTAAAGCCTTACCACAGCTGATGTTCGCTGATTTGCTTATAAGTTATGACGAGGTCAACCAATTTTTTAACCTAAAAACTTAAAATTTTGACTTCATAATCTGCAAATTTGAGCTTTATTTTGACCTATCAATATCCTGCGATTGCAAGTGAAATGCGGAATAGTATATATGTATTAGAAAAGAAAAAGGTATTTATTAGAAAAGAAACCGATAGGTTAAGAATCTTTTTTCTGTTGAAATAAAACAAATATCAAAAGTTTGAAAGTCCCAAACGAAACTAGAGCTAACAAACCGAAGACGAAAATCAATCCAAACGCATATGGGAAATATTCAGTGTAAACAAATCTCCTGAAGTCACTGAGAGGGTTCTACATTGTTATACTTCAGCATCAAGTACTATCACGCCTGGCGTACTTTCCATCGTCCAGCAGTGGGCAATACAACATTATTACGTCAGAAATTGCAAAAAATCTAGTATTATGTCAGAATTTCAACTAAACCTGCAAAAGCATGTCAATATCTGCTGTTGTAGCTTTAATAAAATATCGATAAAGAGAAACTATTCTGCAAGAAACTTTGACCTAACGATAAATTTTGACCTAATGATAGATTTTTAATTTTTTTTGACCTAATAACTTTGAAGTCACTCATGCTTCCAGAGTGAAATTTGGTTTGTGGACGTTTCATAAACTTTTAAAATAGCATAACAATTTTGACTTTACTGACTTTTGGTTGCCCTAGTTATGACGCAAACAACGCTTTTTAATTTAAGGCCTAAGTGTTGCTGCCAGAAAAAGAACTAAACCATGTTTAGTCTTCAAGCTAAAACCCAATGCTTACCAGACAGTCTTGCACTGACGTCAAATCATGGCATGTGCATTTTAGAAGTACAGAAAATATTCGCTGCTCCGCATTTAATTACTCATACCCAGGGTCGCCAACCAGCTTAAATTTTCGGGGGAGGCAAAATGCTTGTAACTTGTTGTTGTACCAAACAACTATAAAAGTTATTGGCGTGTTCAAAATGTTTTTAAAATTTTAGGGGGGACTATTGCCCGGTTTGCCACCCTGGTTGCGGGCCTGCCCATACCTCGTTCCAAAGGTAGAAAAACGCGATTACAGATGTCACTTTAAGAAAAACTGAAAACAATTAAGTATTTTAGTGCATAATTAACATTTGTTCCTGTAGAGATGTTCGCTAATAACATAATGTTCCCAATCATGAGCAAGTTCTAATGTAATCGATATGGTTGGAGTTTCGTCTGTACGTATAACTTTAATGTTGTTCCTTGGCTTTTTTATCTCGCCCTTACTGCAAGATTAGTGTGATGTAACGAACTGATTGCAGCGAAATAAAATCAAGGTATGCGATAGCCAACGCAAATGTTTTCCATTTAAGCTAATTATCCCACCAAGCGAAACTATCTAATATTAGTAATTAATTTCTGTTTCCGATCATGAATGGGGGAGCTGTGTAAATTTTCCATTGTCCCTGGCCCCGCGAGAGGTGCGCTAGCTTTTTACTTTGCTTGACTAGTACGTCAGATCAGATATTTTAATAATTAATCGTGATATTCTTTTCACAAATCACCTTATTAGGCGTGGTCTTAGATGCGAAAGGAACATGCACGAGAAAAACTATTCCCAAAATAGAAATAAGTGGCACTCGGTCCGACTTTCCGGGTCTTGCTATATATCATAAGACAATCTTTTCACGTAAAGTGCGAAGACATCCGGATTATTCCATAACATCGTGACATTAAGTGATTGATATGATTTGCAGAAGCTGATTGGGAGTCATATTCTATGCAACCGCAAACAGAGGTGCAGACAGAGCCTTTGAACCTCAGTTGTTCGAAAACAACTTCTGTGAAAAGCACAAGTGGGTAACGCTTTCTATTGCAAAACAGGTTGTCTCATAAATAGCAAGAAAGCTTGTGGGAAATTTATAGATAAATATCTTGAAAAAAAAATTTTTCTAAATGAGTTTCTTTGCTTTGATCAAAATAAAATGGGTTTTTGAAAGTGTAGCGAACTAGTATGACAAAAGCTGCACTGTGACAATAATTATAAACAGAATCAAAGCTAAAGTTTCAAAAAACTTGTTTTTACATTATCTGAAACAACAGATATTTTTTACAACATTGCACGGTGGACAGAGTATCACGAGCGAGGTATGAAATCCGTATTTTAAAATCAAAGTAAAACAGATGAATGTGATGTAAGACCCTATAATATACATTCGTCGCTTGTTCTTCACTCAAAGAAAGAAGTGTGTTGCATGTTTGCAGTGCTAATCGCGGTTGCAAATTAATCAGGAATGATACGGGTGCAACGGTTAGGCTTATGTGCAGATTAGACGTGCATCGTCAACAGGTTAATTTATTTTTTCAGCAACACCTGTGCCAAAAGAAAAGACGAGTCCGATTTCAAGGTCAGCAGTGATGCTCACTTCGACTACAAAGAATGGTCTGCATCATTCTCCAGCGTCTTCACTTCCGCCTATTTCACCTTTCAAAAACCTTCGTGTGTCAGACCCCAGTCCAATCCCTCCAAGTCCACACAGAAAACGTCAAAACATGCTCAGGGATTTTGCTTCAGACGAAGAAGACTTTTGGAACCTCGGTGAGGGCAGCGCGTCGAAGGATGAACTGACAAGGTTTCGCAGTCCTGCTCGTCTACACAAGAGCTCCGCTTCGCCAGCAAAGCAACCTCGAAACGAAAACAATAGAGCCTCTCCTTTTTTCTCTGATGGCCAGCCGCCACTCTTGCCGACGTCGCCGAGGAAAAAATCCAGTTTATCTCAACCCGCTAGTCCAAACCACCTGATGCCAGCTAAGTGGCGATTGAAGAGATTTAACAAACAAGCCGTTGATAGTGGTCTGCAGAGTAGTTCTTCAGCTAACAACATTTTGTGCAACCATCACTCTCCCGTCGAAACTGGCAAGCATGGCAGTACAAACAAGAATCATGCCATTGCAAGCGAAACGAAAACTTTACCAGAAGACACAACCTGTTTTTACAACAACATTAACCAAACGGAGCAAACTGTTAAAGCCTATCAAGATCAAGACCAGATAATTTTTGTTGCTCAAGATGCTTCCGACAATAACGTTGACATTTGTATGGAAGAGGACAAGCCTTGCAACAAGTCACTGGTACAGGCCGTTCAAGAAATCGTGATGCCGAACGGAAGTGTTTCGTCACGTGAGCGCAGCGAAATACATTTGCGTTCAGCGAGTCCGAACATGCCATCTCGTTCATTGGCATCAACATGTCATTCAACAAACCAGCAAGAAATATCTGAAATAGAAAATAAAACAGGTATAGCTCCTAATTTCTGCGCTGCATTGTTTTGTTGTCTGTACAAAATGACGATCAACTTATCCCAAGGCGGACGTATCCTCTTGATTTACGCGAGTTGGTTAAACTATTTCTTCCACGCTGGTTTATGGCAAACTCGACGCTTATCTCACTAGCTTCGAAAGACGGCATATTTTGTCTGTGAGGGATTACTCTTTATATTTACATTTTTGTCTTGCTACTCCCATTTTTTCATTTAATGTCAACCGCTGGTAAACAGATATGCACTTCATTTTGCCGCAATTTTTAATGTGAATATTACAGAGCGCATTAATGAGAAAATCACAAAATGTAGTAAGGTTTACCCGCAGTATTGGAAAAGGATTATAAATCTCTCTTGATTTTAAGTTTCGGAGTCACCAATTGACAGAAATCGGTCCTTTGCTCAATAAATTCTTACGTTGTTTAGTTGGGTAAAAGTCCGCATTAATTTCTGTAGGGTACTCATCTAAAAACTTGGCTAGCAGAAAAGTAACTAGGTCGCAAATTTACAACCAGCTCAATTTCTCAACCAGTCTTCCACTTGCATTCACGCGTCAGTGCAGCAAAAAAGTCGCAAAATGTTTGGAAGGGTGTGATGATTTTGAAAATAGAATCCGATAAAATACAAATAAAACCAGTCATTATTGCGCATGAGTCGTGACAAGACTCACTGAGATTTGACAAAAAACTGCGAAATCGTTTTAGATCATATCTCTGGAACAGCTTTGCTTCACTGCAATCGGTTGTTTGAATAAAAATATAAGCATTGGCAAGTTTAAAAATTTTTGCATGATGATATCCTGTTTATTGCGGGAACAATCATTTAAAATTTTCTGTGAAGTTTTATTTGATTTTTGATATAAGTCAAAACAATGACGATCTTCGCTGAAATTAACCAAATAACAAATCCATTTTGCAATTACTCCTTTTCGAGTTTCAGGGCATTATGTACAAAAGGCTACTTAAAATAGAAGCCATCAGGCCTTAACACTCTTTGACAAACTTTTCTTGTTTTAGGCCTCGTTTCTGCTAGCAGCGATGACACTTTCGACCAAGAAAATGATACAGTTTCCTCAAGGCATACCTCGCTAGATGAATGCAACTGTGCCACTGATTCAGAAGTCCAACTTCTAAGCGTATCTTCAGAGCAAAGAATCTCATGTTCAGGACCGGAACCGGGAACTGTTGAAATAAGTCAACATCTTGGTAAGGGACATCATGGCCTGCGTCCCGAATCGTCAAATGAACCAGAAGAGCACCATGTGAAATCAAAAAAATTTTCGAAAAGACGTTTTTTTCAAACGATTCTGAAAGGAGATAAACACTCTCGCTCATGTCCAAGCACGCCTTCTGGGGTTCAGCGAAAAGGAGTCGTTGCACTCAGTGCAGATCCTGGTGGATCATTGACATCGCGTTTCAGTCCAGTTCAATCTGTTTCTGCGACGTGCTATTCTGGTTCATCATAAAAAAAGCTGGATCCGTTATCTTTGCCTAATAAAGAAAGCACAACAGTCACGTTAATGCGGTTTAAGCTGCGTCTGTCTATTGGCAGCATTTCCAATGAAAAGGGAAAAAATATGCGCAAGAAGAGTGTTGCACTGTCAGTACGCATGCGCACAAGATGGTAGATACAATATTTCTCGTATAAATACACCTGTAATAATGATGTGTGTATCTTTACTATACGCTCTCAGTGCGCAATTGCTGTTTTCCAGACTCCACACCATTTAACCTACTCTCGCCGTTTATTTTGCAGTCTGCGCTTGACCTGATGCAGTAAAAACGAAAAAAGCGAACAGTTTAGTCTTTCAAGAATGTTTTAGAAAATACAGAAAGGCTCCAGAATGTGGAGGGAGATAACATGCCGTTGCAGTGACACGAAAATATTTGTGGTCAAGCGCAGTCTTGCTTTCCAATCACGGAAAATGAATGTGTGACCGCGCAATTTTTGTGACTAAATTGTTTATTTGTGCAATCCAGCACATCAGCAAACGCAATTTCTTTTGCCAGTTTATTTGGAGCCACATTCACGTTATATAATAAGATCACGTTTTTTTGCACGTCGATAAGCTTTTAATGTGGTTCATAAAAAGTCTTCAGGTTATGTCGTTGAAGGAGGACTATAAACTTCTTTTATAGAGACAACTTTAGTCGAGTGACTAAAAGCCTTTTGTAATTGCTCCGTATTAACATATATTTGCACTGCTGGTTTTGTTAACCTTCCTTGTTTTTATAAACACATGCACTTTGTCTTAAATTTAAGAAATGTTAATACGACAATTGTTTTGTGTGTGGTATGAAGGTTTTGGGCACAGCTAATCACCTTGAGCAAGAATAGTCTCCAAAGACCTTTACTGCAACAAATTTGGACTGTTTTTGCCTAAAATTACCTCAGTTGTCGCTTTATACTCCATTTCGACTTTGGAGTGTCACGAGTGGTCTGCGGGAGCCCATCTCCGCAAATGAAAAGCAAATAGTTTCATTTTAGCTAAGGTTTCACGACATGATGTGTTTCATTAACAATTTCATTGAATTGTGCACATAGGGTGTATTCAGTCAGTGCAGTGTACAGATGCCCCCTTCTAAGGGCTTGGTCCCCCCTGGAATTTTGGAATTTTCATCAAAAAAGGCTGTTTTCTTGATTTCGAGTGGGAAAACACACATTTCACCACTTCTGGCCCCTATAGAAAAACTTTGGAAAAACCCCTAGTGCTCCCCCCTAGAAAAAATCCTTCCGATGCCCATGCTTTTAACTATGCCCATCTTTAGCCTCAAATTTTTTCCGGAATGGTTGAATTTGTTTAGCCTAAGTCCAGTTAAAAACTAACCTCAGTTCTCCAAAAAATATTAACAGCACGTTTCTACATTAGCAGAATTGGTGACAAGCGGTTAACCCCTCTGTGGGGATGCTGTCAAGTGCGTGTTATGGTAACCGATCTATCAATGACCGGGCCTTATTTGCAATAGTTTGCAGCTGAAATTTGTGCATGGGATAAAACACAAACACATTACCAAGGTACAGTAGTCACTGGGTATTTGGTACAATTGGTGCAACCAGCAGAGGTACCCTTGGGCAACGAAACTGAATATGCGTAAATGGCCTGTGTGCTTGAAAATTGGAAGATACCCATGAAGTGGAAATGCTCGAAGATTTTGAGGCGATGAATGTATTTAAAAGCAAATGTATCCACCATCTAAGCTTGTTTGGTGGTCGAAGGCCAGGTGTCAGAACACACCAAAGATCGATAGCATCAGAAAACGTCAAACAAGTTAACATTTTTTTCCTTTGGGAGCGCCCACCTGGGTCAAATGGTATGGCGGAGGTGGTTGACATTTTCAGATTTACCTATTTTGACCAAGTTCTGATGATAGATGGAGCCATTAGATTTGGTAATGTGACCCGGTAGATAAGGATTTTGTGACAACGATGAAGTGCTGTCACTAGTGATATGCGCGACTGGTGTACAGTAAAAACGTGTTAAAACTCTTGAATGTAATTTTCATTTAGTTCAAGTACGGAAACTACCGGCCGCATGCGGCTCGGGAGGACATTGTGTGCGGCCCGCAGGGCAGCCACCCGTACAACGGTCAATGGTTTATTGTTTCATATGACTCAGCCAACAAGCAGAAGCACCATAAAAGCCATCGCATGCAGTAAACCAACCATTAGCGAAAATTAGAGCAAA
>JGI24158J21664_10013911_pt1 | contig 10595 bp, 9 predicted proteins | sample Ectturendosymbi3_FD_21664 | JGI IMG/M metagenome (IMG submission 21664)
TGGGCCAAAAGTAGACCTGCTCTTGATTGCTTATTTACATTTATGGCTGAAATTTTGGGAGGGTATTGACAAATACTGGATCATTCCGGTAAGAAAATTATTCTACTTTCACCACTGGGTAGGTGACGTACGCATATTGTTGTTGTAAGTGTCTGCCATTGAAAGATTGGTGCACACTCTTGACAGATGGTTAGGATTGTTGAACTAAATGTAGTATTTGAAATTGCTATGTTGTGCAGGATATGATATGACATGTCCTTATTTCGCCATATAGGGCTGTGTTCAGATTTAATTGTTGATTTCCTTGCAAAGTGGGCATCGAGGAAAAAACGTTCGATTAAGATTGGTGGGTCTAAAACAGGTAACACCAGCGAGTAGAAACGTGTGAAAAATGACTGCATTTGCTGATAAGTGCAGTGCCTTACGCGTAAAGCGGTCTGAGTTTGAACGAAAAGGAAGTCACGTTTGAAATCTGGCTTGAGGTGCTTTACAGAGTACTGTTAACGTAGCAGCAACGCTATTTTTAATTTTGTATGTTGTTATTTAAAATTTGCGATTCTTGTATAAGCCTTAAAAGTAAGTCGCTAGTAAGTTATTGTAAGGGACCCCATAAATGTAAGTGGATTAGGCTGCAAGTGTTGCGCTTTGTTGTTAGCGCATTTGTGTTTGGCTATCAGCTTGGTATCAATTTGAAATGCTGGAAAACGCGGGATCACGTTTGTTTTGGTATATTTCCGACTTTATCTGGCTGCTGTGTGTTTGCTTAGCATCTCAAAGCTTTTACGTATGGAAACTGCGTGAACGTCTGAAGATCGTTAGCTGTGTTGGTGATTGCTGTGCGCTGCTAAACGGTTTTCGTATTCTGTTTTGAGCGCATGTGAGCGGTATGCAGAGTTATATTTCAGTTTGAGAAGTTAATTTAATAAGGTGATGTAGACTAAACGCTGACAGAGGAGACTGTCTGTGTGGTCGACAAGTTGTTGGACTTGACGGTATTTGCAAGCTCCAATGAAGCGACTTCTTTAAAAGCTTTAATTTTCTGTGGACACCGTCTTGCGTTATGGCCCAAATGTGAAGAGACAGAGTGTAATGCAGATATGTCCTAGGTGTATGTCTGATAATGAAGGTTTTGGTGTACGTGATATGATATGCGTACCGTTGTGTTTTTGCTAACTATCTGGTGGCATAGGTAACTTGTGAAGTTTTACTTTTATGAAAATGTCAAACGAGAGGGTTACAGGTTATTGAGTGTAAGTGAATTTTGGTATAGAGTAATGAGGTTCGTCGAGACGGAAGGACCTGCAAAAAAATGTGATAGTTAATTTTCAAAGATATAACTCTCACATTGGTGGAAATGAGATTAAGGCCCAATGATGACAATACTCTTTTTAGCCTGAAATCGAAAAGAAAGTATTGTTAGAAGACTGGCTGTCACTAAGAGAGCACCTGGAAAAGTTAAATGTAACTCCTCGAGACTTTAGATTTTCATTTTTGTAGTCTACATTGAGGTTTGGAATATTTTTCTTCTCTGAGTAAAAACACGATATAACTCATGGAAATTGCAGCATCCAAAAAAAATACTGTGACCACAAGCGAATGAAAAATGTAGATTTGATGGTCTCAGATAATTCTGGGGCCTATCGGAGTGAAAGTAATGAAAGTTCTTTGAAGGCAATGTTTGCCATGCAAAAGTTCTGAACTGTTAATCGATATTTAAGGTTACGTTGATATCAGTTAGAGTGCACGAGTGCGCATCCTGAAGTCTGTGAAAAAATGAAATAGATTTTAAATCGCATTAGGTGTCTGTAGTATGCACATCAAATGAAAATAGCCTGAGTTATATTGTTTTTGTTGATATGGTTAGTGGGCGTTTCTAAAGATTGTTTCTTCAGCTGTGCATGAAAAGGTTTTATCAGCGTTACAGAAGGATGATGAATGAAATTCGCAAAACCAGTAGATATAGAGCAATGTTTTTAAACGACTTTGCAAGCAAAATGTAGCTTTCACCTTCAGGGTAGTTTACTAAATATAATGAGTAGAGCTGATACGTTTTGAGTTTTAAACGTTATCAGTGAATGAAAATTTGACGAAATAGTAATTAGAACTTGGAAATGTGAAATTTTATTCGATTGTTACTTTCGCGATTAGCTAATTTGTGATTTTGCATAGCTAGCTAGTGGCCTTCATTACGCACTAGAGATTAAGCTGGCGTTTGTTGGAGCGGTTGTAACGAAATATGTTGTTTTGAAACTACGTTTGATATCAGATGCTACGTCGGCACTTACAATTTTTTATAAAATGAAGTGGTTTAGCCAGTAAAAATATGACGAAATTTTTCAACAACGAATTGACCATCAAGTGTTGAATTGGCACCTAAATCACGAAGTGTTCCTATGTAAGGCCTAAGGTTCGAACTGATAACAATAAATGACTCTGTTATGAAAATACGCATGGAATGCGTCACAGTGCAGAGAGCAGCTGCACCGTTGAACAAGAATGACTCACGAATAAGTCGTAACGATTTCGTGATGCTGCGTTTAAACCCCAAAAAGTCTGAGCAAGCCGTTTGGCTGTCAATTAGACGTGAGGCGTTACCGTCGGATCGCGACGTCAGTATTGGTTCGCTTCACGCAAGCAGTTTATCTGGACTGCAGCTTCGCGAAAAGATTGTTAAAATGTGCTACCGTTCAGTATGCGTTTTGTTTAATAAAGTGGCACAGTGCCAAAGTGAAATGTTATATTCTTGACAAAGGCAGCAAATTGAGATAGTTGCGAATAGATGAAGTAATGTGTTTTGCTTGCGAATATGCGGTACGAAGTCGTAGTAAGTATCAGGATTGATAGTTGTATTGTGAATATTTCTAATACGGAGAAAGATTTAATTTTGTGCATTATTGAAAAATTTTTATTTGGTGCGAAAGTGGTGATTTTAATGCGGCTTCTAGCAATTTTTGTGATTGTGTTAAGCAGATTTGTTTTATTATGTTTTAAACACAAACTGAAGGTTGAAAACTTTTATACATTTTGCGTCATGGTGTAAGCACTAGCGCGGTCAGATGGAAGGTTTGTTAAAGTATGATAGTCAATCAAGTATTAGTTTAGTAACAACGCACATTGAGTGGAGAAAAGCTGCCTTATCTTGTGAAAAGGTGTTTAAAAAATGAAAAGTTCGCTTTTGCAGATGATTTGTAAAGGTTCTAAAAATATGCAAGGTGTGGGCTCAAAAATGTTGCGCAATCTTGTAAAAAATGTGAAAATAGTGTCTATAAATATTTAAAAAAAATAATAACTACATTTCAAACCTCGTGTATAGAAATGTAGCAAATTACCAAAATATTTTAAACAGAGATGCTATGTAAAGTCGTTCTGCAAAAATGCAAAATCAAGTGACGTTACTGCTGTGTCCTACTGTTTGTTCGTGAGACAGCGGTTCATGAAAAGCGCGAGCACCGATCGAAACACGTTTTCGATGGCTTGTTGTCACGACGCTTGCTGTAGAATGCAAACGTGATTAATCGCGAGTGTTTACCATATCTGCGGACGGTTCTACAAATATGTTCGCGACACGCCTCGCGCGAAGAATGCTCGGCACTGCTGGCTTCGCAGAGCACAGTAGCCCTCTCGCAGTCGCTTTTGAACCGTGCTTGGCAGCAAGGGGAATTGTTCAATTAGGAATTTTTTAATTTTCGAAAGTGTGACTGTTGTTAAATCAAGGCTTCTGGAATAATGCTAAAAGAGTCCATAGTTTTTCCCAAATCAGACATAGCAGAACTTATTTTAAATACAGTATGTGAAGATAATGTAACAAAAGCTGTAAAAAGCAGGACAAACCTTGTAACAATGTAAGTAGAATTCTACAACTCACGTCAATTGCAAAAAACTTTTTTGGGCTAAGTAACCTGATGAAAAGCGTATGATCAATGATTATTTTAGAATAGGTTCAGTATGCTTTTAGTGTTTACAATCATATTAAAAAGGTGTAAAGGAAAGTTTGTATGTAAGACTTAAAATAGGAGAATAGCAGTTATGTTGACTTAAATCATAGGAATATAAATGTGTGAGGTGGTTGGTCCTCTCGAGAAGATGAATTCTGTAAAAAATGAAGAATATATTTAAATATCAAACACGAATGGGTGACGAAACGGTACATCTTCCTGAAGAAATACAAAGATGGTGTGTTAGAAAAATTGAAAATAAAATAAAGTATGAACCGAAAAATGCACGCGTGTTATTTAAACAAACCACGTTGGGTGCCAGATGTAACACATAAGATGCGACCCCTATGGGGTGGCATAACAATGTGCTTTTGATCCAGTAGATATCGTTCATGCATGGGTTCTAATTACTGAAACTGTCTGGTTAACAGCCCCTATTAATTGCCCGAATATTAGTTATTTCTTAACGGTTCACACTATAGAATATACACACCAGTGAAGCATATAGTTTTTGGTTTTATAGCTTTTGTTCATCACAATAAATATGTTCAAATAACACAAACTGGTACTCACTAATATGCGATGTATCATAATATTCAAGCACTTCTCGACATGTCACAACGCTCATATAACTCTCATTTTAATTCTGCATCTTAGTAATTTGCGATAAGGAGATCAACAATCTATTCAGATCGGTTCCCCTATTCAAGCAATTTACTATATAAATAAGGCTCAATTTCTTTTTATATCAGCATTTCTAACTGTAAATATACTCGATAAGTAGATGTATACTCCAATCGGCTAACGCTGAATTAAAGTCGTCATGCTTTCGTTTCACTGCTCGCGAGCTGCGCAGCTCGGAGCTCGGCGAAGCACTCGGCAAGGAGTAGCAGCTCAGGCGGAAGTTTACCATTAGTCGAAATTTGAATTGTTGCTGTAATAAGTCGAAAGTAAGTTCAGTCAAAAGGGCTGATCCGAAGAAGGACCAAAGAGATTTTTAATGACCACTGCCAAGCTGGATTCGATCCAAGCGGGCTACAAAGGGTTGTAACCGACATGCCGAGCAGGAACGGGTATACACCAGGGTGTACACGCGTGTTCGGAAGTTTCATGTGACTCACGTCCAAGAGTGGAAATGTCCACTGCGGTACAAAAAGGAGCATTGCTCACTTTTCATGCGGCCTCCCGAGACGGTAAGCGGAAGAAGGTAAAACCTTCAACGGCTGAAGAAAGTAAACCAATTGACTGAACTCAGACTTGTACAGCAACTTAGCAAAACAAATAGAATTTAATCATAAACACAATTTAAGCCTGAACAACTTGCTTGACAAAACCACGATAGTACGGTACAGGATTTGTAATTTAAACTGACAGAACTTCACTTTTCATACTCTGGTTCTCATAAAACAAACTGGCAAAACTTCATTCTCATGATCTGAATTTCATAAAATAGCCTGACAGAACTTCATTCGGACAAGCCTGTTTCCTGTAGTTTCGACTGACAGGGATTAAACTGGACAAGCCAAATTTACAATCTGGTTTGACAGGGATCAACCCGGACAAGCCAGTTTTTGCTGATCGTTACTCATGTAACAACTTAACCTCGGCCATGGGACTTTAAGGCGGAATGAGTCTTGAAAGAGACTGAATTTCAGTTCAGATGGGGCTGTATTTATACCCGAAAATCGTCTTGTGACTTGTTAACGCCCCTTTACTTCAGGTGTTCTAATTGGCTATTGCTTATTGAATCACCTGGTGATTGGCTGGTTTCAAATGCTTCCAGAACCTTCAGGTGCTTGCCTGTGCTTGAATTTTCCCTTTCTGTTCCGTGATCGTTTCCTAGTCGTGATCAGCCTCATGTGGTTTCTGCAGCTTGTCTTGTGACTTCTGCTGACGTTTTAATGACGTTGTCACTGGGGTGACTTGAGGTTAGCGTCCTAGGATAGCCGTTTTCAGTCAGGTCAGCTGACTTAATAATCAGTTTTGATTGGCTGTAATCTTTTTGAATTTGCTCTGGTTGTCTCAGGCTTGAGGATATTTCAGCAAGTTTGTTTTCTGTTCAGTAATAAGTTGTTACAGGAAACTTGCCTGTAACAATCGTTTGTCTAATAGCCTTTCCAAACATCAATCAAACTTCCAAGCAGAACTATTCAAGCCACCTAGAGAAGATTTCAAGATATCCAAAAGAAAACGAACCAGACGTCTTTCTGAATGCATACTCATATACCAATCTACCCTACAATGTGATGTCTGCATACCTAATCATCTGGTGACCAGGCCCGTAACTAAAGGGAGGACTTCGCCCCCCTGGAGAAACTTTCTCCTCCCCTGAAATAATGTCTTGGACATAATTGCATGCATAACCATTGTTCTCGTACATGCTTTCGACGTAAAATTTGTGCCTCCCTCAGAAAATTCTTCGCCCCTCCTGGTGTGCCAAGCTGATTACGGGTCTGCTGGTGACTGTTGCCTTGTGACTTCTGCCAGTTATGCGATTCAGCTCAGTGTTTTCACAGTCAAAATTTTCAGGTTTAACATCAAATCGTAATAGGCGAAATTAATGTCAAAAGTTTTATTCTGGAGTTATACATCATAACAACACGAAAATGTATTTGAGATTAAACATACATCAAAATGAACAACTGTGAATTGGCAAATAGTACCACGTTCCACCTGAAATAACACGAAAAGAATGTCCAGCAAAATTAGGTTTTACGTAGGCTCATGGGGGGCAGAATCAGGGGGACCGCATGGATTTAAGGTCCCCCACTTTTTTTCTAGGAGGGCGCAGCCCTCCCACTTTTAAATATAAGTAACACAATTCGTATTGGGTCCATTGCTAAAGATTTATGTGCTCAAGTCAGTGTAGTGTATGATTGATAGGGTGTTGTGTACATAGGGGTCGTTGAGGACTTATCAAATTTTGAATAAACATGCTTGAACATGCTGACAAAAGTTACTGAGATCAAATTTCAGTGCTTGTGTTGTCACATTTGGCAATTCAAATCACAAAAACTTTCAAGTTTTTTCGACGTGCACTTGTGCCCCCCTATCTTTAATTCCTGGTCAAGTCATTAAGTTTTGAGCTAAGGACAATATATAGCCAGGTCAATACTTCTATAAACTTTTGATGGAAATCCTGTTTACTGATGGTTGGAAATAGTCTTTTGCAAAGCTACCCATCCTAAAACTAAGTCTCCACAATAGTGTTGCTGTTTGTCTTCGGCAAAAACTTCGCAGAGGTTTGCCTGAAAATGAAACGTTCTAACATTATACACTTCCATCTTCAAATTTTACGCTGTCTGTTTCTGAATATGTGACAACCAACGTTACAGTAAAGTCAGTTAGCCAACGTTTTTGCACGAAATAAATCATGGCTGTACCGTGGTCTCTCACGTGTCCAGCCGTTAAGCTTTACTGTTTCAAGACAGTGACCTTTCTTAAATAAACCACACTGGATAAATGTCGGAGAAAGGCAGTTAACAACCTTTTGCAGTCTCTAGAAACTTGCAAAATGCTAAAAATCAGTTTTGAAGTAAAAATTTATAAAAGTATCAGAATCAGTGATACCACACAACTCTGTTTTAACATCAACATTGCTATGGGTAACATCTAACATGAAAAACTCTTCACACAAAGCGTGACAAACGTCATATTTGGTTTTGAAACCTCTCCAAATACATACCCTAAGAGAAAAAAGTGGAGGGACATGGCATATTATGCCCCCCGTCTAAAAAAGTGGGGTGCACACGTCCCTCGTGTCCCCCAACAAATTGCGCCAATGGTTGGTTGTGGGTAATCTGCATTCTAACAAAGGCTTGTAGTTTGCTTCATGGAAGAATTTAACACATACTAGATATTTTGTTATTTATCAAAATAAAGTTAATTGTACCACCTTGAAACAAACGACAAAAGATGAGAGGTTGGTCCTGTGGAGGCCAAAACTCTCATGCAAACCATGGAGAAATTTTGTGAAGTATTCGCACTTTAATTTACCTCCTTTGTCCACAAAGATGTTCGGCGTTCATTGTCGGTAGTGCAAGCACTTTTATCATTTGCCACTATACCAAACTTGTATTGTGATTTCCCTATTTGCTAGCGTAAATCGGTAGAAAAACTACCACTTCAAATTCCGTGCGAGTTCATAAGCATAAAGGACACTTAAAGGTGCTGTGCAGCTCAACTGGGATAGGCAAAAATTGTGAATGACATCCAGCACACTCTTTCCTGTTTATCAATATATTGGGCGGCTATGTTTCTATTTCATCAATCAACCATCCTTAACATATATTGCGTTTGATAAATGTTTCTACCTCTGTGACGTGGTAGTTTGAAAATATTTGTACATTACATTTCTAATTCATAAAAAGCAGTTTGCATTCCAAGTCCATGCATAATGAGTAAGTTCTATAACAGAGGTTCCCAACCTGGGATACATGTGCCCCTAGGGGTACATTTGCCTATTTGAAGGAGTACATTGAAGACCGTAACTAGGGGGGGCGCAAGGGGCTTTGTCTCCCCTGGAAAAATGTGTTGGACATACTTTAAAAAATTTGGGCCCCTCTCAAAAAACTTTTCGTCCCCCTGGTGTCCCAACCTGGTTACGGGCCTGGGTACATTTATTGTACATTTGCAACAATTTAACTTTGAGACATAAAAAAGGAGTCTACCTTTATAGTTCCAAAATTCTAAAGGTTCTAATAAAAACTCAGTAGATTTTTGGTAGTTTACTCAGCTTTTTTGTCATAGTAAATGTTATGGGTACATGCTCATCTACCGAAATGCTAAACGGGTACACTGTCAGAGAAGGTTAGTAAACCCTGTTCTATAAATTTAGGGCTTATGGGGAACTTTGGGCGGATGCATGGTTTGCTCTCCTACGAAGTCTGCTTTTTTCGTGTATTGCGTCATAAAGCGGATAGTTGATAATGTGCCCAGACGTTACCTTTCTACAAGAACGCATCTACGATTGTGGTCATCGAAAGCGAGATAAGCAGTCAGTTAATGTTAACAGTTTTCTCCAAGTAAGTTGTTATTCGAACGAAAGTGTCGTTCAACAAGAGCGAAGTAATTGCATTGTAAGTTCAATTCGCTTGTCAGCTCGGTTTGATTGACATAACTTTGCACTTGCGCTAGCTGTTTCCTTTACAACTTTCGGCTTGATTACGAGTGGTAGCGGTGCACTGTGTAATGAATGTCCACCACAGCAGCATGCTGTTGGTCATAAATATGACCGTAGCTGGGGGGACACATGAGCTATGCCCACTCCCCATCAAAGAAACTGTTGTGTTATCTTATCATGGAGCCTACGTACAGATCAACTCCAATAATTTGCCGTCTGTTTTGATATTCATATGCAGTAAACCTCGGTTAATCCGGATCTTCGCCAAAACCGGATAAAACTGGTGGTACGAATGATTTTTTGCGTTTTTCTTTATAAAAAATCTTCGGTTTATCCGGATTTTTTAATCCGGATCTTCGCCAATACCGGATAAAATCTACTCTTTTCACATCTCGTAATCCGGATTTTTCTCCACTTACACACTGTTGTGTTCTCAAAGTGCATTGACTGGTCTCTGGGAAAGATTCGGCGGCTTTCAGACGCAACACAAGCGTGCTCACGATCACCAACGAACGTTTAGAATTATGATAACGGCCGCATCTGTGCGCATCATTCGACTCATCGTACAGACGTTTATTACGTCACACACGGCATAGCATATCACGTTGAAAATAACGTAACATTCAAGCTCAAGGCACGCCGCCGCACCAAGCTTTCAGTCTATTGATCAGTGTTGAGTGTGCCTGTGTAGACCATTATCCCTGAGTGTATTGTACTCGGTGACATGTCTTAGTCACTGCTTATGGAACAGTCTCAGAAACCTCTGCGTCAGTCTAAAATCCCAGATTTCATCGCAGCGAGGTAATCTAAAATGATGAACTTAAGATTTTTCATAACTGCGTGGATATGGCGGTTGCTAGTCTGTTATACCAATGCAAATACATCACTAAATTCATTTTACTTTTACGAAAGTTTGCTGTTGGGTCGTAAATGTGTTCAATGCAAGTAATTTTCACCGATATCTCAGTACACTGCAGACCCGATCTAACGCGGATGTCGGGATCCACAACATCAGACCGCGTTTATAAGTGAGTCGCGTTATGCCGAGGTACTTTCTTACGTAGCAAATGGTATGCAGTCATGACCAAGAACGCATATTTCCAATAATTTGCCTAAAAGTACTGCATCGCAGCAAATCAGTTATGAAATCGGGGTCCATACTCAAACCGCGTTATATCCGATTCCGCGTTATATCGGATCGCGTTATATTGGGTCTACAGCAGTGGTTCTTAACCGGGGGTACACGTACCCCTTGGGGGTACGAAGCACTGAAACATGGGGTACGAAATACCAATTTTTTTTCTGGGATACACGCCCTGAAATTTAAACCCAGGCATGCACGCCCCGAAAATTTAAAAAATGTGTTTTCGATTGTTGTGAGTGCTGTAAACTTTATCAGAGGCCATGCCTTCAATCACCGCGTGTTCAAAGTTTTTTGTAACGAAGTTGGGGATCAACACAGTGTTCTTTTCCACACAGAAATGAGGTGGCTATCCCGTGTTCGAGTGCTTACTCGTGTTTGAGCTGTGCAAAGAAAT
>JGI24158J21664_10013912_pt1 | contig 10594 bp, 11 predicted proteins | sample Ectturendosymbi3_FD_21664 | JGI IMG/M metagenome (IMG submission 21664)
TGACTTTCCACACGATAATTTTCCGTTTGATCACAGCAAGGCTACAAAACATTCAAGTTCCGTTTCGCCCCCAGAACTTTCTGGCGCTAAACTGAAATGTTAATCGACGCTTCAATAACACTTCATGTTATGATTTGCGCGGGCAGGTTTAAACTTTACCACACCATTGCCAGGCATTGTTGCACTGCAACAACCACAAATGCCAAACTTATACATTGTAAAATACGTCCATTGACACATATAATCGCCGTAGTGATTCTTAACCAAGATGAATTCGTAAGTTTTTGCAATCGTAAATCATTATTGCTGCGCCACCTAACAACTGCAGTTAAAGTATTTTTGTAACTATTATCGCATTTACAGCTTCTGTAACATAATAAGTGATCGTGTGACGTATCACCAGTCGGGAATGTTCTCGACTTTGCGAAGATCATTCCAGCCATTTTGCGCGTGCAAAAGTTAATGAAGCGACGATTAATAAGCGAATAGTTTGTTGAATTTAATTGTGTGATTATCCTGCAGGATTGAATTAGTTTTGAGTTAGCTTAAGTATAAATCTTATTGTTATAGTTCAAAACTTATGGATACTGTAGATTTTTGGAATGAAAGAAAAAGGTGAATGATTCTGAATGTGAAGAGCAACATGTTTTATCCCAAAAGACGAAACGTACGATGATACTATGAGGAGTGCATTAAGCTAGGCTTTATTGAATATGCCTCTGATGTTACTAAGCGTCAGTCTTTAGTATGTTGCAAAACATTGTCAAATAAAAGTATGACACCAGCCAAGTTGAAGCGGTATTTGATGATTCAACATTCTGAGTCAACTGAAAACACCCGGAAAAAAGAAAGAATATTTGAAGCAGAAAAACTTTTACAAAATCTTTGGTGTCAGACGAAAAATTAATGAAAGTATCTTATTTAGTGGCGCTAAAAGTGGCTCTAGCCACGAAATCTCATACAATGGCCGGAAATTTAATTTTTCCAACAACAATTGACATGTGACAAAGTGTTTGAGATGGCGAATGTTTAGTGAAGCTTAAAGAAATTCCTTTGTCGAACAAAACGTTTTCAAGAAGATTAGATGAGATTTCAAATGACATTAAAGCACATTTGCTTCAGAGACAAACAAACTAATTTGGCAATCCAACTGGATGAAAGTACGGACATTGCCAGCCAAGCACAACTGTTGGTCTACGTGCGATATTATTGGGCTGGAGAAATGATAGAAGATTTCATGTTTTGTTATCAATAGTATAACGTGTTCACTCCCACACGCAACGCAACAGAATTAAGCACGCATCGCAGCAACAAGATGCGCGCAAGTACATGAAGGAACACGAGGACACATACGTGGCGGTAGTAGAACAGAAGAGTATACGCTTGATGGCGCTAATGAATTTACTTTGATGAAAAACAAGCATAAATTCTGTAACCCTGTGGTTCCACCTCCAACGCCGTTACAAAACGTTCTGTTGTGTCTGTTTTTATCAATCTGCGTTGGGCAGACAGTGTGCGCTTATACTCTATGGACTTCGTGTCTGTTTCAAAACATTAAAATAAAAAATTGAAATTAAAATTAAATAAGGAATTTAAAGGGCACACGCATGAATGACGCCAGCACGATTATTATAATGTAGTGCAACAATGACTTCCAAGTGCACCTATTTACGAAATGCATGGGGAGTGGAAGGCTGCGAAGAACCAGGGNTCATTTAGGCTCCAGACGTCCGAAGGGCGAATATAGTGTTTACGGAACAGTTTTATAGCAGTAAGCAGCAGTCTTTTGCTCTGAGTATAAAGTTTNATATGCACAATGCCGTTATATGATTTATTGAGGCAGAATGCGTTGCAGGCAAGGTCAATGCACCAGAAGGAATTGGTTTAACGTTGTCACATTGAACATTTGCTGTTTTCACATATTCAAAAATATTCGTGAAAGCTACTGAGAAATGCATCAACAGCTATAGACTAATGTAACACTGCAACGGCGTCACGAAATTTAAGCAGGTTGAGAACAAGGCAACAAAACATGTATTACGGAAAAGAATTCTCAATCGATGTCATGGGTCCTGCGTGGGAACGGAAATTAGTTTGCAGTTCCGTAGACACATTATTCGCTTAGCGCTTTGATTGGAGACTAAATGCATCCAAGTACGTCATGCGAGGGCTTGATGCGACCAATTTTAGTGAACGCAACAGAAACCAAATACAGTAGAGTATGATAAAACTGTGACACTTCATGATTCGACTATTTTCATAGTAAAAGCGTCAAAAAATTAAATAAATGCACTTGGTTTGTGCTCCCCAATAGAAAGAATACAAAAGACGTTTCTGGTAGCCAATTAATACATATTTTTTATATTCCGCTGTGTAAAGTGCCAAACAAGGTATAATTTTTGTTTCTGAAGGAATTTTTGACCAGACTTCTATTGCACTGTGTGGCACGATTTGACCTGCGAGGCGACTCTCGTACGCTAGGCTATTAACATAAAATCGCAGTTACCATCTGCAGAAAGAAAGAGCAGTGTCAAGAACACATAATAGCGACAACATCAAAAAGGCTCGCTCAACACTCGCCGTGAAATACAAACGCCAACTGCCCCGAGCTGTCATGGCAGCAATCAACGTTCCGCGAAGAAACAAAGTAAGGGCGAGGCACCAACACACGAATCTCGACACACTGTACTTTATCATTTTAGCGCCTGAGTTTGAACATACTTTTGGTTAAGCAAATTGTCGAGTTGTAGTTTGTCTCGTGCTCAGGGCGGCGCTACCACTAGGCGAACTAGGCGGCTGCCTTGGGCGCTGCGTACAAGGGGGCGCCAAAGTGGACCAAAAATACATTTGCGTGGTTCAAAAAGTGACGAATATACACCAAGTAAAAATGAATGGACATGATGAAAGCGAATAGAACACATGTTCACGCAGTTTGTGAGAAGATAGTAGATACAGGTACTATACACTATTTCAAGTTTGGTGCAGAAGGATTATTCCTACCGATTTCATATATACTATAGATAAGCTATGTCGCAATTTAGTATAAATTTATTTCGTCTGATGAGCTTTTATCGTGAAAAACAAACGTTCTGTCATCCATAATGTGCAACCTGACGATATGTAGAATAAGGATCTTTAATGCTTAGGGGGGGGGTGGCTGTTGGCATGGATCTTGCCTAGGGTGATTACAAATCTCTCAATGGCGTTCTGTCAGGGCCACAAAGGCATCCATTTCAGACCACACTTTATCAAGTTCACTGCAAAATTATCATGTTTCATCTCTGTTCTTTTCATTTCTTGACTTTTCCTGGCTGCGCCGCTTTTGCCGGAGTATAGGCTTATGTCGATACCGTCACTAAATTATCTTTCAGCCATCCAGTGTAGTCAGGTTAGGAAATGGTAACAATACGCCAGCATTATTAATGTGGTAGCCTATTTAACCAGTCAAAATTCGATTTTCGAACGCAACCACCCTAATTTATTTAACCGAACAGATTCCAGCTGGGGCGTTAGCGAACATCAGAGGCTTGTCCTGCATGTGGAACTTGGTCCTGGTCGATGTTTACGACACCAGACTAACAATGGGCTACGACTGCGAGTATCTGGGCTTCTGCAGAATCATCGCAACGACGCTTCTGCAGTTGAATCATCACGGTAGAAAGGCGGGCGGGGTGCTGGAAGGTGGTTGGAATTTTTTTTATCAATGGGATTCATTTTAGCCACGAACAGAAAAAAGGAAACTCACTTTGACTACAACGCAGAAGATGACACCATAGGTAATGGTTTTCAAATTTCTCGTTGCTGCGTACCCGTTTCACTGCACGCAAATTCCCTGCGGACTCTCGTTTTGTCAAAGTTTTTCGATTATTGGAAATTTAGATAGGGCCGTTTCTTTGCATGAGTACCTCAATCGCCTCGGCAATAAGCGAATTTCAGGCTTCGGCCTGTTGCCAATTGACGTCACCAAAATCAAATAAAAAAAGGTCAGTCGACTTGCAACATGAACATGTCAGACTACGGTTGTGCAGTAGTAGCGTAGCTAGCCCAAAAATTAGGGACGGCCAAAAAATTGGGTGGGGGCAAAATGCTTGGTTTTAGGCAAAACAACACTATTTTGCTTGAGATACCGCCTCTCAAAACACAAAATATCTATATGTTCCGAAAATTTTGGGTGGGCCATGGCTCCCTAGGCTCCCTCTGGCTACGCATATGTACGGTTGTGGTGCGATTAAAGCTGAATAATGGCCCAGATGGGCAGATAAAATCAACGGATATTCTTCATTGGATTTTGTTTTTAAAGGCGCCGTAAACAATGTTCCCTCTTAGGTGCGCAAATGTGCAGGCCCACAGACAAGCCGCCCAGTTAAATCTCATTCTTGCACACTTACCAAATTCATAATAGACCTTTAAACATTTGACACGCTTACTGGTTGTGTGTCTACATGGTTGCGCAATTGCATGCTCACTAAAAGAAATATTTGCGCAGTGTCAATTTTCGTAAAATTTTCTTGAAGGCAACACTGCCTGTAAAACACATTCATGGACACCTAAGTTGTTCACGGACCCAGGTTTTGAACCACTGTCATAGAGGATTCCGACGAAAGCTTCAAGNCAACTTTTAATACGCTACATTACATTTCACATAGCTATCTTATCTAATGAGAAACGCTTCCAGCAGCTGCTGCAGCATAGCTCTGTCTTTGGCTTTCTCTATGACGCTCAGCATATGTTCAGTCCAGCAAACCAACCCAAGTTCTTTCTTAATCATTGCAAAACTTTGTAATTTTCATTAAACGTGGCTAAGACATTGACGCAGAAAAACTCTGTGTATAGTTTCTACGAAGAGTTCCTCCGGAAATTTTGCATTTTCTTTATAGACACACGGTCTGATAAAATGTTTCCCAAACATATCAGCAGGCTGAATTTTGCTAACCCTCCCTCTGTCCGTATTCACTGGGGAAAGGAGCTTTTATCAACTGAAACTGATAAAGTCGTGCAATCATGTTGCAAGAGAGATTGGTGGATCTAGACACGTGTCTATTGTGTCAGAGACTTCCTCTCAAGAAGGTATACCATTGTAACTCAGTTTTCCAAAAAGANCACGAAGGCAAAGTTTTAGGTCTATGTTGACCATTTTTGTTCACATGAATGTTGCAACGGGTGTTACTTGTGTGAATAATAGTTCGATGAACTTGTTGCCCACACGAAGTCGGTATTACTGTAACAAATCAGCTTCTGTAAAAGTACTTATCTAACTTCTATATAACGGGAAAAAAGTCATTTTGAAGCAAAAGGGTGCTTGAATGGACCTTGCCTAGGACGCACCGGCGACAAATGTGCAAAGAGAATGTTAAATAGTAACTTTGCAAAAAGGTCGTGCCACGTCTGATTGAACAGGTTGAACAGAATGACGTCAGCAATCTATGAGGGGGCGTTGAAAATGGATCTCGCCTAGGGCGCTGGAATGGCTTGCGCCGGCCCTGCTCGTACTATATGGGTGAACATCTGTAGTGAGGTAAAAATAATTGTTAAACTTTGCCGGTAGGTGAGATTTGGTATATTTGTACATGAATTTACTCACTTGAGGATTGTATGTGCCTTGATGTTGGAGAATTTTCTGCATTTTACAAATGGTAGCAATTTTACGAGTTACAAGTTCATTTGAGTTTAAACATCTCATGACGCAATTGAAAACAACTGATATTGGCTAAAAATGCAATGCAGAACAACCGGTTTAGACATTTTCGAAGTACTTTTTGATTTGTTTTGTCAAAATCAGAACTGTCGTGAGAGCGATATGGGGTATATGTACCTAGTCCTACGGTGCAGCTTCAATGACTGGTAAGGGCTGGCGGGCTGCAGCTCGTGTCCTAGCAAAAGTACCAAACATGAAACAAAAGCACTGCACGATTAATCGCGAAGTGCTTTTTGCGAAACATTTCGAACAGTCTTTGTTTGAAGGCTTGTCTTTATGTGTCAATATTGCAAACTCTATCAAAGCTCCACCACACCAGTCTCGAACGTTTGCGATGAACTCGGTTCGGAACATTCAAGCCTTTTGCTCCATACAGAAGTTCGATGGCTATCGCGAGGAAAAATTGTAGAACGCGTATGTTTGAACTGCGAGAAGAGCTTTCAATTTTCCTCTAAGAGCACAATGCGGGCTTAACTTCATTAGTAGCCGATGAAATTTGACTTAGTGAAGCTTGCATACCTGACAGAATGTTTAACCTTCTCAACCAAGTAAACCTGCCACTTCATGGAAGAGATGCCAACTTTTTACTTTGTCAAAACAGGGTAACGGCATTCGTAAAGAAATTCAACGTATGGAAAACTAGAATAAATGGTTATGTTCTGGATATGTTTTCAATTCTGTGTGACTACATTGCTAACAATCCTTCAATTAATACGATTTTTCCTGACGTTTAACAACATTTGTAATTGCTTTCTGAGCATTTTATAAAGTACTTTTTGATAGAGACATGTGATAATTTTGACTGAATTCCAAACCCTTTTGTTGTTGCAAAAATTGACCTTTCAGGATGCGAAGCACTAGAATTAGCCGAATTGTTATCTGATCAAACGCGAATGATTAATTTCAATCAAAACTGTTGCATCTTTTTGGAAGTGTTGTGGACGAATATCCATTGCTCTCACAAGAGCGACTAAAATTTTATTACCTTTTACGACTACCTACATGTGAGAGACAGAATATTCAGCTCTACCAATGTGAAGACAAAATACAGGTCCAGTTGCCGTAGAATCTGGCTTACGATTGTGCTTGTCACAAGTTGCTCCGAGAATTGATCAATTGTGCAGAAAAGGAACCTCACCCATCGTATTGATGTTGTCAGTAAACATGATTTAGTGTTATTACTTTTGGTTTTGTATTACGCTGGACAACAAAAAATTTTTTTTTCTGTACGTAAGTAACAAGATGGTGATTTTGGCTAAATTGGGGGGCCCTGATTAAAAAATTATTGTTTTTTTTCTATCACGTCACGTTTTTTGAGAAAACCAAATGTCCCAATTTTATCTGATTCTATACAGCGCACACAGTCACGATCTACCATTTCGCATTAAACAAATGACTGCAACAGACAGCAAATGTATTTTATTTCGCAATATATCGTGAGAAACGGCTTTAGAAATATTTAATGCATTTGGCTTTTCTTCTACAGCAGGGGTTCCCAACCTATGGTACGCGTAGCACTAGTGGTACGCGAAGGTCTTCCAGGTGGTACGCGAAGTAACTTTCATTTTATCACAAAAGCCTGCATTCACAGCTTTCTACTTTACGTATGGGGTTTTGTTTGCAAATAAATAAATTTTCCTGTAGCCTGCCATTCCTATTGTTTCGTAACATTATGACTTTCAACGTGCTGTTAGCAAATTTGCGCCACGCATTGACCAACTGATGGAATGCAAACACAAATCTCCTTAAATTCAGTTGTGTTCTTTTATTGTTATCTTAATGTATATTATTCTTGTGAATAAACTAAGATCAAATTAGCTGTTCTGGAAGAAATGGTACGCCTTGACAATAAGGGATGCCCAAGTATTACGAGATCCCAAAAATGTTGGGAACCCCAGTTTTACAGTATATGACGAGCCCTTGCTCTCACGTTGTGTGTGCCAGCAGAAATCTCCCATCTTATTGGCATCGAATCGGCCCTGGTACCGCCCTTCCATGACGGATATAATTCACTTACGTCGCCAAGATTAGGGTGAAAGAAATCCAGGTGGGAATGCAGAAAGATTTTTGAAGACATACGAGCTCCTAACTGCTCATGTACTTTCAGCATGCGATCAACAGTATCAGCATATTAGTCATGACAGTGATTTCCCAAGAAGTCAGCAACAACTGATTTCAAACCATTCCAAGCAGCCAGTTTTAACGGATTAAGTCGCAAATCAAACTCCTCATTTAGCATCAGTTTCCTAATTTCAGAACCCACAAAAACTCCAGTTTTCAATTTTGCATCACTTTTATTATCTCCAACGAAATCTTTGAGAAATTTGAAGCCATCGCTGTCCATCGCTTTCACAAAAAGTTTTTCATTAAACCAAGCTTGATATGAAGAGGCAGTAAAAAGACATTTGCAGAGTTGACCAAATGCTGGTGTTGGACATTATGTCTTCCGATTTGGGGGCTTTGTCGAGGAAGCAATACTTTTACTGCATAGTGACTGCTGTCTTGCCGACTGTTCCATAGACATAAATAACACATATGCTTTGTGTACCGTAACTGCAACCCGAGGAGGAGAGAAACAACTTTCAGATCACTACAGATTTTCCAGTTACACTTGGGATATTCCAAGAGATCGAGGAGAATCTTCATTGTATGATAGGTTTCCTTTCTGAGGATGCTGTAGTCCACGGGGATTGATGGTTTGATGTTACCATTGTGCAACAACACGGCTTTAGGCTTGTTTTGCTGGAGCCAATGAACAACCTCCAATGAACAGGACTACGTTCACACTCCAATTCGGTCACCAACCCATCTATATATTTGCAATAGCATATATTTTCTGCACTTGCATAATAACGAGCAAGCTTTTCATTGCGGCTACGAAAGGACGAAATGGTTGTTCCTGGTTCCAGCAGATTCCACTGTTGGAGCCTGGACCCCAAAACTTCTGCATTCTCTTTGGATATATACAGATCACGCACCAGGTCATTCAGGCGTTCCTGATTGATGAGTGGCGCAGACTCATGTTGAATGGAGGGATCTGATTCAATTAGATCCTCCTCACTTTCAGCACTGGTACTCGCACGTTCATCAACAGTCAAGGTATCTTCGTTTTCAGTTGGAGGCTGAGGTACAGGCAGATCTGGGTCGTGGGAAAGTGGTTTAAAGGCTGACTTGCACATGGGCAGTAGTGGACACAGGCTAATTTGGTGGGGGGAATGCGACATCGATTTGCAATGAACCCAATGCTTCACAGGACCATATTGTGAAGCTTGAGTGGTGCAACTTACAACTGGTCAAACTTTAACACTGCACCGCTGCAGAACCAACAAGCAATGTGGCACATAACAACGATCTGATGACGTAGTCACTGGCGTCGGTGCAGGTACATCGAGGACTCGAGACAGACAGTTCACGTGACGACATAATACCTATTCTATTGTAAGTTACGTTTGTTACAACACAATTTTTGACTTGTATGTTGCAGCAAGTGAGGGTAGTCACTTCGATGAGGTTTAGATCAGTGCTCTTCAAACGGGGAACCTTACAGTTTTTAATTGTCTTTTGGAATAGTCTGCAACACTCACAGTAATTTGTGTATAATATTTGTTATTGCAGGTAATTTTGATGAAATAAGAACAAGAAACGGGTTGATTCTGTTTATTTTGCAACCGAAATTAAGAGAACGAAAAGAAACAAACAATTCGTAATGAGTGAAAGCACTAAAGTAACAAAAAGCGAAAGCGAGAAAGCACGATCATTCACGGGCGTCCGGGCGTCAGGGGGGCAACGTCGACATTTTGTTTATCATTTTCAAATTGCTGACGATCAGTGTTGCCTTTAAGATAATTTTGCACTGAGCAAATATTTGTTTTAGTGAGCATGATTATCTTAGGACTGAGTTAGTGGATTTTCAATGAATTACAAACTTTGGAATTATATAATAAATATATAATCTTACCAAAATACGAATAAAATAACATTTCATTCAAATAGCTTCTTGTTTGCGTATTTTTTCATTGCTTTGGAGTTTGGAATGTTGCAAGTACGCGAGAATGTGATTTCACTGCGCAATAGTTCTGGTGGTCCTGAGTATTTNCGCATTCAGAGGGAACATTGCTGATGATGCAATGCAAATGAACGTTAACAAATCGCTTTATCCTTTCTAAACTANAAAGGAAATACCCCANGTTACGGTAACGATCACAAAAAACGCTTCGCTGGCAGCAATAGCATATTAGTATTACGACAATTTACACAGCAGGCTATCTGCAGATTTTCAACGCAGGGCATTTCTTTTCAAGTAAGCATTGCCATGATTTGTAAAGAAAGAGACATGGGATTGCCATGGTTTTCAACGAAAACACAAATGATGACTTTATTTTACTTGGAAAGCAAGGCCGCACCCTGCTGATATATTCAACTGAACTAACAACTGAACATGTTTTTGAAAATTTCGGGGGGGATTACCCGGTTGCTCTCTCCCTAATTGCGGTATCAGCTAGCAAGACTTGTCAGCATTACTTAGAAACAAGAGTTGCAAAACTCTGGGATCTCGTCCAAAGCGATCAATGAAACCTTGCTACACAAACCGGACAATTAAGTAGAACTGCATGTTGACACGGCTACGGACAAACTTACCGAAATTAGAGCACCACGCAGGTTTTGCGAAATTGACCAGATGAATTATGAAAACTCGCCACAGCAAATATAGCTTTGCACTCAGTATTCACATAGATATCAGAACTAAACCTTAAGAATTAAGACGTATTTCCACAAGCCTGCACAGACGTATTCTAACAAGTCACGTAATTTTATACTGCATGAAAAGAAGCCTGCATAAGGGTAGTTTGACACTCAGGCACATTGGTCACACTCGCACTAATAATGGATTTTTCAAAC
>JGI24158J21664_10013914_pt1 | contig 10593 bp, 6 predicted proteins | sample Ectturendosymbi3_FD_21664 | JGI IMG/M metagenome (IMG submission 21664)
GACTCCGACTCCACACAAAAAAACTCCGGCTCCGCAACCCTGCTTTCTACTTTTCAAAAGAGATAAGCGAAAGAAAAAGGCGATCTCGGAAGCTCACATTAAGCTGGGTGTGCTTGATGCTTCAGTTAAATTACCATGATACTGAGATTAAAAGGGTCTACTTGAAGTTCGTCACTAGGGTGCGACGAGGTACAGTAAGTGTCACAAAGAAAGTTGCGGTACTTAACATCCTTTGGATAGATTTTACAGTTTTATTATCCAATTGATAGCTTTTCTTTCATAAAGATTGCTGGTAGCGGCTTCGTGCAGTATCCAACAGCACAAAAGTATGATTGCTGTACGCATAACCTGGCGTGAGCTCGGGAGCGAAAGAGCCTCTTCGCCTGTTTACATGATTTTGTCACGAGAAGCCAGAACTTCCAGCACGAACAGTTCATCGACGCAAAGCGTTGTTATCGCTACTGTGACAACACAAAGACCCAGCACCAGGTCTGATGATGAACTTATCGGCGAGGCCGAATTGGAAAGTTATCCCGGCTACATAAAACAGGTGCAGATAGGAATTTTATCTAAAAGTTTTTTTCTTACATAAGCATCCGATGCAGTAGCAAGAGAACAATTGTATGGCAAGCAAGGGATAAAACGGCTAACCTCACGTCCATTGCATTCAAATGCGATGGGTGCAAGACGGGAGCTATAGGATCTTCGCTCATTGCTGCTTCCATAAGTTGCGACAAAACGCCGTTTTTCAGCTGATGTAATTTGTTCCAGGTTGAATTTCTAAGTCTACATACGCAAAAACAAAGGTTTTATTCGGTTTTATCAATAAAAAATTGTCATTTTATATAAAAATGCAATTGCACATTGTTCTGCAATTTGCTGTTCAATACACAGCTATGCATTATACAAAGCCCACTATACCAGCAGCAGTGGTTGTGTACCAGGCGGTAACAGGGTTTTGTACTAAACTATCGCAGGTCTAGTAGAGAAGCACTATAATATTTCTTCGTTTTCCGAGCGAGTTATCTGTAATGCCCAGACGTACAGACTGGTCTTGGGAAAGATTGGCGAGGCAAGTCCTGCTGGCTACACCTACGGGAAAGTGGCCCAGAGGTCGTCCAAGGACCAGGTGCTGTGATTAGACCTCCGACCATGCTTGGTCCCGTGTTGGAATGGAGCCAGCAGAACATTTGAAATTGCTGTTGACCGTGAGGCATTTCGAATTCTCATAGGGCTGCTGCCCCTCGACTCTCCCCGGTGGAGAAGCGGGTATGGAAATGGATGAATGAATGAACAGACTAATCTTGCATTGAAAAGCTTACATATGACTTTGGAACGGTACTAGGCTGTCACGAACAGTACAGCTTGGCTGCGTTAGCGATGCTCTTGAAGTGTTTAAAGAAGTGTGCGAATTAGCGGTTGCGACAATGACTTGGTTGCTGTGGTCAGTGCTCGAGAGCAAGGACTACAGGTTCCTTCCTTTCGATAAACATTTATGAGGCTTTGGTATGGGAAGTNAAGAATCTTTAAATTACTACCAAGAACATGCGAAAATTGGCAAAAAACAGGTTCTCCAACTGAAAAATGATTTCAATACCCTGTTCTACCAGAGAGAAGTGCGTTGAAAGGAATGCAGGGTCCGCGATTTAGAACTACAAAACATTAGACTTATGCCTGATAAAAAACGCGAGGTTTAAGAAATTCGTCTTTTGCTGTCGTTTTGGGAAATGATCTTCACAACAACTTCGGAACCGCAAAAGTGAATACACTGGATGAAAATCACTGTATGCTGATGCGCTGCATTCAGCAGATTGGGCAATTTCGAAAGGCATCTGCCTTCTAAAACAAACAAGCGAAGACTAAATGCAAAAGATAACACACTCACATGCAACACTGTCGGATCGGCGCAAGTATGCTGGGCTCGTGAAAGTACGGATTCCCGAAACTGCAAAATACGAAGAAATCCGAGATTGAAGCATCAGTTGGTGCGAATAGAGCACAACAATGGGTGAACACATTCTGCAACCAAAAGACTTTCGTCTTCAAAGCTTTTAGCGCATCCATTATAGACTTCTGTGCAATGTTTGCAACAGAGAGCCACATCTTTTCACAAACGCGCAAAAACTTATTGCTGGCTGTGACTCGGCTGACTTACGAAAGCTTTTATCACGACTTCATTTTATCGAATATACTTCACAGAAACAGTTTGACAGTTGGATTAATAACCTCTTAGCGTTGTCCAGCATCAGCATCATGACATTAGGTCCACGGTCTTTGAATGTTTCGTAGTGGTGACGATCTGCATTCCCAATCAAGTAGTCAAAGACCGCTCCGTCCGTTACGTCCAGCAAACGTGGCCCCTTGTCGTAAGGTGCCTTGTGCTTCACGATAGTGTCGCAGTAACTCTCATCCACCTCCCACTTCGCACTGCGTCCATCAATGTAAGTTCTCTGCACACGAGAATAATAAATCAACTAGGCTTTCTCTGGGTTAGGATTATTTATCGCTATGGCTGAGCACAAAGTCAAGCATGTTGATACTTCTCTGATAGCAGACCATCTGCAAACGCAATTGTCCTTGTTTAAAATTGAAAATAATGTCCGTCTAAAAGTGGACTACGTTAATCAATGCAGCGAGGGGTACATCAGACGTCATAACTCACTGTTACGAACGCCTTGCGGTCCTGACAAAGCGTCGCCGCTGTACAAAAGGAAAAGCTCGAGGTTTTTTCATTTCTACAACGAGGTTCTCATACTGCGGAGGAGAGCCGGTGCCGCGCGCCCCGTGAAGCACTTTCCCCGCAACACGTGTTCAAAGAAAACTTGGTTTTCCTCTCAACGTGTAAATGCACTCTTATCAAATTCTTAATAGGTTCTTGCAGCTCCACTGCGGTGCAATCAGAAAGAAAAATTTCACCTATTATTGGCCGCAACTCGTGCGTACAACCACTGTTTGGTTACAAGTTACGTGAATCAGGGGAAATGCAGATGATGAAAGCAAGTGTACTGGCTAATTCCGTGTTTCTTAACCTTGTCAAACTTCGACTCAAACTTACTTTTAAAAACGACAAACCCCAAAGCCAGAAATAAAGCTTTTTGGCTAACGCGTGAATCACTTGGAAATGTTTTTACTTTGTTTTCAGAGAGACAAATCAAACAAGGCAAACTTAAAAAACATATAATATCATAATTATCCTTCCTAAATGCAGCAAAATCAGGTGTGTTTCCATGCATACTTAATGCGTCATCGGTGCAACATTAATCAAATGTCTTATGATTTTAATTACTAAAATTAAATACGAACTTCTAAAGTTTGAAAACATAGTAGTATGGGTGGTATGTAGCTGTGTGCAACAGAAAAGCTTCTAATACTTTGCTAAACAAACAGACCAACAGATCTTTTATAAAAATCGCGAAACCCATTGGTTGACATGTTTTGATATTTCAACAGTATGATTTGATGTAAAAGCGAATGCTGCGTTGTTGTTTGCAACTGATATGATATACACTAAAATATCGTGACAAATGCTCGATTTGTTTAGTTAAAACACCATAGAAAATCAGCTTTCAAATATCTACAGTACTGTTTTAGATCTTTACCCAAAACAGCTTCACCACCTACACTTCCCAGGCACGCGATACAAGCTTCTACAACCTATAACGACAGGTATGGCAAGTGTCAACTGTCTGCAAGTCACACGATGCGATACTAGAGCAAAAAGTTCCATTTTGTTCGTTGTGCTTCATCCAGCTCTATTCCCCAGTGTTGGGACATCTTGTCTAACTACCCTGGATCTTCTTGCAAGTACTTTGTTAAAATGTTCTTGAGTGTTGAGGAAATTAAACCCTTAAAACTCTAAACGCGAAATTAACTTCTACCTATGCCAGGCAAGCACGGAAATGTAAAAACAAAAGCCTCATGCTCATGCAAGCACCTCACCGCAAAGTAATACTTTAGTTTCTGGAACTCCAATATTTATGCTTCCAAAGGATCTGAAAAGCCCAGGTTTAAAAACTCAGGCCAAACTAGACATTGTTTACCCACTGATGTGTTATATTTGTTCATACACATTTACCGGTTGCCTTCAACAGTAACAACATGCTTCAATTATGCACTACCACCGGCCTGTATTTTCCACGATGTTCGCTATTCTCCAAAAACTCGTTGGGAACACGGAAAGAAGTTAATACTGCGGTGAATTGTCTTGCGGCCAGCTACCCTACGCCACAATGCTCATCGACCCGTGTGTTTCAGTTTTTTGAGGAGCTGTGCTTATAAAAAAAAAGAACAGCTGACCTGAACATGAAATCTCAAATAATGATCCTGTGTTTTCCTAAGTTTCCCGTTAATAAGCATTTTTCAGCACCCCGAAAGGTACCTACTGAATTATTTGTAATATCAACGTGCTCGTCTGATTTTCCATATGAAAAATCGTAATTGCCAAATCAGTAAAAAATAGTACATAAGAAATCAGCGGGTAGACGTCAGAAAAAAAACGCAACCAGCCGAGACTAAACGACTATATTTCAACACCAGCATCATAAAAATGTAAAATCGATCTACACACCAGTAACATTAAAAGATTTAAAACTAAACAGTTCGTTTAAACCATATTGCGAATCTTGGAGAATCAATGCACAGCAATAAACTATTACTTAAACATTAACTACTACGAAACAAGTTTAATAAGAAGGTACTTGGTATGGATGCCGCTGTTTGACGAAATGCGTCCACTCGTCCGGCAGCCACAAAGTAACGGATCCTTCCAACACTTCCCCGTCGGCACATACCATGTTTTTCTCATTACAATACAAGCATTTGCCGAAATAACAGATGGCATTTCCTGAAAATGTAACTTTTGAGTACAACGCACGGAAGGAGCCGTTCAAACGAATCAAATGAACTCAGTGACGAATGAGAGATCGAAGAAAACTACAGCTTGATCACACGCTGCTGACGCTAGACTCAAAGCTTATGTTACACGCAACTTGCGGTTTCTTTTAACAAAAAGCGGTGAAAACGGTTACAAAATTATCAACAGTATTTGATTGAAACAGATATTTGACTACGTGAGTTACCACGATTACCACGTAATATTAGTCAGTTGCTTGCGGATGTGAACTTCATCAAACGTTACTCCAAAAACGTTCGTACGAATTAATTGCACTAAACGTTATCGAAACTTTTGTGCTTCATAGCCGTATTTATTACCACAAAAAGTAGTAGTGAAAAAGATTAACATACGTGAAAAAAGTGATACCTAGAAATCTGAAAGTCTGCAACAAGTCTTTGGTAGCAACAGGAATTATTTCTGTTTTCAGGTTTACAACTCGACCAACCACAAGAGGAGCACGACGAAATTCCAATATTCTATCCAAGTGAAAAGCTGCGATTTCGGCATTATGTCTGTCGTACCCGTCGTACGGTTTGCCTTCAATGATGTGATCTCGGGTATATCTGAAAAAAGAAGTGATCCTTAGCAATCCTCGTAAGTTTAACACATGAACATTTTTCATGAAATCGCTTCATCGTTTGAATGACTTCACTTCTAGGCCGCACTATATCTCGGTAAGGTGTTGAGCAGCCAATCAATTGTCTCGTCAGGCCATGCGCTTCATGGGGATGGGGAGGTCGATGAATTGGACAGTGAAGGACAACACGGTGAACTGTCTGTTCCTCTGCACCACACTTACAAGCCGCAGAAGGATACATACCCGACAGAGGGGTACATACCACTCTTGTGGAAGCAGGAGCGGAAATGTCTGACACCGGTGTGGATAGCGTTGAGCCGGAGCCACGCTGTTCCTGGCAGGTGCCGATGTCGGGAATGAAAGTACGAAGTCTCGTAGTGCTCTCCAACCACTTTGCATTCCATCGGTGATCCGCCCAGAGTGCCATACTTCTGTTGTTGTCGTCGTCAGATGAACTGATGAGTTGTTGTATGGCGGGTACAAATGGGTGTCGCGATTTGAGATGCCGTGCATTCTGGATGGCTCCATGGCAAGGCGTGCTAGAGACAGTGTGGCTCCTTTGCGACAGAGCTCCCTCAGCAGGTTGGATGCCCGCGAGGATAGGAAGATTGTCTACTGGTGTAGGACGCAGGCACCCAGTCACATGTTGCAGAGCGTCGTTGATGACAGAGTCAGTGAGGCGGGTGTGAGCATTACGACACCAAGCAGGAGTGCAGTACTCTGCTGTTGAATGGACCAGAGCTAAGGTGGCTGTTCGTAGCGTTGTTGTCCCAGCACCCCAGCCCGAGCCAGCAAGCCGCCTCAAGAGTGTGACGCGTGATGTCAGGTTTTTGCGAAGTGACGGCGATACGTGAGTGTCCTGTCCAACGTTACTCCGAGGCATTTGGGCTCGGAGCAAAAGGGCAGGGTTTCGTCGTTGAAGTTGACTTGAAACTCACGTTTAGCTTCGTTTACGCGGCACGTAGTACCAGGTCGCGGTAGTGCAACTTGTAATGGATACATTTCTGCCTTAATGTTTTGTGAATTCTTACTGCCTGATTTCAGGCAATATTGTATTGGTGATCCAATGCAAAGTACTTGTTTGCAAACGGTTTAACAGTTGACATGATAGCCTGCTAACATTCATCACCGGGAATTGGTCGCGACCTCCGGTCGTTGTGCTGAACGCTTTGCGTTTTTGTTCGCTTTTATTCTGTACCGAACCTTTTAACGATACGTCGTCCTGACGTCCCATTCAAGTGTATTTAAGAGTTTGCTGTATATCTGAATATAATCAAAGCAGGCGATCAAGTGTAGAGTGCTAATGGAGAGTTACTAACGGACAAAGTGGCGAGAGCTTTTATTTCGGCTTGGCAGCCTCAAGACGTCAGGCCACTTAGTTGAGAGATGTGACCCGCGTGCTCCTGCAACAACTAGGTTGACCCCCCAACTAGTTAGGATCTCTGTAGAATCGCCAACTACAACGCGACTCTACAAACTCATTTGAGATTCGGAAAATCTTACAAAAGTGACAAAGCCCAAGTACAAACCCGCAGCACAACACTAAGAACGCGATGCAAAACCACGCCTTTTTGCCGTCTCCACTATTACAACAATTATGACGAAACTGTAAAATGATTTCCGAGCTTGTCACGTTCAAGAAGTTTTTCTGTTTTCAGGTCAGGAAGCATTTCAAAAATTTTTAAGCCTGCAGACCCGGCACCAAACAAATAAAATTCAAATCACATTTCATCAAACAAAGAAAATTTATTGAATGGAAAGCATCGTACAACTGTGTAACTTAATAAAATAAATAGTTACTCCAAAAGATGTTTTCTAAAACAATGTGTAGAAGTCCTACATAATAAAATTGTCCATTATTTACAAACTGTTAAAAGTGTATGTCTTTCAAATAGATAATTGTCACATTCATTAATGGCATTAGGCAAAAGGATTAATTGACCCCCTAAAAGCATTACAAAAACCTGTGATGAGCAAATTTGTTAAGATATGAATGGGTCGTCAATGAGGACATCTCATTGCTAGTGCAAAAAGTGTAAAGTGTAATCATGTTCACACAGAAACTCAGTGTAAAATGATAGGAAGTGTTTTTCTAATTTACGTCTAATTTACGTATTTACGCTTAGGTAAATTAATTGCAATATACACATCAATTTTTTTATTTCTACACATACCTTTTATTTGATCAGACAATGTTCAACTGCACAAAGTTTACATTAAAAACCATCACCAGCTGTTCTACTTGCACTACACTATCCAACTAGATAAAAATAAACCTTTATATAGTATTATACCAGAAGATGCCTATGTGATAGATGGCAAATGTATTTCCCCAGATCTGCGCTTTACATCAGTCAAAAACAATACTACAAATTCTGAAACACATACTGTAGCATAACATTTACCTTTTTTGTTTGAAAACAACTTTTTGACCACCTTCCAATACTAGCAAAAGCTTTATTTGAGTTCCCTTTGGCAAGACATCAGCTTTGACAATTCTCTCAGTTGCCATAAGTTTTAATATAGATGAAAGCTCTGGGTGGTTTTTCGGGTAGATCTGTCTTTCTCCAACCCAGCTTGCTGCTATCTGCACACATCAATTTTTCTTGGCAAACTTGAATTACCAACATGTCCTTCTAAAAACAAAAACGAATGGAAGCATATATCATTATTTAGAAATAGTCAAGTTGCCCCTATTTCTTCCGCTCAAGGCACAGTTCGCCATCATTTATAGCAAAACAATGACACCAACAGTGATTCATCATCACTTGAAAATTCTCCAAGAAAAGCGCATACATACGTGTCTGCAATGATCAAAAGACAACAAAATTGCTCAACAACTTATCTCAAGCAAAATGAATCATCATCATTCATGTTTTATGTTACACATGATAAATTCAGATGTTTTTAACACCTGTCAAAATGTTAAAAATTCTTGCAGCCCAGAATACACATGTAAAGAGACAAGGATTTTTCAAAGATGCTTTCAACATACCACATTCCGAGCTTCACATGTGTTAATGTCTTTCCATCCATATACATTGTTTGTTAATACAGTACAACAAACCCACCTCCCAAATGAGCATCAGTGGGACTACTTTTGTGAGTGCAAACTCTCTATTAAGCACTTCAGTGCAGAATATGGATCAAATCAGTACCAGACAAGACACCAAAATATAGATATTTAAATGTAGGGTGAACTCCAGGCGGGGTAATTTTTGGTGCCAACAACATCATGTCAGCCTCTACTTGTAACGAACTCTTGCAGCTACAAGTAACAACACAAGTAGCTAGTAGTCTAGTTACCCCATGAATTTTTCTATACGTTACATGTATCCAGAAACAGTGATAATTTTAAAATCTGAGGTATTCAGGTCTACAGGTATCAAATAAAAATAACTTTAATTAACTCCTTCATTCAGTTTATTATGTTGTAATAAAATTTAAAGAAAAATAATTATTTTGTAATAAGTTGAATACTTGGGTCCATAAATAAATTGCTCTTTTTCACATTTGAACTTATTAGGCAGGTGTCCAGCCAGCTCAAAAAGTACTTAACAAACCGATAATCTGCATCAGAACAAGCCAGCTGAGTGGTGCAGTGGGAGAACATGCACTTCAAGTTCACAAGCTGGCGTAGATACCTAGTCAGACCAGCCACATGCTTAAAATTAATGAATGATTACAAGGGAAAGCTTCACACATGGCCATCCAGTAAATTGTCAACCACAGTGCAGAGTTAACAGAGTAAGGCACTTGCCATGACAACCATCTCCGGGTCCAAAGCAGGTATCATCAAACCTTTTTTTACAAAATGGCACTTTCAAGTAAAACGAAAATAATATGTATCTCAGAGATTTCTGACAAGTCAACAAACACATGAAGTGATGTAATAAGAAGTTAGCATTGTTTCCTTCCAAAGTGAAATAAACCACTTGTGCCTTCAATTCTAGCACTAAGTGACCCATTAGCAGGACCAACGATGCATAGACGTGAAGCTATATCAAAAACAAGAAGCATAAATGATACTGAACTCTCTAAAAAAATCACAACTATGGAAATGGCCATGCTGCAATAAAAATGAAAAAATTTTGTTGTGCAAAATTTCCATCATTGCATTCCTGGTTCAGAAGTTGTGGCCAAAAAAAACTAAATTTGGGTAAAAATTACCGAAAAAGATTCTTCTATATTTTACCCTAACTTTTGAACCAGAAACCCTAGAAAGCCCAACCAAAGGCTCAGAAGACTCAGAGTTTAGCCTTGTTTCCACTAAAATCTTGAGCAAAATACTTCCTTGAGCAAAATAGTTGTTGGGACCCACAGCCCTATAACCTCGGCCAAAAAGGCCTAAACCTACCCCACTTATGACATCACCCACAAAAAACCTGAAACCCAAAACCAGGGATTGAAAAAATGTAAATTTCCTGGGAAGCTTATCAAGATTTCCAGTTGGGTGCAAGCTCAAGACTATTGTCCCTTTTTGATGTCATAAACAGAATTTGTTTTCTTGAAAACATTGCACTCAAGGGTCAACTATTACTGCGTTCACATTGATCAACTTAGATTAATTCAGCCTACTAGCATCAATTCACATCAAACATGTAAACAATTGCATCGCCGCAGTGCACCATGCTACTGGTCAGTGCGCAAAAATGAGAAACTGACAGTGTGCAAAAGCGGTGGAAGTGGCAAATCTTCACCGCAAAGAGGCGAATTCTCACATTGCATCCTTGCTTTTGGAAATCGGGAAGCACCTTACCAGCAAATCATAAATGCTCACGGGAAATACAATTTGTTTTGTGTGAGCACTCATTAATTTAAAAGGAATTTTTTAAAACTACATTAACACTTAGAGAGCCGGTCTACGATATTTTCGTACTTCGATTTCAGCCTGAAAATCAGAAGTTTTCGGTTGCCTTACCAACGCCCTAGCTCCTCCGCCGATTGCGCTAGAGAGCTGTTCAAGAGCTCAAACTGATCGGCCAGTCTAGTAGATTGCAGTCGAAAAAAAAATTGTTGCCTGGGGGTGTGGATTTTTTGTGACTGACGTCATAAGTGAAGTAGTTTTAGGGTCATTTTGGCTCATGTTGCCTGGCCTAGGGCCCAACCGCTAGGCCAAAGT
>JGI24158J21664_10013916_pt1 | contig 10593 bp, 5 predicted proteins | sample Ectturendosymbi3_FD_21664 | JGI IMG/M metagenome (IMG submission 21664)
GTTCGTGTTTACAACACAGCCTAAAATGCTTCCTTCAAAAATTTATAAAGCTAGCTGCAAAAAAACGCAAAATCTACATCAGTGTTTCTCAAAGTGGGCGGAATCGCCCCCTTGGGGGCGATTTTTATGCGCAAGGGGGCGAAAAAACAAAGGGGGCGATAGGGGTGCGAAAAAACACAAAGGGGCGAAAGTGCTCAACGACTTATGACTTGTTAGTTTCTCGCAAATTTTAATTTACTATGATAATTGTTGGAGGTTGTTGCTAAAGCATTCTATCTGTTGAATTTTGACTCTGGATTGTATATGTGCCCGGGTACAGGGTGGATTATTTCACGTCTGCGGAGCCGTCGTGGAAATGACACAGTTCTGGCTCCGGAGCTCTTCTTTTCATGAACATGGCTCCAGCTCCGGAGCTCCTGGTTTTGATGAGTGTGGCTCCGGCTCCGGAGCTCTCTTTTTTCATGGCTCCAGCTCCGGCTTCTGTTCGTTTTCACACATTAATATTTTAATTGTCATAGTGTGCCTCAAGTTGAATGGAAAGTGAAGTAAATCAAGTGCACAACTAAGAGAATATACCAAATCTTTTTGAGTTTAATCTGGTACTTTTTTACAAACAGGGTTCTTACCATGAGGAAATCAGCGAAAAAACAACAACCACAGGTTCAGACGATTCAGGTAACAGTTTCTACCAGAAACGTAACTCAAGATAACGGTAATATAAACAATTTCTGGAATGGCAGTCGCTTGTTTTTCCGTCAATTCCTGAGGATCTTTTGTTATTTCTTACGACCAGAATCAATGAAATGACTATTTGGAAAACTACATTTGTGTTCGAGTATTGAATCACAGACCTGTACCAATTGACCAAGTGTTTTGCACTCCTTGCATGCTTTGCCTGTTGCACTCTTGACGATTCCAGTTAACAGCGCTGCTCGAGCAAACCATGCAAAGAGCGCAAAACACATAGTCGACTCGCATATGTTTTGCAAACACGCACACATTTGCATTTAACACAAATGCGAAGAAGTGTTTGAAAGCCCTTTGTTCAAAGAAACAGTAGTTTTGTTGAAAAAAAACTTCTTTGTTCTTGTTCAAAATAGACTTCTAAGCAAGATATTCACATTTGACGTTTTTAAAATAGCTGAAAACGTCTGATTTCTTATCTTTTACACTCAATAAGCACTGATGAATCGCAAACTAAAGCACAATTTAACACGCAAAGCTTAGGAGAAAATAAGACGGGTTACCGTGCTGAAACCATAGATGGTATCATACCTTTATCATGCTCCTGCTAACAGCATGACTACACAGCTACAAATGCTATGGATAGTTTATTATATACCTGCACATCATACTCTAGCTCAGTTCTTTTTAGATCGCTGCACCACTACAGACCCGGTTTGATCATTCTAAGTAGAAAGTAAGATGTTGTGGTAGTTAACGTTTTTCTTACCTCTACAACAGTTGTTCTCAACCATTTCGCTGAAGGGAGTCGAATACAGACCTACGATTTTGTTGGAGAGCCGCACAAAAAAAATTACCTCAAGTCAATCGACATGTTTTGTTTTGTTGCACTAACGAAAATTCTGTTACACAAATTATTAGAGGTGTTACTGATAGACACTACCTATCGAAAGGAATCCTTTCACAGCAAGAATCAGACACTAAGCTCTTACATAGTATATATTTCGCCTACGAAGTAGGCATCATCAGCTCTTATTCAAATAGAATCTGCTACAGAAAGGTTGCTAAAAGCCGCAAAAGGGATGCTTGGGAGCTGCACGCGGCTCGTAGAACAGGGTTTGAGAACCATTGTTCAACAAGTAACACCACGCTTGCCATCTACAATGTCATAGCCTTACTGATTATAAACCAAAGAAACAATAAATGCTTGCAGATCCATTGTTGCAGTCTGGTGTCGTAACTTGTAACAATAGTGTTCAGTGTGCTATAAAGAGCACACGTAAGTCTATTTGTCAAAACCAACGGTGCACAACCTACGGCCGCATGCGGCCTTTGATAATGAAATTTGCGGCCGTCCACATACTGTAATTTAAAATATAAGATTTGGCGGCCGTGCTGTCGTATATTGAAGCAAAACAAACGCAAAACAAACGCAAGGCAAGAAAATCAGTCGACACGATGCGTAATTCCGTTAAAAATTCGTTAAAATGTTTGACATTTTATTATACTTTTAGGCACAAGTAAATGACGTATACCGAATCAAACCTATTCTTTAACTAAACGTATCTCATAAATAAAACTCGAACTCATTGGCGGCCGCACTTCATATAAATAATAGTAATGCGGCCGGCAATAGCAAAAGGTTGTACACCCCTGGTCAAAACCGTTAGCATCTAGGAAAGGACACGGAGCCGGAGCTACCTCTCAAAAGGCCATAGCTCCAGCTCCGTTCCTAAATTTTAAACTAAGCTGTACTCGGCTCCTGATTTTTAATTTGAGCTCCGGCTGCGGCACCAGGCAAAATGCCCAGCTCCGGCTCCGTAGCCCTGAATTACGAGGTATTTTCACAAGAATTCTGAACGTATTATTAGCGTCGTAATACAATTGCTTAGTTCAGCTTTTCAGTGGCTTGGTTCAGATATTTACTTTCTAAATAAGATTCTTTAATTTTACTACCTTTTGTTTGCTTTATCAGGCTTGGGGGGGCGAAAACGACGTGTCGAGAGTGAAAAGGGGGCGATGGAATAAAAAAGTTTGAGAAACACTGGTCTAAAATCTTATAGTTTGAAAAGGCACTATGAGCAAAAATATGATGGAATTAAAGAACTTAGGTAACAAGCAACAAACAAGCTGCAGTTACTCAAAGCCGTCTTATATGCTCAGCAAACGGCGTTTCAAAGGCCTACGGTTGACGGAATTGCAAATTGTTGAAGAAAATAACCATGCATTTTACTGCGGTAATAGGAACAACATATTTTTGTAAATCTTTCTTGTCAAAATTAAAGACTGTCAAACTGCAGAATTATAATAAGGTGACGGATGAAAACATGACATACCGATTACATTCTGCAGTAGCAAACATGTTGTTAATATGAGAAAGTTGGGCGTTGACGTTCAAAAATACGTGTCACATTAGCTGAGAAACTTTTGATTCTTACTCATTCTTTTTTATTTCGGAGTAATATTGCTTGGGAGTTCGTTGTTGATTCAATTTTCCACACAAAATTTGAGTCACATTCATGGGCATCGGAAGGATTGTTCCAGGGGTGGCCAACAATGGATTTTTCCAGGAGTAGCCAAGGATTTTTCCAGGGGGGGAAAAATGGTGAAATCTCATTTTACCCACTCGAAACTCAAAAGGCAACCTTTTATTGCTAAACGTTTAACAGGAAAATGTCAAATATCAAAATCCAGGGCGCCCTTGGCCCCCTCTCTTCCGAAGCCCTTGGTCACATTGATGGTGCATCAATGTGCGGCACTCAGTGATGCATGGCCCAGTAAGGTATTTCGGTGAACATATAGCTGTTGTAGAGCTCGCCTGAGCTTTTCCAATGCGATTTTAGGGCTGAGTATGCGTAGCGTTACTTGAAATCGATTTCCTATAAAAAAAATTTGCTGATTGATTCCTTGTTTGTCACATTTGTGGAGACCAGTTACTTGAGTATACAGTATGCCATACGGCAGAAAGTGAGAAATTAATTGGTAACCCACATAATTAGACCGTACCTCGGACACACTAGGGAGGTTGCTTGGCTTTTTCAGCAGATGCTCGCAGTCTGATTGCTTCCTTGGGTATTTCACATCTTGATCCAAATTGGATTCGCAGGATCCTCGTCGTGAATCAGCTTCACGAATGTGTGTGTCATTCGCTACGAGTTTGTCGTACATAACGTTGTTGATGGACGTGACGCCATCCCTGACTTCTAATTGCGTCCGGTCGATGTTCTGGGTTGTAGTGGCAGTGGTTTCCATGCTCTAATGATAAAAATCGGCTGTTTATACCAGCAGTTTATTTTACTCGGAAATTTATCTTTGCACATCACTGTGTATCAAAGTGTCTTTCCTCAATTATCTTACATCGTCAAAAAAGTGTTATCAATCCTGCGCCCTTTTTACGGAAAGCGAAGGTTAAAATCGTAGCATGGAAAAGATGCTTTAGAAATACATGCATTTTCTGAATTTTGTTTCAAGCTACTTTTTGAACACTGGTTTGAATCCTGCTTTGATAGTCAAATTTTTTCTAAACTTTGAAGTTGAGTTAAGCAGGTGTGTATGGAAATACCTACGATAATAATAAACAACAGTGTGTGTATTGAAGTGACTTGTCGATGCCTAATTGAACTTCTGTGTATGTTGCTTATCACTTCCACAGCAATTTATCAAGCCGCTAGGAAAACTTAGCACCCGTTATAGTGGCTCAGAGCCAGTAAGTATCGACTGTTATCGCTAGGACTTTCTGACTCTTTTGATAAAAATTAGAGCTTAACTCGTTTCAGCAACAGTTAGCCAAACATATTTCGCAGAATGGGAACTACTATATAAGCTTTTGTTTAAGCAATAACCTCGAAAGTTATGCGCATTGGTCAAATATATTTGCTTGCAATGCTATGTAACAGAGGTTGATGAGGTAAAGTAACATAACATAATTTCTGTTTCAGGTAAGTTATAAAATCCAAGCCAAAATCACGATATATCCAGAGATTACACTCTTTTAATAGTTTTATCCCAGGCGAAACATACTTTTGAGTACAGAGATGATTCAGCTATTTCAAAATGACCTAAAAATCAAACGAATACATAAGACTGGAAAGACACTTTGAAATAGCCTATGCTAAAAAGATTTACCAACCTTTTGGGAAAAACGTCTTGAAGTGCTGTTTCTTCGTCGCTTGCACAACAACACCACTGTCACAATCACTCCAACCACTATTAAAAATCCGGCACAAGCCAGTCCTATCATTTCGTATAGCTTGCTGTTGTGGTTGCTTCCATGCGGCATGTTGTTTACATCACTGTGCGAAGATGCGGATGTTGTGCTAGTTTTTGCTCCGGCGGCTGCTGTGGTTGTTTCTGAGACAGATGATTTGTTAATTTTTGCAAAACAAAGTGATTCGCGATATGGAGCTAAATATCATGGAGCGTATAAGCAGACTTTTTCGGAAGGGATCAAATTTTCCAGTGTGGGTCAAAAAAGTACAAACTTGTAAACATTTACCATAGCCAACTTTTTGCTGGTTACAGTCGTAAAGTTTTTATTGTTTTTATTTTTTCCCAGTGAAAATTTTATTCGCTGATACCAAAATTTAACACAAAACGTTGATCTACTGCACAAATCGTGGTTTTAGAATTGATTGTGGGCTACCAAACAACTGACAATCATTTTTCAGTGCAACGTCGTCGCATGGACAGAAAATGCCAGGAATTTGTCATGTGGTAAATTTTTATTTCCTTTCCCAATGTAACTTATGTCTGTTAACGCAAGCAAAAAAGTTCCAAAAAACCTTTCACATACATTGTGATGACAGCTCTGCCATAGACATGTGGTTTTTTGACTGAAAGGTCAAAAAATCTTTCTCCATCATTCCGTATTTTACATTGACAATAACGCAGAGAGGAATTTGATCATCTTTATCTTGAAATGGAATCATGACCATGTGAAAGTTCTTTTTTTGAAAAGCGTGAAAAATAGATTAACTTTGGAAGAGTTGTCTGACGTTAGTACTAAAGCAATGGATCTGCATCGGAAAGAGCTGACACAGAATGAAAATATGCTAGTAACACATTTTTTCGACCTTCCTTTCTATACATAGAGAGTAGCTTGCCATTTGCTAAATGAACAATTTACTATGGTAATGATGATTTACCTGAAAATTTACAATTTTATATGTATAACTTTTGGCGGGTGCAGCTCAATTTACTATTTCAAATAGTTACCAAAGCAAAAGCTCACCTGTCCTTTTTATAAGCATGATTTTGCTTTGAGGTGCCGACTGGTAAGAAACAGTAAACTGAGCGTTTTTGAAGGAAATGTTTGCTTCGTTTGTTCCTGTTACGATTTTGTATTGCTTCTTCAGTGTTGTAGATCTTCGGTTGCATATTGACTGCTCTCCGTTGGGTAGCAAAGAATGATTTGTTCGATCTGAAAAAAGTTTGTATGAGTAGGTAAGTTACTTCCCTGACGGTGCATCTTTTAAGGCTTTGTCATGCTTCTTCCAACCACCTGTCAAAAACTAAAAATAACAAAACGTGTAGCCTTGACATAAATATGAAACAGTGTTTGGTTCCAAGCTTGCGGAACGACAAAAACACGAAACGTTACACAGCAGCTTCTGTGCATATGAAATGCAATTAATGAACAAACGAAGGTTGTTTTGATTTGGCTTAAGGATATGACTTTTCTCAAAGTTTTGTTCAATTGCTTTAGCGTATTAAAACTGCCGTTGAATTATAGGATGACAAAAGTCGGCATTGCTCAGGTTTTGGTTTTCTGCGTAAAGGCTGAAGTGTTTTGTAAAATCATTTCAATTTTATTTTGAAAAGTGAGGTCATATGAACCAATTGTTGCAGTTCACACCCAACGTGTAAGCAAGTTCACACCATTGCAAATGATTCGTCAAACTGTCTTTCCTATCTACAGTTACCTGCACAATTTGAAACTCACAACTTTCTGGTGATCTTCATGTTTTGGCAAATTCAAATACACTGCTAAATTTTTCAAACTTTGAAACAAATATAAAACTGTACTAAATACTTAGCTGAAAATCTTTCAAACAGAGTAGTTTGATCTAAAACAAGTTCTATATCGCTTTTTATAATGTTCTCTCAGTGCGATTTCCTTTTAACTTCTGTTGCGTTACGTATGTTATGAATTGTTTGTTGGGTTATCACTTTAAGTAAGAACAATGTAGTGGCATATAACAGGTCTATTCTCGCTTGCATCTGAAAACCAATCAGATCATTAAAAACATAGTGCGTTGACAAGCAACAAAATAAAACAGTCTTTGAAGTGCAGCAAAACTTTAAAAACTTTATTTGAAATATTTCTTTCATCACTAATTGTTTACTTTTTTATTTGTGGCAGTATCTCTTTCACGATAATGTTATGTGCCACGAAGAAAGAATCTGTCCCAGGTTCAGAGGCTAATTTTCATTTTTGAGGCCCTAGGCTATTTTTAATTGGGGGCCCTTCTGGAACGTTTGAAACGACTGATATCATACAAATTAGCATAGAATGGCATCAGTATACGTGCCCGTTACATTTACTGAACAAGTTGTTCCAATTCATAAACATCTTACTATATTCTGAATTCCCTCGATATCAGGAACAAAAACAGTCACAATGAAACTAGCATCGGTAAAGTTATCTGACCACACTCCCATTACATATTTATTGAGTACCTCACTGGCCTCGTGTAATCTCAAAAATGGATTCAGGTGTTTTGTTCCACACATTACACGTAAAAATAACCAATTCTCAGCGCCATGAAAAGAGAATGCTCATCGTCATTCACTTCAATTCTTCGCGCTCATTCTTCTATAGCAGGCCTGCAGAACATAGTCCCGTGAAAGCTTTCTCAATTGTAGAATATGTTGCAAAAGCTCGACCTCGAATAAGTAATTGTCGTTCCAGAATTTCTTCCATACTACAACGAAATCTCCACATCGAGATGAAATAGACATGTGCCGCCCGCGGCAAATTTATGTTGATAATTTGGCCTTTGGAACTTTCTGAGTTGTGCAGGCCTGTTCTAGAGATCTTTTGTTAGCGGCATAGTAGAAAAACGTGCGTTGAACCAAAACAAAACTACAAATATAATTGCTTACAGAAATGCTGGAAATTGTCCTTACTCCCAAATTTTGGGACCACCGAAATCGGGATCCCTAGGCTTACGCCTTTTTAGCCTAATGGTAAATCCGCGCCTGCCCAACTTTCCAGGTTGGACACCGCCGCGTAGATGCCTGAGGGTTTTGGATTAAACTTTCAAATTTAGGGGAAAAACGCCGGACAGAATTTTGAGCTGTGTTTTGAAGGTTGCGCTATTGTGCTGATGTCTGCACTAAATTGTCAGTTTACAGTGTTTCAGTAAAAAGTAGCTACGATTTAGAAATTGATGTTACAGTATGGTAATTCATTGATTAATGCTTCATTCATTTGTCACTTTGAGGAGAACCTTTAACGAAAATAAAGGGAAACTCTGGATTGTCCCTGTGGAACTGTGGACTTGAAATTTGTCCCATGTCCCATCCTAAGTGAGTCTAAGGTCATACATCAAGATCATTCTGAAGTTTAATAACATTATTATACGCTCACGGCACAGCAGGTATTAGACGTAGAGGCTCAGTGTCATGATGTAGGGAGGTAAGACTGCCAGAAATCAGATTGCTGAGCTCTTTTTAAAAAATGTTTGGTTGATTAACTTCAGGGATGATACAATGTTGATAAGTACATTTACAACTACAGTAGAGTCAAACCTGAGAACATCATGAAACTGAAATACTATATGCATAATGGATTGAGAATTTACCAAAACAAGTACCGTAAGACCACATTTCTCGCCTACCATGGTTATCCTACATAGTATTCAATCGTCCAGTAGTGCGCAAAACAACATTATTATGTCAGAAATGGCAATAAACCCACTATTATTATAGAATTGCAAATAAACTTGCAAAAGCATATCAATATCTGTTGTTGTATTTTCAATAAGACACCGATATTTAAGAGAAAAACTGTGCTGCAAAAAAGTTTGACCTAACAATAAATTTTGACCTAATGTCAAATTTTGACTTTTTTTGACCTAATGACTTGGGATTCCCTCATGGTATTAGCGTGAAAGTTGGTTTGTGGACGTTTCATAAACTCTAGAAACGGCAGAAAAATTTTGACTTTATTGACTTTTGGTTGCCCTAGTTATAACGTACGGTACTGTACTTCCCAATACTAGGTTCGTGAGAATCCCAGTGGATGGGATATTCACAAGCTGCCACGGGATAGGATAAAAGTCTCACACGGACAAGCTTGGGTAAACCTATATTGTCTGTAAAAAGTTTTACTTCAGCAAAGAGGTTGGTACGTTACAACTAATCCTTTTTGCATTAGGTGCTGCACGAGATGCCGTGATGCGGGAGCTTGCGTGTAGAAAGCAAATCACGAGTCGGACGGCACGTGGATAGCAAGAAATCACCGGCACTTCCATGACGTATCATACATCCACGATTAAGTCATCTTCACTAGCGTGGGGGCCTGCTTAATTATCTACGTCATGGTTTGCTGACAGGCACTGTTGCGACAAGCGCCACCCATGCCAAGCCTTTTCTGTTGAATGAGAGTCGCTAAGCTGGCGCTGTTCAGACAACTGTGTAAGTATGTCAGCGGTCTTGCGCAGAACTTGGTGAATACACATTCGTCGCGTGGCTGTTGACTTCCATTGCTATTTCCCATGTATTTGCATGATGCGTCGTGTAGCAATTGCACGTTCATCTATGCAGATATCCTTTTACAGGTACATGTTCGTGAATAATAGCTACAATATTTTGCTCATAGTGTGCCTGTAGGAATATGAAAAACTTACGTGCAGTGTCGTCAAAACGCTCTGTACGAGCGTTGCAATTACAATGCGGCCTGCATTTAAAAACATACGGGTGCTGTGCGGGTAGCGAAAATACGTTTTGTGTAACACCTCTAGTTAATTAGGTAAGTACACAGAGGATTTACTCGGGCATGAGCAGCACACTCTTCAAAGATCTTAAGGAAAAATGATGCACTTCAAACACTTTATGAAATTAAATTTTATGCATGTAAGCAAAAAGTCTAGTTATCTAGGATGAGGTAATCCATTACAATTCGCCAGAATAACTTACACTAAGTATCCAATTAGAATTAAGGCGGTGCAATATTAAGACTTCCATATTGCTTTTCTCGAATTTGGGCAATTAATAAATGTTTAAACTATATATGCTTTCAACAGAAAAATAAGTTAGGCATAGCTTAGAGTTGACATCCCAACGAATACATTGAGATGGAAGCTTGCAGAAACAAGTACTATTCACAACCTTCTGAGGCAGGCGCGGACACAGGGAGGGGATGCAGGGGATGCATCCCCCCCACCAGACCTAAAGAGGTGTTGACATGACACTTGATTTCATTGAAAATCATCGCCAAAATACTTTTGTACTGCAGATTATTCCCTAAAGATGCTAAAATTTAACTTATGCTAACAATTTGTCAAAAACGCTTTTTCGTTTCATTAGATGAGCTGGCCCTGTTTATGGAACCTGATATAAAATAGTCAATGATTGCATGGGCGTCCGCAGGGTAGGGGAGGCAAAACGGGCATTTGCCCCCCGCCTGGAAATTGGGATTAAGAACCAAATATTTCTGGAAACACCTGAAGTCGGTATCTTAATTCCGATTAATCGATTTGATTCTTGCAATGACAGTTTTTTTGCCGGTATGAAACTGGCATTGCACAAGAGTCAGGTTCACAGTTATAGTGTCATGCCGTGATGAGCTTGCAGTTCACCCATTTCCCCTCCTTTGCCTGCAGAGGGGGGTTGCAAAAGTCGCGAGCAGGTTGTTTTACTGTTGGTCTTTATTGCGTAACAATAACATGGCAACAAATCTGCGAA
>JGI24158J21664_10013917_pt1 | contig 10593 bp, 10 predicted proteins | sample Ectturendosymbi3_FD_21664 | JGI IMG/M metagenome (IMG submission 21664)
TCCATAAACTGAATAATGTGTGGTTGTAATTTGAAATAAATAGCTTTTTAATCAAAGTCACAATTGAGATTTTCATGGGTACACATCTTTTTGGGTCACCCAGGGTCACCCTGTACTTACTAAGGGATCAAGGGAAAAGCTACATTTTTGACTCAAATTTGTAAACTAAAAATGAATAAGTAGATAAATCAACTCTTTTCCTATACCTTAGCTATCAGGTCTGTGTAAGGGTCATTTTTGGTATTTGTGAAGATTATACCCAATCGTTCTTGGTACCAAACTGGATTTCTTTTAGTTACGACAATATCTAGCAATGTGACCGATCCTGTTGCACTTATAATATCGAATTTGAGAAGGATCTTTGGCCATGACAATCCTCTTAAAAGCAGGATTCCCAGATGTACGTCCAGCCAAAGCGTTGGTCACTGCAGNTAGACATAAGGGNGTTAAGTGAAAGTCTTCTGGGTTTATGGTTGTTTCAGTAAATCTGGAGCTGATCTTTNGGTGTAAAATATTTAAGAGATCACTAATAAGCGAACAGAGACAATTAAATTTTTGATACAATCTTTGTATACATTTTTGAACTTCTTTCATGTCTTTCTTTCGGGATTTTTGCAATTCCTCATTTAAAACTACTATTTTCTCAACTGTATTATTATTACTTACCTTCGGTGGTGTTTTACCTCGAATTTCTGGGACTTGTCCTATAGAAACGCTTTGTAGGGATTCTTCCAGATTCCCAACGTTTAAGTCAGTTAATAAGGAGTCTTGATCATCCTGGTTGTTATCTTGACTTTTAGTGAACATTTCTCTTAATCCTTCTGATGGAGTACATGGTTGCTCCTCCAATGGATTTCTTGTTTCTTAAATTGGTCTTTCTATAGGTGCTTTTTGGTTTCTCCAGGGATTATCACTTTGTTTTTCCTCATTGCCATATTCAAGGTTGTTGAAACAACTTCGTTCTTCTTTCTTAAAAACATCTTCACTTCCCGTTTTCTTTCCAAACTCTACCACGATTGGGTCGCAAGAACATGCTTCTCGCACTATAAATGTGGTTTCTTCTTCATGTGGGAACGATGTCTCAGAGTCAGATTCTGAGCAATTGGAGACTAACTTCTCTATACTATTCATTATTATTGTTTTCCTGTAACAACAAACAATTCCATAATTTAACAATGAACACTTTAACAATCATTAAGATAAATAATTTTTTACTACAATTAAACAATACATGGTATCAGTTGGTGATTTCACCTTTACATGTTAAAGCTATCTGAGTAACGACAACTAAATGCATAGGTAGCAAACTTCTTTAATCATCAATAACGAAACAATGTCCTTAGAAGTATGTACTACTGACATTAATTCGTTTTAACGGTGTGATAGGAATATCACTAAATCGTATTAAGGATTCACGAAGATTCATCAGTAATATTTCCATTTATTTGCTGGAAATATACACCTAGAAAACCTTTTATCAAGACAAGACGGTCATCGTTGTTGACCTCCAAGAACATCATTTTAAATGGGTTGATCGATTGTTTTGAGCAAATTCTTACTATTCCATGTCATAGTTGTTTATTTACTTGCAACTCTCAAATTTTGAAAGGAAGACACTTAGTACTGTTCCTTTAGAGATGGCACTCAGCTTTTCATTCTCTTTATGTGTCATCAACACAGATTACAGACACGTTTATTACACATGGTTGTCACATAGATCAGCCAGTCACACATGGTTGTCACATAGATCAGCCATAGTTTACACTTCATTCGAGTTGCTTGGTTTCATGGTCTTATTCCATGAACAATCTTTTTCTAGATGTCCTTTCTGTCGACAACAATAACACAATCTCACGTGATGTCTGTGTTTCTTTCCGGTAACTCGGGTACAGTTGGCAAAGTTATTTCTCATTTTGCTATTTTTTCCATTCTGGGATGTGGTTTCATGAGCAATGATTTTCTAATATAAAATTTATACAAAAGGTTTCCTGTCGACTTTGAAACATCGTTTCATAAGGGCATTTTAATCTAAATGACACCCTTCCGATCCTTTAGCACGGAGGTTTCTAAGCATCACCAAAGAAATCTCCATACCTGATTATGCGAAAGCAGCGAGTGATGAGTTCGCCAATTTCACACAACCATTTGCAGATCGGAAATACATCATGTGAATTTTCGCGAATCATGTGATTTAAATAGTATCACAGTCTTTCTGCCGTACATCCCGGGCCCTTAGGATGTACGCCGGTGACATCCAATCAAATCGAGGTCCTGGTATAAAATTATTTTCTTCTACAAAAACTATTTGGGATCACCTTCCTAGTCCAACTATAATAGGAAAAGCTAGATTCTTGTTATTCTCCTTCAGTTAGTTCATCGCACAAATCGTGTACTACCTTGTTTTCGTGTAAGCTGTTAAGGCGAAGTTTTATCAATCTGTCAATTACCTATTTTATTTGGAATTTTACTTTGGTAACTTACTATCACTGTTCCAGTCACGTTCCCTATAAAGTTACTTGCTAAAATTTTTGTTCGAAATTACAATACTATATGTTAAAATTCGTCAGTCACCCTGGAGTGAGTACCTGTCCCATTTTCCTATCTACAATAGCTCTCTATTATTATCTTTATGGTGCTCAATTGGGATGAAGGTGAAGAGGTCGGCAGAACAAAGAAGAAGTGAGAACACAATCTGCACGGCGCCAGCACAGGATTGTGAAAAGTCCGAAAATCCTATAGGCTACTACAGGCATTTTTAACTTCCTATCACTGGTAACAACTAGGGATGCATATAATGGAATATCGAATCCTATGGCTTCGAATCCTTCAGTATTCGAATCCAAAAATCGGAGTTTTTTCGAATATTTAGATTCGAAATGCAATTGGATTAAATAGCATTAAAAATTGCAAAGTCGGTGTTGCAAATGGTTTCAACAAATTTTGCAGTGGCACTCTTTGCGCTCCTGAGTAAGAGAAAGAAAGAAAGACTCAAAAAGCTCACGGCAGTGCGTAGTGACGTAACGAGCTAATCAACAGGTTTTGTGATCAGTGATCACTGATTGGTGTTCTAAACCTCTGTGCGATAAGCTAATTTTGCTCCTATTAAGTTGTTCCGGAATAGAATTCGATATTCAGGATACGAAATAAATATTTTGGAATATTCCAGAACATCTAAATGTTCCATAATGCACATTCCTAGTAACAACCCACTTACCCATGTCAATAATTTGGTCCCAAAATCTGCTCAAAACCCCACCGATTTCTGGCTCCGTTAAGGAGGAATCATTTGTTGTGTCGCTTTCTGAATGTACTGAGTTTATAACATCACTCGCATAGCCAGATACAGATGGCTGACACCTCATGATCTTATACACATTTTTGGCTTCTCTTTAACTGTGCGTTAAACCTTGTACTTAGATGCTTCATATTATTGTGCTTAGATAATTGCTTTGCATACGTTGCATTAGACCAGGCCTGCACAACATACGACCTGCGGGCTGCATGTGACCCTCGAAAGCTTTTCTTGCGGCCCACGAGAGCTTTCTCAGTTGTAGAAAATGTTTCAAAAGCTCGATCTCGAATAAGTGATTGTCGTAAGTCGTTCCACAATTTCTTCCACACTACAACGAAATTTCTACATCGAAATGAAATAGATTTGCGAACGCGGCAAATTTATGTTGATAATTTGGCCGTTCGAGCTTTCTGAGTAGTGCAGGTCTGCGTTAGATGCTTTGTTTATTCTGCAATAAGATGCTTGTTCATAGGCGTAGCGAGGGGGGGTAAAGGGGCCATGTCTTCCCAAAATTTTTAGAACATGTCGTCATTTTGTGCTTTGAAAGGCGTTTTTCCAAACAAAATAGTGTTATTCGCCGAAAATCAAACATTCCCCCCAATTCCATGGGCTGGCTACGCCACTGGCTTTGTTTTACTTAGAAAACGGATGACGAATATCAGCAAGAATCTATTTATATGTCTAGCAACGCACCTGTCTAGCATCCATTGAATGTTTTCCCACAAAACCACGATTTTTTGTCTGCTTGAACGTAACGAGGTAAGATACTCAGTCAATGAAATTAACTTTGGAAGCTTTTCGCACACTTATGTGATGCTCCATCACATCGCTCAAACCCTTATTTAGGTCGTTGTGATAAAACAATTGGTTTTTGTTTTTACTATTCCTGAAAGTAGACATGTTTAAGCTGAAGTTAAACAACATGCAAAGGGACCTTCAACCACCGGGTCATTGGTCCCTTCTTCGCATGGTCCAAAGGTCCCTTCCGATGCCATTTTTGCATTTCGTGTCATAACAAAAACGTCTGCGGTATCAGTTCTCAACCTCTTGCAGTTTTAAAACTCTTTCTTTTAGCATATTACATATGCAAAAAATTTTTCGAAAAAATCTGACTGTTATTGGCAAAATAAAAAAACGCAGTTACGAAAATTTTACTTTCTTCCTTCGAAATTATAATTTGCCCAAAAAAATTTATTTAACAGCTGTAATTCCTCTACAACACATACGGGTGACAAGAAAGCAATCTCAATTTCACAACCAAAACCACAAGAACACACGTTCACTAGGTGGCGAAATATAGCCTGTGGTCATTGAGCCCACCCTGGTCAAAGATCCCACATCTCCCAAACAGTAGGTAAACGAATCAGTTGGAAGCATTTTTTCAACTTATAGTCACATGTCATGTTCTAAACAGATCTGGGAAAGCAAACGGTCAAAATTGTTTTTGGGCAAGCCTTGAAGTCCCCATCTGTGTACACATTTGGACTTGAAATTTCATCGCAATGTGTTGAGGTTTTACTCAGATATTTCATGTACTCATCATAGTTGGATCCGAAGGGGTAAGGCATGATACATTCAAAAGGTTCAAAGAGGTTTGAATTTGAACATACCTCCATTCCAATGATACTTTTGTCTTGATTCATAAATGTCTTTGCATTTAGCTAAACATAGGTTTTCGGTTTTCATCATTTCTCCTGTAAGTTTTTACTTACAATTGCAGGATTAAAATGCGTACTTCACACGAAATTAATCTCCTGCAGCAAAATGCTTTGCGAGCAGATCCGACTGCTCTCATTTTACCTCTATGATACTCCGAAACTTGGATATTTCAAAACTTGTTATTTTTTAATTGCATTTTGTTTTTTCCAAGAAAAAAATTTCAAGTGGGCAATTTTCGCCTCAAGCAAGAAATAACCATTAGAAAGGCTGCTCACATGTAGTCAGGCTGTTGTAGCTGGGATAGTGCAACACTTCAATAATGCAAATGCTTGTGACAAAGTGATTAAAAGAAAATATCCTAGAAGTGCAATATATGAGATAACCTTCATCTTACACATTCCTAAGACAGTAAAAGTTCATATTATACGACGTATAAGGTTTTTAGGGTATCATCATGATTGTTAATCTTTATGTAATGTTGTATTTACCCAAACGTGTGTATTTACTTTTGTAGCGATCAATTGTTTCTCATTACGTTTTCTTTAACCCATTTTTGTCAATCATTTAAGGTTGAATAAGAAAACTGCAATAGAAATTATTTGAAAAATAACAGGCATTTTGTCGCTCTGGTTGTTGTCTCTCACCACTTTGGCGAAAAGTCAAACACTGCTACCTCAGATTGTTTCTTCATTGCCCTTTCGGGTGTAGTCAAATTCCTATCCACAATAGCTTTGCTTGTCAAATTAGCAACTTTCTGGTATCACGCAAACAAAAATTTTGCAAATTGGATTATCAATGTTTGGGGTCAGAGTTTACTTTTCTGAACATATTGGGTGAAAAAGAGAAACTCTTATCCGAAAAGTGGAGTACAAATCTAAAGGGCTTGTAGGCAAGCGTGGTGGAGCGCCTTTCATTTCAAAACAATATAAAACTCATGGACGCGACAAATTATTGGCGGGCAGCTTTTTGAAACGATTTCAATTATTTCAATTAAAAGCAGATCACAAGGAATATGCAGTGAAACTAGCGAAGCACGGAAAGGATTCCATTAATCATTTTGCCGAAACAGGGATATCTACCGTATATAGACATCTCTGCACCGAGCACAGATAAAATGTTTCGTGAAACCATCCAAAACTTCAACAACGCACTGAGACGTTTTTGAATCGGTTGTGGCTCTTTGTTTTTTTTTGGAAGGGGAGGTGCAGTTTACGAGAAAGTGCAGCTTCTTCAAATTGCAGATCTTTTAGCGAAATACGCTAACGCGCAACAAGCACATCAACTCAGAATAAAGACACACGACAAAGTATAGGCATGATTGGATGAGGCCTTTCAAATATGATAAACCAAATCATTCGAAATACGAAATGAAATTCATCAAGAAAAGCGTATTTGAAATCTTTTTTGGAGGGATCTTGAAGACATGACAATGTAAGATCAAAACTTCCACACGTGTTTCATTTAAAGCACAACTCACATCTGTTCGCAATGTAAAACGTTAAATACGCGTTTCCTCGGTTAAAATCAAATGCGTATGAAGAAAATGAGATACGTCTTAAAAACAGTCTCGTGGCAGTCGCGTCACCCCTGACACTATGTTTTTAAGAGTAACTGTAATACGTCAGGTATGCAGCACTTTCGCCTCAAGATTGCAACAGATATATAACCAACTACTATACATGCTCTTCTAATAACATGCACAGAACCTTGATTAAAAACCTGCCTTCTAAATGTTTTTTCTAAATTTTAAAAACATTGGCGACAATTCCCATAAACAGAATTGCACGGTAAGATCAACATGAGGACAATTCGTCGGTTGTAGGCAACGGCAGTGGTGTAGCAGACAGGGGTGCAGGAGGTGCAAGCGCACTCCCAAAAGTTTTGATTTGTCGAAAATCCGAGATAAATACCTGAAAATCTGGGCAAAATCCTGGAAAAATGGCACCCAACGTTGTTTCATTTCTAAAAACGGCACCCAAAGTTTGCAAAAAAACACACGAAGATCTTTTTTTGGAGGTCATAGTAAAAAAGGCTTTCATGATCTTTGTGGGATAAAATTTGTAAGCAAAACGCGCACAAAAACTTTTCGGGCATGTTTTGGGAAATTCGGGTAAAGATCCTTCGCACGCCCAAACATTGGCCTGCTCCTACACCTATGCCTGATGGGGCAAATGTTGAAAAATTTGGACATCTAGCATTAACTGCAAATAATTGTTATGTCGGTGCTTTGGCTCGTTGAATAAAACTAAGCAAAAGGATTTGTCTACATAGCTTCCGCTGTTTCTACCGTAATAATGCGTGATGCTGGATATCTTTATCTAAGAAATGTTCAAACATTTATGAATTGTATTCTAAAACAATATCGAAGCTATTTTTCCAACAAGATTGATTCCTGTTTTTGAATTATCACAGCTCAGCAAAAGTCGGTCCTGGAGGTTCAAAGTTTTCGTGTTGCTTTTCTTGGTAGTCACGGATGACTGGATTGTCGTAGCTGTCCTTGTCGTCTTTCTTTTTTTCTTTTTTCAGCTTCTTCCTACAAACAGGCAGTAAACGTAACAAAATTTTACCGAATGAAAGTGAAGTTCTCCAGTTTTTTTGGATGAAGTCACAAAAATAAAAATAGTTACTCCCAGAAAACAAAGCAGATTTGGATGCAAATACCAGTAAAAGAGAATTGTGTGCGATTCTCATTTGTTTGCAAAAAACTTAAGCAGTTCAACGGATGCAAACATAACTTTGTAAAGAATCATGCAAAAGTCAATGTTGATTTGTTGCATTCTTATCAAAAGTTACGCCTTAGGTTTGAAATTTAAGAAATGCATGGCAACAGCGCTGATGTTCAGTGCACCCACTTTGTTTTGCAGTAACAGTAGGTTGCCACTCCAAAGCAAATGATGAAGACACCGGTTAGAACGATAAAAGTGATGAGAAGATAAGCAGCCACTTCGTTCGACACGGGCATACCTAGATAAAAGACAGTTCGTGCAGTTGGTTGATTAGTACGTGTAGTTTGCCGAGACACAGACGTGATTTTTAAAATAATTTCATGCATTTTTTCTTAATGCAACCACTGCAACTGATAGACCGATTAAGACGCTGCTATTTACAACCACTAAAAGAACACTTTGGTTAAGTCTGACCTCAGCAATAACATGCAATGCAGGTTCGGATATATTTTGACTATGCAAGGAAATCTATACCCTGTGGCAAACTAGCTTCCAACAACATTGTTGTAAATTTTCGTATCAGTTGTGCCACTAGCGGATTAAATTCTAATCAACACCATCAAAGCAAAAAGACAAAAATTACCCTTTTGTAGAATTACGAATTGTATTAACTTCAAGCGTGACTCCGTCCTTGTAAGTTTTCTTCTGAATGATTTTTTGAAGTGCCGTAAACCAGAAAAAGTGATCCACACGTGGACTTCATTTAAATATCATACTGGGGCAAATAAAATTGTAAACTATAATAATCGATTTAAGTAACATTGCTCGGTTGCATTCTTCTGTCCAAACTACTGGTGCAAAAAGGGAAGGTTTGTGTTGAACGTCATGGTCAGCGTCACGATAAACTGTCACGCTTGTGTTTTGTGTCATGAACCTCGCAAAAATTAATTTCAAGCTGAAAACGTGTGGGAAGAAGTTGGTTGCAACACAAACAAAACTGCATGCAAACCAATTGCGTCCTGGACGCTCTTTTCACACTGATCCAGGCTTTGCTCTGTTGCCGCGAGTGTTGTCTCCAGGTCTGGCATTGCAGTCTGATTACTGCTCATTGCTTCGCAATTGAAGCCTGCAAAACGTAGATTTTGCATCTGCAATTGATCAGTGCTTCTCAACCTTTTTTGCGACGACCCAAATATTAACGTAAGGTAATGCGCATAATTGCACATTTTCGGTCACCCAACTTACCAACCCACTTTTCGCACAACTACATGATCGCAATGTGAACTGTACACAAATAAAACAATTCAACGTAAAAACAAGTTCAGTAAGGTCCACTTTTTTCAAAAAGATTCGAAACAGATATTGCAATCCGTAGCTAGCTGGCACATCACAACTGCTAGCATCACAATGACTTGCTAGCATCACCGCACTAACTACCCATTGTTGGACAAAGCTTTACACGTGTAAGTATTGTTAAGCCACAATGACAAGAGTAGCAACTGGTTGCTGTAAGATCTCTCGTGTCAGAAACATAATTGTGCAATGGAGTACTCAAACTCTACAGGACTTTATAAAATTTCTGCGAAAATGAATAATGTTATGAAAGAGACCCACCAAAAAATCAAACGGCGACCACTTTTGGGTTGAGGCCCAGGGCTGAGAATCAACTGTTCTGTGAACGTGTTTACGAAGTCCATCCACTGTATTTATTTTTTATCAATTTACCTTAAAAGGGTAAGATGGTTAAGTAGATAACTGAAGATGATGAAGCGGCTCGAATGTGTTTCTCTTTTGATTAAAATGCATAGGGTGTAGTTCCTACCTTGGATATTAAACCTTCATTTTCTAATATAGGGAGGGTTAACGAGAGTTGGCGAAGCTGATTTTGGAATGGAAAAAGTTTTCTGAAAATTTTTGCCGTCCTAATCAATAAACAAACCATTAAGAAGCATACCCAAGTATTATCTAATTTTATTTTAAGCCACTCATGCTAACGCAGCAAAATATCTCTCAATTAAACATTTGACTGTTTTCGACCCCTTTCCGTTTGTTCTACTTCAACACATAGCTTTCGTTTTCATGCATTTGGAAAAAATGCAGTTCTTTGAAGTTATTGCTGGCCTCAAATCGTTTAAACAGTTTTTAAAGTAACTTACATTCCTCTGTGGTCTGTGCACCAATGAGGACCGGCCATCCGATTTACTTTTCAGTTTTTTTCTGTTGGCTGTTTACCTCAAAATTTGATGTTAGAACAACTTCATTTTTCTCCCACTGCCGAATCCCTGTATGATGTTGAGTGAATGACATTGTAGTTGCGGCGTTTTTAAAGTGCTTTGCTCCTCTCAGTGTTGATTGTGTGCTGACACTTATTCTGTAATGCGTTATGGCTAACCTTTTCTGTGCTTCTGTATTATTCGAATGTGCTTGCGATGCGGATCACGAGTCTGAGGCAAAATGCATAATATATAAAATAAATATTAAAGGTATTCAGCTACACCAAATGTATTGCTCTTTTCTACCTAGCTTCATTTCTAGACCATTTGAGGAGCGCTACCTATGGAACATATTAACTAGCTGTTGTATTTGTCCAAGTTGCATGTGGTTTTGTGCGTTAGTCCAGCAAAGCCGGATTATTTTGCTGAACTGAAAATGTTTAATGGAACATATATTGGGATTTATAAAGAGCCAATTGGAATGGCCTGAAACATATATATAAAATTCTAGATATATTCTTTTATGGGTGATGCCCAGTGGTGTAACTGACGTGGACAGAGGGGGGATTTCCACCCCCGGCAAGCTAAATGTTAAAACAAGGTCAATGGTCAATGGTCAATGGTTTACTATTTCATATGACTCAGCCAACAAGCAGAAACACCATAAAAGCCATCGCATGCAGTAAACCAACCATCAGCGAACATTAGAGCAAATGAAAACACAATGGCACAATAGTTGATCAGTGTAAACAAAGAGGGGCGC
>JGI24158J21664_10013918_pt1 | contig 10592 bp, 8 predicted proteins | sample Ectturendosymbi3_FD_21664 | JGI IMG/M metagenome (IMG submission 21664)
TTGTCAGTTCGGTTTGATTGACGAAACTTTGCACTTGCGCTAGCCGCTCGGATCTCCATTGCAGAGTATCCTTTACAACTTTCGGCTTGATTACGTTGGTGGCGGTACACTGTCTGATGTCCACAAGAGCAGCATGATATTAGTCATAAACATAGACGCAGCTGGTAACACAGATACAGATTAACTTCAATAATTTGCCATCTTTTTTATATTTATGTATTCATTTTGTTAAAACATAACCATCAAAAAGGTCATAGCACGGTTGACTGAGCATGATGACGTCATAACACCACTGCTTAGATTGGCCCCGCGCTTAGGTCTTGCATTGGGCCTCGCACTTGCCAAGGCCGGCGCTGTCTAAAGCTGCTTTCGTTCATATGAGTCCGGCACAATTGTGTACGGAAAATGGTGTTTCGATTTACATGTGCAGTGCATGGAAGTTGCATGGTTAGCTCATAATTTTCGACATAGCAGTACACGTGTGTGATTGTATCTACAGTGGCGTTTAGGTATCTCTAGTGAATAACGCTAGTTCATATTTAATGATATTCACTAGCCTATGTTAGGTTTGATAGGGTTAATCATAGCAACTTCATCTTCAAAACAATGAAAAATCACCATGCAAGATAGATATTTATGTTGGCCCCCCTACTTTTTCCTTGGCCCCGTAGTGGCCCCCGACTTTTTTCATTCTAGAATCGCCACTACCCCGAAAATCAAGAGGGTCCTAAATAGAAAGTCCATATTGCCTACAAACTGGTTATTACGAGCTCGTACTTTGTAGAAGGTTGATAAGGTTTACTTTAGCTCTCAAAACAATTCGAAGTCAGCAAATCTGAAGGACAGAAGCTTTAAAACAGAAACCGTGCATGAGTGCTGAGTTTAAATTTCACTCAAGTCAGAAAAACGAAATTTTGCCCTCAACTGGAAAACATCCTGTGAGAGCTCATGTATATGACGAGCGATGACCTATAGAAGTGTATAACACCCTCGCTTTTTGTTTTGAATGTCGAAAACATAATAATCGTTGGCACGTAAGTGAGCCTAGCACAGAATGTCCAGGACGAGGTATTCAAACAAATGGAAGCAGACAACTTTATGCAGGTAGTGGCTGAAGTTACATGTTAATGCAATATGTATTTCACAAATAACTGAATTTATTCGCTTTAATCATGACAATAATCATTCACTCATGTTTAACGTAGTCATGTCATACAGCGCCCTTTTCTGATGCCGACGATATGTTGTCACATCAAGCCAAGTAATTAGAGGTGAGTAAAAAACTTGAGAAGTTCGCACGCACAATGCATTGCACTACTACAAACTTTCTTTTAACATCGAACGTTAACCTGCAACGTTGTACTTGTTAATCTCTTGCTTGAAAAGCTTTATCCACTCTCGCATCAGTTGCTCGTTTTCTGTTGCGTGAATATAAAAAAGCCATTTTCGTCGCTGAGTAAATGCTTTAACGACTGCTCACCATGCATGCAAGAATGAATGTAATGACGCATTGTGAATAGCATAGCAAAAATCATCGTTTTTCAGATGATTATGTTGTAAGGTTGAAGTGCTGCTGTTTTAAAAGATATTTTGACCCAGAAAATTGTCAACAGTAACTTGAAAAGTTAGTTATAAAAGTTCATAAATTAAGAAAAAATTTTGTTACATTTTTGAAATCTTTTGAAAACGAAACCGGTAAGACATTGAAACATCAATATCTTTGTTGTTTTTCAGTGATCCACTTTTGACCTAGAGTGTTAACATCAGCATTTTTTGAGTTTAGTGTTCAATACGGTTACTACGCAGCACGTTTTCCGTTCAGTGTTTGTCAACAACAAGCGCTAAATCAGGCTTCCGACCTCTCAACATATATGGGCAAGCTTTTGTTTCTTAAATGCTCAACAAAGACCAGAGACATGAGCAGGATGCGATCAAACCTGGCGACATGTCAACGCTAATCAATGCAAACAATGACGGTACTTGCGTGCATTTATGCTATTTGTTAACATATTTCGTAACCACTACACCAAACACTCGTAATTTCACCAGGCGAGTCAACTGCCGATTTAGCAAAAATTGTTGCTGTAGCTGAGGCGACGCATCAGCTGCAACAACAATAATCACAGCACCGTACCTGGAGCGAAATACCACGTGCGCCCACCTTCGGCCTTAGTATAAAGTTTGAATACCCAAGGTAGAGCTGAATTTTTTTCTTCTTCAGCAGGAACAACTCTGAAACAATATTAGATTAAAATAACAATTTATGGCTCAAATTTGTTTAATTTTAAAGATGTATTTCTGCTTATTTTACTTGGGTCATTTTCACATTTTCGTGGTAATGTAATTATTTAAATATAACAAACGAAACTTCAAAATGATGCATGCTCGCTGAAAACACGTTATTGTGATGTGCAAAATTTGTACGTGCAAAAATGCACATGCTTCAGTGGAAATTGCCTGTAACTCTTACCGAGTACTGTATCCCTTCAGAGAAAAGTAGTTCTGTGGTACTAACGAGTTTCGATCTTTGTAATAATAGACCCAGCCTTTCAAAAGAACAACATATCTTTTGTCGTCTGCAAAAATACAATTAAAGTGAGTTTCATGATTTATTGGAAAGTATAAAATAGCTTCGTGGTTTTCTAATACGTTGATCAAAATCAATCTATTACTTGGCAAATGAGTAAGGAAGAACTTCTTATCTGGATATTCTGGTCATTGCTATAGCTAAAAAACTGAAGCACAGCAGCACATTAATTTTTCAGAGACTGCAAAAAGTCTGTAGAAAACATGTAGGGCTTGGTTTTGCTATAGAACTGAGCTACAAGTTTGATATTACTGGTGGGTTTGTTGCATCTATACCAGGTAACTTTTGCTTTGGTTAGTCACAAAAGGAATACGTATGCAGAATGTTGAATTTGTTGTCCATTCCTTGACTTAGCATTGAAAACCTTTGCTGGCAATAAATAAATGGCAACTCTGCTTGTGAAGATATCGAGGTTGTGGTTGTTTCACGTTGTTAGCATTAGTAAAGATGTTGCCCAAGAGCAGTAGTGCTCAAACGTTTTGGCTCGTGGGCCACATTTGTCTTTCAGAAACCCTTCGCGGGCCACAAGAATTAATAATCTCAATGAAAATTCTCTAAAATATTCTCTTAAATGACAAAAGTGTTAAGTCTTCTTTCCAATGAAAATTGCTTCGCGGGCCACTCCAGAGGGCCTCGCGGGCCACGATTTGAGCACCATTGCCCTATAGTGTGCGAACTTCCATTTAGCAGTTGTTGGTGCCACTGACAAGTTGGTTCTTCCCTTGAGCTAGTGGTAGCAACTATTTCGACCAAAATTTCTATTTTAAATAGTGTCATCACAAGTTTATTCTACAATTTTGTATTTATGATCCAAACTTCTTGCAAACTTTTGAACTACATCTGTTTCTTCGTGGAATGTTGGGCATTTGCATGACATTGCCAAACTATAAAACAGTTAATTGCCATCAGTCAAGCCCACCGTGTTTCTCCAGGTAGCAATAAGAAAGTTGTGAACTGATGGGTAAAATTGCAGCACAAAAACCGTTTTTCTAAAACTATAATAAAAATTGAAATTTTCCAACTTCCTTTCATGATCGTTTAAGCATAATTGCTCCGCTTTTTCTTAAAAATGTTTTATATAATGGAAAAGCGATGAATATTCAAATTAAATAAAAATTACGTGAGTAGCGAAACCTAGTTCCTTGGTAATGGAAACTGTGCTTTGCGATTTGAAAGTTGGCCTTGCATTCAACATTCTGTCGAATACTAATTTTACTTGTGCTAATTGTAAACTGATTTGTTGATCATTCTCACATGTTTTGGTTGAAAACAAGAAATTCAGGTAAAGGTTATCAATCATGTTCTAAGTAAGTCAAAAGTTTAGGATGGATTCGCAATCACTTCNGAAAATCACGAAATGTATAGTATGTGGCTTCNGCATTTGGCGCAAAGAAACTTTCCCCACGAAGTTTTTTGAACAAACGTACTTGTGTAGCTTGGCTAGGTTCTAGAGCAGGGGTCGACAACGTTTTGGTAAATGTGTGCCGATTTAAGGTTCCAAATCATTCAGTGTGCCAACTACATCCGTCTTTTTGCACAAGTCAATGTTTACAATACTTATTGTGAATCATAACAAAATTTAAATGCAAAACGTGGAGCTTCTGCGTGCCATTGGAAATTGCTTGGCGTGCCAAGTGTGGCACGCGTGCCGTGGGTTGCCGACCACTATTCTAGCTCGGGGCGTGTTAACCCGCATTTGCGGGGTGGGTGCGGGAACCCGCAGAGCTATGCGTGCGGGTGCGGGGCGGGCGCAGGTTGAACTTGGTGCGGGGCAAGTCGGGCACGGGATAAGAAATTCTTCGTGCGGGTAACTGAATGTTGACCAAATGCATGTGAAAGTGACATGAGCAAGCAAGAAATTCCATGCTCTAGAGAGCATGTGGTACAAGTGTGCAGCGACATTCTCCAGTGGTGGCGTGACCACAGGTTGGAATTCCAGCTCTCAGTGATCNTGCAAGAAATACGTTCTGGATTATGGCAGTTAGCGCTGCGAGTGAACAAGCGTATACACTTGTTTGGCTGGGCATGATTTGCAGAAGACCAAATTTTAAGAGTTCGTCAGTGAACGACACTCTTTTTCAACAGTGCTCTCAAAGTTAAGAAAGATGTGCTCAGATTGACTAAAAGGTTTCACATTTTACTTTACAGAGCTTCTGTTGGCTTTGAAATAAACCACTGAATTAATTGACACTAACGATGAAACACGCTGCTTGAGTTCAAAGTGGTTTTCAGACAAAGACTGACAGGTGTAGATTTGGGATGGAAACAGTGCGGGGGCGGGCGCGAGTTGAGAGGGCGGGTGCGGGTTAGAGGTTTGCGAGTGCGAGTGCGAGTCGAGAGCGGGCAAGATTTCTTTTTAATCCCTGGTGGTGCGGGAAGGTTTAAATTTTGCGCGTGAGCAGGAACGGACGAAAAATTTCAACGCCCGCAGGACTATATTTAGGTTCCCACTGAAACGTCGGAGTTATCTCAATAGCATTTTATTTCTAAGGAAGAAACTTGCCACACTTTATTAAATCCACAACACTTATCATTAGAATAAAAGGTAGTTTCTTGACTTGTTTTATAGAAAAACTATTTCAGAAAGTTTCTTTTCCGAACGGTTATGTTACTATCTCTTAAAGTCAAGGTGTTATCTGTTGGAAATGCCCTGCACTTAAGGATTGTGTGATTATATCATGTAGGACGCGTAATTCCTCCCACGCTTTCATTTAAAACTTTCTGACACTTACTGTAGTTTGACGAAGATGTTTTTGTTTTTAATTTAGAAGAAAAACAGTGCTCATGAGCTGCCAAGAAATTAAAATACGTAACTGCAAGAACTTAAGATGCAGGATCAGAATAAAGTTTTTTTTAGTAGCGGAGAGAAAGATAATGACTTACTCTTTCAATTGTAAAAGACGCTTAAGACACTTACATAGTTTCAAACCATAGTGATAAGGATAATGCCCCCGTCTAGACAAATTAACCTGTTCCTTTATTCATTAATTTTTCGAAATTAATTTGGAATTGCAAGGCAAGATATATCCATCAGAAAATGTTTAATTTATTGCTTCATTTTTTCGACAAAATTAATCTGCATTATTTGGCAGCAACATTTCATGTGGGCACCTCTGAACCCCAACACCTCAATTCATCAGTGCAGATATAGGAAAAGAGTAATTACCTCAGCACAGCACAATATACTTACAATTACTCAAGGCTGAAAATTTGATTTTCGCTTTTCCAGCTTTTTTGTACATCCAACCGTGTTTACTGACTTGCTTATCAAGCAAAAGTTGATCCACAGGCACATTTTCATACGGTTCAGGAAAGAATGCGTCGGCCATATCTTGCCAATCTTTGAGGTAAATGTGTCACCAGCAATTATCAGATATTTTCAGCACTTATAAACCTAGTAAACTACGTTACATACTGAAGCTAGCTTTTAAAATGTTTTAAAAAATTGGCAAATTAGACAGTGATTACTTTGTCGTATCTATCTTGACAGATACGTGACATTTTGTGCAGAAAACATATGGTTGCAAATAGATATCATGATGTACGCTCTGAAAGATGATGATATGAAAGATGAAGCTAAACTTCATAACGCAGGCAATTTGAAAACCAGCTTTCAGCGCCATCAGTGTTTGATGTTGTGTGGCTCATTGCTTTGGCTTTTGTATTTGTTGCAATACAAGGCCTCACTGCACTTCTTTCATTTATACCAACAGCCACTAATACAATTTTCTCAGCAAGCTTCCCAATAATTTCACATATTTTTGGATGCCTGCTTGAATGAAATTACTGAGTTTAATTCCAAAAAACTGATTTCGAAACCAAACGGATAAATGCCTGTACGTTCTACATATCCGTCGCATATCTCTTGATTGTGTTAAATTAACGCTTGCCCATCATACAGCAGAACACGTCGTGCGGCTGCACAGTGCACTCAACTCCACACTTGTATAGCTTAGTTTGAGCGAGACTAAGTGTCTTATTTTTCCTGAACAGTGGCGTAGTTGTGACAATGTAGTTTACAAACTCACTTGATGGTTCTTGAACGTTTATCATTGCTTGGGCATGCACATTCAGACCACATCATACAACTTGCAGTATTTTCATTTCATAACAGTTTTCTCAATATGTATCTGATATATCCCGGTAATTTTTTGCCTTTAACATACTGTAACAGTTAATAGCCAATCGAATTAGCTTTTGCGTTGGTCGAATGCAAATTCAATACATGTCAAGTATTAATTTCTTGCACTCCCTCAAATGATGTCTGAAATCCAACGCGGCTACTATTACTCTTATACCTGCGAAAATGCAGCTACAAAAATGCACTTTTATCGGGCAGGCGCCCGTTTTCGTAGAGCACCAAACCAAAATGACAATGAGCCCTCTCAACCTGCTTTTGCAGAAAAACCCTTGAGCAACAACATGCAAGCAAAAAGGCTGCCTTGCAACTCTGTGAATCATAACGTTGGTATTAAATAGCGGCTGAGGGCCGCGCTGCCAACCCGAAGTGCTGTGGCTATGTTCACCAGGAAACGCGTCAACGCTTCAAGGTATTGCAGCAACTAAGGATTTTGAAAGCGGGGGTGGGCAACAGACAGGAGCACAACAACATCAATCGAGGTGACGCGGTATAGCAACGCCATTCGTGGTGACGTACTTTCGACCATTACGTTAACCCCATACGTGGACAAAGCACAACGAAAATCGACCACTCTAAAAGTGGATATCGGGTTTTTTAATTTGGACTTTTTGCTCACGCAATCACCTTCGCGAAACAAAGCTGTGTATGTCACAGGAACAGGTTCGAAATAAAAATTCCTACTCAGTAACAATTATTGGAGGTTTGGAGATACTTGGTTTTACTTGCCTTCACTTTCTTTAGTCCCACGATCTCAAAAATGGTCAAACAAAATATAAATACAGAAAGAATTGCTAAACCAAGAACTGCCAGCTGATATACAAAAAGAAATTTGTCAAAGGTTTGCAAGCACATTTAGTGTGTTAAACGGCGACTGAGATCAACAAGCAGCTTTTACTTCTGGGAGTACCAAATATTCAATACACACAGGCTGATAAATTTATTTGTAGAATTACTCAACATAATTATCACGGTCGTGCTTGCAAAAAGTTATTTTGAGTCTTGTTTGTATATCAAACAAAACCAAAAATAGCCAAGTACTGTTTCTCGATTAGGAGTATTTTCGATATTTTAAGCTATCAAGCTTTCGAAAAAAAAAAGTTGTCGAAAGTTTTATACTTGTCAACTTGATTAGGGCCTCACCACGATGCTGATGATTTGGATGATATCCATTTTTTGGTTTGTTGACAAGCTACTAATGCTCGTTGAAAAGCATCACAAAAGAATTTTCTTTTCACAATATTGTTTCCATGCAAATATCTGCAGCATTACTGTTCTCGTCGAAGGGCAAAATGCACTGTTGGAAACACTACACTTCACATATAAGCTGCTTGTTTTCAACCCGAAGTGTGAGAACTTCTTGCCTTTGTTACGCTCTTGTTTACATTTTTCACGCTGCCCTCTCCTTCCGTTGTCTCCGGTTAGGCTTAAATGCTGGTGGGTTGAACTACTGATATCAGATCCTTGGTGTTGTAGACTCATATGCGTGGGGCTGGGGAACGTCTCGTTGTTTCCTGACAGGCCACATCACCATGAAATATTATGTCCTTTACTACGCCGCGAACATACAGTACAACACTAACTTCATCCAGAACATCGTTATTTCTTTGATATTTAGAAAGTACATTAAGTACGTAAAAATAGACTGTTTGACGCACAGACGAGTTCAATGAATGCGCAGAGCAAACAAGATGGAGTTGTGGTAGGAAAGGGAACAAAAACATCGTCCACCTTGTCCCATTAAGAACAGTGATAGCGAAATCAGTGACGCTGGAGAGCAGGAAACTGACGGGAGCATTGCTTCCTGCCCTTTCAAAAGGGGGGCAACGGGGACGAAGTGCCTTTTTCACAACAGTATCATGGGTAATTTCATGGTTCATCAAGATAGATTTGAAACAAATTTATTGTAGCTATTCGCGCAACAAGAAATTCAGAATGGTTTTCTATAATTTCTGGTATTATTTTTTGAGGTACGACCGGTCTGTCCAACGGTATAATTTGGGCAGTTACTGCCATGAAATGCGCAAATTTAATNAAAACTATCGCGCATCGGTCTCACGCACGATCCTCGCGCTTTNGGCTGAAGAGCCCANTCGCAAATTCGTGATAGCCCCCGATCAGCTACCCACAACTAGAGGNCTCACACTGCGCCCGCTACGAATATGGGAAGGTGAATGCGGACAGCGGAAAGTGCTTCTGTGCTTGGAGACTTGAAAGCGACGCGTAAAATGCTATCTTGCCATAAGCTAGTTATTGGAAACTGGAACATCACTTCACTCACAAGAAAANATCACGAACTNGTTGAGGAAACCAAACGATATTTTCTAATCCTGGATGTTGCTGGCATCTTTTCAACTAAGGGTCGTAGTCCTAACGCTGTGNAGTTGGACGATGGGTGGAAACTCTTCTACTCCGGCAGTGAGCCAGCAACGTNTGCCCATGCTGGTGTAGGGATGCTTTGCCAGCCGGCAAGTTGTGTTGATGANCACTTACTGTACCCGGAAAACGTGGAAGAAACTAGTGATGTCCTGCGAAAAGTCAAAACTAACGAACTCATGATCTTTTTGGGAGACTTCAATACACACTTTGGGAACGATGCTGTGGTATGCCAGGGGCGACTGGCCAGCATGGCATGGTGGTGTAAATGATATTGATAACAGAACGATCCTGTTGCAACTTCGCTGCAAAATGCACTGTGCATCATGAACACTTGCTTCCAATACAGATATTTGCGCACGTTCACCTGGTGCTGGGATTCGTTGGGTCAGCGGTCACTCATTAATTTCTAAATGGTTTCAGTTGACTTGTTCCGACCAGGGTTGGACGTTCGTGCCAAAAGGGGTGCAGAGCTTTCAACGGATTACCACGTGCTGGTCAGCAACATACATCTTGAAAAACCAACAAGGCTTAGAAAAACGTTGAAGACTAGGAGGTCGCACCGAATAGAGGAAGACCCTGGAGAACACGGATGCAGGAAAGACCATTGCACAGAGAGTATCGTCCTTGTGCGAAGGTATGTGATTCGTAGAACCCAAATGTCGATACATTTCTCCTCCGAATAGAGAGATCTCAGCTGAGGTGGTTCGTTTCTGTGACCAGATCGCCCCAGGACAGATAGGAGAGGCAAGTCCTGCCGACTACCGCGACAGGAAAACGGCCAGGGATCGACCGAAGACCAGGTGGCGTGATTACATCTCTGACCTTGCTTGGTCTTGTCTTGGTGTAGAATCAGCAGAACTACCTGAGGTTGCTGAAAACCGTGGCGTATTTCGAACCCTCCTGGGGCTCCTACCACCGCGATCCTCCCGATAAGAAAGCGGGTATAAAATGAATGAATAGCAATTAAGATGAGAGGAACAGATGATGCTACAATCTAATTTAATACAAATAAATATAACTTTGCAAATTTTGATCTGTTTGAATTTGTAAATTAAGTACCGGTATATCACAAAAGCAAGTGAACGAAACCTTATCGCCAACTGGCAAATCCTCTTAAAGTATAAAATTGCAGCTAAAAACTGTCTTCATTGGTTTCCGTAAAACCATAACAAATTTCAAATTATTATATTGCAGGAACGAATTTGTTGAAGTGATTGTAATTCATTTACTTTACAAAACTTAACTTCATTGTTATCATCCAATTTCGGTCTTTGTAAGTTTTTAAACATTTCATTTGCAGTCATGTTTTTTAAAGCAAGAGATTTTAATTTAGCTTGAAAAGCAACACAAACGATTTCTTTGCCGTAAGTGGTGCATAACACATAACACAAACTGTAGCTTCCTGACTGACAGGTCCACATCAAGAAAACAGACAGCCACAAAATTCGTTAATTCACGTTACTTCAATTCGACGAGCCCACAAACTTG
>JGI24158J21664_10013922_pt1 | contig 10590 bp, 6 predicted proteins | sample Ectturendosymbi3_FD_21664 | JGI IMG/M metagenome (IMG submission 21664)
CCTGACCTGAAGGCAGCAATCACAGCAGCAATAAGAGCGATCCCAAGGGAGGAATGCGGGAGGGTCATCGAGAACTTTGCCCGCCGGATCCAAATGTGCCTACAGTGCCGGGGAGCACATTTTGTGAGCGCCAGTGAAGCAAAGAGTTTTTGTAGTACAGATTTGAAACTTTGGAGATGTCTGCTACACAGGATTGACCTAATGTAGCTGATGTTTTGTGTCAATCTAAATAAAATTTTGGAAGTTATTCGATTTTTGGTGATGACCGTTTTTTGTGTCACCCTGTAGCAGCCTACAGCAACCCCAGGCAAACGTAAAGCTAACACAATATGAACATATGAGTAAGGCTATGCTGATTCTGTCACCAGGCATAGTCTAGCGGGTTCAAACTTCCCTCCACTGGTGTGATAGCAATGCAGTATTTATCGTTGACGTTTCAAGAGTGTATGCAAACACTTCCTCAGAAGATGGCAAGAAAGAAAATCAAAGCGTACACACACACTGCATTTCTGAAAATTTCCAGAGTGGTAGCCGACACGAAAAAAGGATCGAAAGTGCTCTAGAAATAGGCTACCAACATTTTAAACGATCTTCCAATTGCAGCTTATTTATGGTTAAATAACAGTCATTTACGAAATTTTCTATCAGATGGCCTGTCGCAAGATATATCTTGCAAGGAGATGATTAACCAGTAAGACAAAGAAAAATTTAAGTAAAACTTTTCTTAAAAATGATTAGAATACAAAATTTCAACTTTATTATTTGAAAGTTTCTTCAAATGTCAAAATTGCTATGCCATGTTTTGAAAATTTCGGGAGGTGTGGCAAATGCCCCAAATGCCACCCCCTGATTGCGCGCCTGGTTATAAGTATCTGCGAGGAACGATTAGAGATTTCTTGGATCAACCGAAGTTTGCAATCGGAAAGTGATTGCCGTACTTAGGCTGCATTCTATGACAAAAGAAGCTATATAACACCTCTAACTTGTGTAGAAAACATTTCAATTATGCTGGCTCAAGGGATACTTTGAACCTTTTCCACGTACTTCAGTGGAAACGTTCACAAATTATACATTAAAATATCATAACAAAGGTAAATGGATTTTTATCTGATTTTAAGGTTGACTTGGCCCTAATGGTCTACATTTGTAGTTGTACAACATAAAAAATTTAAAAGTTTAATTCTTGAAAACTGCAAGTATATTGTATATGCTGAATGAACAGGTTTCTGCTAAGTTAATTGGTTTCTGCACGGTGGTTTGCTTGTATATATACTGTAAACTGGGTAGCTAACCCTAACAGATTTCCAAACAAGAGTGAGTGGCTAACAGCTTAATCTTGCAGCTATGAGAAAATATTTCAATAGCTTTTAGTAATATTTCATTAGACTTAAGTGAAACCTCTTACGTTTTGATTGATATCTTCTTGTAATTTTGTTGAAAATATATATTGGCCCCCATTATCCTTGACGAATAAAGCAAAGACCTCCTTTGGTTGGGGCCATTATTATCTTGGTTCAGAGCCCTCACGTTGCGAATAGGGTTCTTTCTTTGTCCTTTAACCGTGCGCTATCTATGATGTATTCTTTTACTGTGGCTCCTCATCTTTTAGCTGAAAATCTGCTGTGAATGTTGCTCTTCCAACACTTTGAAACTTGGTGCATTGACAGATTCACACCACACGTCACTCTTCCCTTTCACTCCTCCAGTTTCCCTGTTTCTAAGCGTCAGACTCACATATGTTATGTAAGCAATGATAGTTGAAGAACTTCAAACTTGCCAGTGTGCACGAATATTAGGCAAGCAGATGAGAATAATGACAAGCGCATACAAAAGTTCTCAAAAACAGAAGCGTTTTCCATCTCAGAATCTTGTAAACAGAATGCAAAGCATTTTAAAAAAAACTAAGCAACTATTTGTTTCTTTTTCTTAGGAGCAACGACACGTGCGACTTTTCTGAACCTGAAAATGGAATTTCGTTTTTCTGCGTCAGGCCAGAAAAGGAAACTTGTCCAAAGCAACTCACATTCACTGAAACTATCGAGGACAAAAATAAGCCATTTATCATTTCGGGACCCTTCTACAAACTGGGCGTTACTTATCAAGTGGAAATAAAAGGATCAAGTTTCACACTTGAAGCAGCTACCACCAAAGGTAAAAAGCATAAGGAACTGCCAGATTGCAACCTAAATAGCATTAAAACTTCCACGGATTCAGTGAAAGGGTACTTCGATGGCAAAGTTTGGCAATCATTTTTATGCAACAACAAGATAAAGACATTAGATGCTGCTGAGCATTGTCTTCGCAATAAAACAATTTATTTTATTGGAGATTCCACAAGTCGGCAATTGCACATAGAACTAGCTTCATTTTTAAAAATCCCCGACAAACTTTTTGGAAAAACACAGTTTTGGACTAACCCTCGAAAAGCAGAAGATCGTAGCAGAAATTTAGTCATTGAGTACAAAGCTCATGGATTGCCGATGCAAAATCCTGGTCCACGAGCTTCTCACCCTCCAGTCGTTGAAACTTTGAATGAAATCACAAATGACAATCGTGACGTCATAGTCGTTTTCAACATTGGACCTCATTACGTGCTCCACCATCCAAGTGTTTTTATTCAACGTGTCACTCACATTAAACGCGCAATAGAAGCTCTGCGACAGAGAATACCGAACGTAAAGGTTTTTGTGAAAGGTTCAGTGAGAAGTACGTCAATACATACGAAGGTGCCCAGCGAATGGTTACTTTATCGCTTCGATCGCATTGTGCGTCAAATTCTGAGTGACGTAATGTATATCGATACATGGAGCATGAGTACAGTGCAGCCGCAAAAAAGTGTTCACGCCGATTCGTGGATGTTACGGCAGTTTCTTGCGTTCGTTTTTTCCCATGTTTGCCTGTAACTACGTTGCTATTGGTAGTAAAGGCATTACATAGTGGAGATAAATCAAATCTAGGCACTTTTTGTAAAAGGAACTTGCAGGTGCGTCTTGTTGTGAGTCGTTGTAGTTCCACGAAAGTGTGTATACAGAAAAGCGGCTATCCTCAAACACAATTTGCTAGTGACAAAACCTTATTGAATCTTTGCATAATTGTTGCTTAAAATAAACTTTTTCTTGTTTGTGATCAGTTAGCAAGGGCAGGAATAAAAATATCTGGTCGCAATAGCTTCCAAACATATTTATATTTTAATTTGAGTTTTGAGTTGTATTTATATTTATTTATTTATTTATTTATATATTTATTTATTCAACGAACAATCCTTCTGCAGGCGGTAGCCTGACTGGTGCAAATTGCGTTGTGTCACGTCAAGCTTTAAAGAAATACAACAACACACGAAAACTGCAAGAAGCTTGAGGAAAAAGCAAAGACGATTGCAGTGTACAGCTAGAATCTTTTACAGGATATTTGAGGTGGATTTCTATCAACTTGGAATTACAGTCATGTATTGCAGTCACGAGTCACATATGTTGAAACTATTGTGGACGTGGTGCAAGAAAATTTTTGTCGTTTGTTTACATCGTTGTGGATTCAGCCATTATTGAATGCGTCAATGTCAGACCACATTTGCTTGGATCAGTGATTTTCCAGCAGGCCTCGCTTGGCACACAAATAACCAAACCACTGCTGTTGTGTTTTAGCCTTAAAGAAGGCTTGGGATTTTGTTGAAAAAGTTGGACTGATGCGGTTTACGCGGTGTGGCAAATGATCTCATTCGAAGTTATCAAAGAAAAAGAAAACAGTTGATCTTCGTTAATCAACCGGGATCCAACCTAAATATCATGAAATGTGGTTTCCCTCAAGGTTCCCTGTTTGGCCAAATGCTCTTTCTATTCTATGTTTAACATTAAAATCACATTAAATCTTTTTAACTAAATTTCCTCCCAAGGTTTCTAATCAAACTTGCATTCCATGCTCTTGCAGTTGTATGATTTGCTTATTCAGGGAAATCTGTTCTCAACCTGAACAGGAATTAATGGACGAGTGTATTATCACATGTTACAGAAGTAATCTAGGCATACAAAAATAGCAATTTTTGGCTGGCTTTAAGAAAACATAGAAAGATGCCTTTGCCTTCACAAGATGGTTGAATAAAAATATTTCACTGAATTGCGAGGCTTTGCAAATCGGAAAACTGTGAAAGTGGAAAATTCGTTCCACCTCTCGGAGATTGATATTCATAATCATGAAACCCAGCCAGCGCTTCACATCAAGATTTGAAAACGGGTGATTGACGTTTTAGTGGGAAAATAGCAAATAGCACAAGTCGCTGTGTGTCCATTACAAGCTTCACTTTTGATTTCGGGTGATAAAGCATCATTGTCGAAGCGTGTGTTTGAAACAACAATTCGCGCTTTCTCTAAATCTTTCTTTAGTTGTTTATCATTTCACCCTTAAGGCTTATCTTTAAAATAGTGCAATCCAATCGATGACAGATTGTCCAGCTAACAGTTTTTAGTTTCTATTCGGCCTTACTCACAGGTTGTTGTTACTTCTTTGATCTTTTTCAGTATAGGGCAGGGTCTCAAACTCAAATTGCTTTGAGGGTCAGACGAGGTCTTGTAAAGTAACCCCAGGGCTGTATTATGACTACCCGCGAGCCGCATTATGACGCTGACGCAACAATGGCAAAACCTGAACCTTACTAGAAACAGCTTTTACATCTTACTCCCTCGAAAAATATCATGAGTTATAAGGAAATCATTTCTAGCCTTCGCTACGTTCGTTTACAAGGAACTTGTTCACTCGCTTACCGAGCACTTTTAAACAACTGTGAATAAAATAAACACCGGTGAATAAACTAAACGTAAATTTTAATTATTTGAAAATTCACAAAAAGCTTCGAGGGCCGTGTGTTTTAGGCTCCTGGTGTGGGGTACGCTTTTCATGAATTGATAAATCATTCAAAGCTAATACAAGTGTTTTACAATAGAATGTCAACCAATGCAAGTCAGTGGGAAATTACTGAACACAGCCAAGTCAACTAACAAAACTTCGACTTTTGCTATCGTCTGAAAACGCAACCCAACTTCCCAGCTCTGCAGTGAAAAATACAAGACCCACATAAACCTGGACTAGATTTAAAAGAAATAGGCCTGTAAGAAAATCATCCAAGCGGAGACAGCAAAGTAAATCTTATTGGTAATCTCCAAATCAAGTTTTTTTTTCATATGAAACAGTGTTCTTCAATGTTTTTTCCAGCGGCATTCCCTGCGACAAGAATCAAGAAGCTGGTGTACCTCAACAGTTATCGCTCATTGCGAGTGTTTCTCAAATTCGTTTGTCGTACGCCATACGCTCGTTCATCTGAAGGAGTGGTAGGATTCACTGTGTTGACTACACTGACAATCACTTCACGGAAGTGAAAATCAAAACACAGGTCTCCACTTCAGAAATTTACTGACGAGCCATTAAAAGTTCACATTGACTCTTTGATTATCCCGCCAACAAGTATTGCAGCTCCTTCTCAGTGCGCACCCGCTGAGAAACACTGATCTATAGTTCAGCGTAAAAAGTCAAAAATTCATGAGATGGTCGGAATTTTGTGCTCTCGCCCATGGCACATCATTTCGCTCTGGTATGCTGTGCTCTTGTGAACGATAGGTTGGGTGTTCTTTCCACGGCCACTGAGTGACTTGCCGTAGTGCTCCTTGGGCAAGAGTGTTCACCGCAACCGCCCCGGCAAAGAGCATCATTCAGACTTCGGCCTGTCGCCAATTGCCGTTAAATAAATCCGTCGCATTACATGCGATCATATCTACGACACTAACTGTGTGAGATTTATGCCATGATCATTGTTTCGGTAGTAATTTATAATGCAACTTTCACCACGATAACTTACGAGGTTTAGGTTTAAGTAACTGTCTCTTATGTTGCTTTGCAAATTGTCTAAATGTTGGCATTCGTTAAAGAAATTTTATATTACTTTTTAAGCAACCGTTATTTTTGCACGCATGTGCTAGTCATTCAGTTGACGAGATTAAATCTTGAGTTATTTCAAACGTTTTCGTCAATCACAAATTGCCTCATCTGATCTCTACGAGAAGGAAAATTTAAAAACGCCATTAAAAGCATGACTATAGGCAGCATACATTTGCAACTACGAACTAGCTTAACCTTTAGAGGGCAAATAGCAGTAAATATTGAAACAGCAACAACTATCGAACCGCATTGAAGCGTATATTGCAGCAACTACTGAAATGTGACTTGCCAAATATGCGAAACACTTACAACTGACACAGAAAAAAGGTTCAAAACTTCAACCATCTCCGCGTTAACTAGCTGCTATTGAAAAAGCTAAGCTCAGAAGTGGTTTTAGTGAGTGTGCAGGTTGTACAAAATGGGAGCCTCCATTTTCAATTAACGCGCTTTGAGGGGAAGCCCATTTTTAGTTTACGCGCTTTCAAAGATTTGTGAGATTTTCTTCATGATTGTATTTTTATTATAATGATTACACAATAAAACTTAATTTGGTTTGCTCTATGTTGTTATTAATAACATGTTTTAACACATTTGGATTTTCAAACTGAAGATAAGAAGCCAACCTCAAATGATGACACATAATAGCTTTCTCTGTGATAGAAGGACAAGGGGCTCCAGTCAAAATGTAAAAGGTCCTCAACCAAGATGCTAGGGTCTCCTAATCAAAAGATAATGAGGCCTTATAGTCTTTGGTTAAACATAAATAGCCTGTCTACTGTGCATTCAAAGGACAAGGGACCCCTAACAAAAGGTAACATGAATAAGGTACCCAAATACTCTTCAAAAAGATATGGGCCTCTCCATCAAAATTTAAGAGGTTACAAATCAATAATGCAGATCCCTTACATTTATGGATCATTTTGCTTTTAGTTGCAAGGTTTAACTGGTATCGTACCATTCTTGGTTATAAATCTACTAATTACCCAGTATACATATCCTTAAAAGCAAAATACCAGTCACAGAAAGCCATTGCAATAAATGTAATTTTTTAGCACATAGCCTACCAACGATTTGTAATTTTGTGATATTAACTTGTTGAAGATTTTACTGCCAAAAATGTAGTGGTTGTAGCTTATAAAGGTCAACANTGAAATCTGATTGAAATGTGTGAGTCAATNCTGCATTTTTCATTGATTCCAGTCTTATCAAACATTATGTTTGGTTTGTTCTTTGTCNAAGTATTTACTGGAGATGAAAGACATGTTTACCTGTACTTTTGGACAATCAAAATCTAAAAACANTGAGTTCTTCAAAGCTCAACTTGGCCCTAGGGTAACTCCATAATTGAAACAGTTATGTGAGAAACTGGTTTTGCTTGAGATAATTTTATTGTAAACACCAGTGCATATGTGTGTACTTGCATGATCTGCTGTATGCTTCAATAACTGCTAGTAATTGCTTTCAGTTTCTTTTTGAGTCAGAGATAAATGTTTAAATAATTTTTGGGAAGCTTTTCTTACTTTCTTGAACCACCAATGTTTTCCTTTGGCCTATACCTGCAGAGATTTAGAAAATGAATGTTGGTAGTGTTAGTGCATTTTCTTCATGCATTATTCAATTATACTTATAACAGGATGCATGGGCGCAAGTTTGTTGTAAAATGTGAGTGGGACTGCTTAGTGTGAAACCAATATATTCACCAGGTCGATGCAGAAGTGAAGTTTTATTAAAACAATATTATTTTTCAGAGATGTTTTGAAAGCAACACTATATTATTTTCCCATTATTATTTTTCAGAGGTGTTTTGAAAGCAACACTGATCAGGCTTTGCTTTGCGCTTGCAGATGATTTTCTATATAATATAGCCCACTTAAATTTATCACTGGACACGGACACACTGTACTAGAATTCAGCAACGTGATTAGCATTCAAACTTTGACGAACGTATAGCGTGATCACATACAACGGCGTCTGCTGTTGAAAGTAAAAGTCACGCACTTGGCAATACGTAATGTCAACATTCAGGATTAGCTGAGAATTTAAAACTGATGGACTATTGACACTTCTGTTAATCAAAAGAATAGCTTGTTTGCACACGTACAAAATAATAATTATGCGAGAATTTCAGGTATAGGTCAATGTATAGCTAGTACGATATTTCTCCAACGTTTTGATTGAAATTTTGAAGGCAGTCTTTTGCTTAACTGCCCATCCTAAAACTAAGTCTCCATAATAGTGCTGCTTTTGTCTTCAGCAAAAACGTCACAGAGATTTGCCTGAAAATGTAATTTTCTAACATCACAAATTTGCATATTTAACGCTGTCTGTTTCCGAATACGTGAAAAACGTTGCAGCAAAGCCAGTTACATTTCTGTACGAAACAAATCATGGCTGTACTGTGGTCTCCAGGGACGCCGGAGAGCGGCAGTGGCATTGCCTCTCCTGTCCTTTCATAAAGGAGGCAAAGGGGGCGGAGGTGCCTTTAATAATAGTATCGTAGGTAATTTCATGTTTTATGAAGATCAAATTGAAAAAAAATTATTGCAGCTCTTCCAGAAAATTCAGAATGTTTTTCTATAAGTATTTGTTATTATTTTCGAGGTCATTGTTGCTGAATAGAAACAACCATAAGTGGTAACAATTTTTTATTTTTGATGAGTTTCCACTGCCCTCAACTCTTTAATGCCTCCCTGCCCTACCCATGTTCCGCCGTCCCTGATTAAACTCTCATTGTTTTAAGACAAGTTTCGAAGTACCACAGAGGCACTTCGAAACTTGAATATTCATAAAAGCAGTCAGAATTCTTGTAGAGCCGAAGGCACAACCTGGCAGGACGATTCCTCGAAAACTCTACTTGTTTGAAAACATTGAAGTTTCGTACAGTACACAACACAGGGTAAACTATCAGATGGAAGTAGTTTCAGCCACTTTTCGCGGTCTCTAGAAACTTGCAAAAGGCTAAAAATCATTTCATCTAAGATAAAATTTATAAAAAATATCAGAATCACTGACCACGTCAAACCCTGTTTCAACATCAAGTTAGCTATGTGTAGGCTATAACATCTAACATGAAAAGCTCTTCACACATAACGTGACAAACGTCACTTCTATTTTTTAAACCTCTCCAACTACAAAACCTAAAGAGAAAAATGGAGGGGACAGAGCCCATAATATATCCGCAGTCTGAAAAAGTGGGGGGACACACGTCCCCTGTGTCTGCCACTAAATTGCGCCCATGACAGGATGGATATGTTAAGTTTTTGCGCAAGGTAAACGTTACCACTCCACCGTGTTGATGCCGTAGTACTTAAAAATGTTTTGTGATTTATGAGACTAGTAATTTGTAATCTCTCATAAACGTCCAAAGCTTTGTGCTTAAAGCTAAACGTTGCTTTTATTTTTTTTACAAACAAATAGTTTTCTTGAAACAATTACACAAAGCCATCGTCAATATCTCGTTTAATTTAAATATACTGGAGACCAACCAGTCGAATTATCTCACCGTGCCCATCAATCAATCTACCATACTCCTCTCGGCGGAAACAGCATGAGCTTTAGATAGCGCGTTCTCGGAAATGAACTGCAAATTAGAAGTTCGGTCGATTGATGACATAACAATGATCAGCATGCGTCCTTGAATAACCACATTCTCTAGGTTTGGAATGTTAATCCGGATATTTTCAACTGTCAGGAAGGGAAGCGTGTCCGGAATGTGGAGCCAAATGCAAATTAAGCCAAATTTCCAAAAATTCTCACAAAAGGTCAAACAAAATAACATTGCGATCAAAGCAAGGAGTACAATTTTCACAATAAAAACGCCGTGGAGTGCTATATTTTGTTGTAGGCTATCTTGCATTCCTTTAACGACCGCGCCGGCCAATATGTTGGCCGGCACTTTTTTGGCCATAAATTGCCAGCCGCTAGAACTAGAGAGCTGTTCAAAGCCTCTACGGATTCAGCAAGCCTTCTAGTTGACATCGAAAAAACGTTTTTCGTTTTCGGTTTGGCGTTTCTGGACGTGACGTCACAATAAGGGCATGTTTTCGAATTTTTGGCCACCTTTACCTGGCCCTGGGCCCAACCCATTGACCCATTCTTTTGACTCAAAGTTTTCCTGAAGACTAGGCCAAAATCCACGTCTATAGAGCCCTTGATTGACTTGCTAGCATATCTGTAGCCAAAATTATTTTTAAATACCGTGAAATCTGACACCAGAGTCAGTCTGATAAGCGACTCTTCCATTCCGAAAAAAGCGTTCAATCCATTCCAGTCCCAAGGCAATTATTACAACCATTTCTAACTAAGCGTTGATGCTATGTACTGCTCTCAAACTAGACGTAATGAAATTCTATACTGATGTTTCATATTTAAGATCTATGTCGAGTAGACTCTTTCTATTGAAAATATCATGAAAAACGTAAGTTAAAGTATTTATTTACTTGCGTATATACTTTACCTTTCTATATTCATCATAATCATCAAGGCCTATCCCGTCGTGTGCAACGATGAGCACGGCGGCTCTCATCATCTTCCAAGAATGATTTTTTTGTTGTTTGCTTTCCAGTTTCAATGGCTGACTTCCACTCTCTTTTGTTGCAAGCGAGTTTTTCCCATGAAGTACTTGTTATGCTAAATGCGTTTAGGTCACGCTTTAGCACGTCCCGGAAA
>JGI24158J21664_10013924_pt1 | contig 10590 bp, 6 predicted proteins | sample Ectturendosymbi3_FD_21664 | JGI IMG/M metagenome (IMG submission 21664)
ACAAACAAAAACACCGCAAAAATAACATGTCAATATGGCCAGCCAGGCTAAGTGTGAAATTTGTTTCCAAGCTAATGTCTTGATTTTCACCTTCATTTTCAGGTGCTCTGGTTAACGCCACTGCTTTAACGTTGCTGCTTGAAAGTTTTGCTAGAAAAAGCGATTTAGTCGTGGCGTTTTAGCTAGCAGTAGCACTGCCAGATCCTTGAGCTTTTTCTTAGAAGCTTTGCGCTTTCCATAGCTCCTTATGGCATTACAGATTTCAGCATCGCTCAAGCTAAACACTGCCATCACGTTTTCTACTCTTTCGTCCTACGAATCTAAAACCTTTTCTGACGGACCACGGAACAGCATGTGATGTAAATGGCTTGAATAGCTTCGTACGTTTATGATGTAACACAACGATAGAAACCACCGGAAGAAAAGTGCGTTTCTACCACACGTTACCCTTTATGACGGAACAAAGGTGCAGTTCGGCTGCGGCTACCCCGAGACTGCACCAGACGTTCGGGATCAGTGATACCAGTGTTGCCACTTCTGATATATTATCACATGGGTGTACGGGAGTGCGTAGGGATGCAAAAAATTTTTGCCCAAATTTGATCTTGTTTTTCCCAAATAACGTTTAAATAACACCATTGTAAACAAATCAAGGTGTCTGCATGCCTAATTACCAAATCGGGGTTCAAAGTCGTACGCCCTCAACTAGCGATCAATATTATGCATAGCCACTTGTGAACAATGGTAATATTTATTGTGTTGAAAAATGTTAGTTAATTACAATAAAATCCCCCAATATTGCTGTTCATGCCACCACGTGTGGAAGGTGTAGTTCAGCATCTTCATTTTCAAGTTTTTGTATACGTTCTAAACTTATTCTTCCAACACGGTCATCCTAATAGCTGAGATCTGTTCTTCACTAGCATGGATGTGTGCATTTGTGTTGGCCACAATCGCAATCAATCTGGAAAAAGAGTAAAATATCACGTTACGATATATACTTATTACATTGCCGCAAATAGGTCAAGTCTCAAGTAAAGAGAGGGAAAGGAGTCAATGTAATACATAGGATATAGCTTAGCCTTCCACAGTAGGCAATCTTCACTGCAATGTGTTGTACTTAAAATACTACAACTTAGCTTCTAAACTCACACTATGAAAAGCAAAAATTCACTCCAGTTTAGACAGTTAAATGTGCACTGAACACAACATGCTAAGAAAAAATAGCAATATGGGACTGATACATGCAAACACTGCAGCCTATATGATCACCTACCAAGGAATGTGTACAAATGCACATTTCCAATGACAAATGACTTATAACTTCAACAAGAATATTGTATAAAATAGCAGTGCTTCACTGGGCTACATGAGCATTAGTGAATTATGCAGTGCAATAAATAGTGCAGTTGCTACTGTTCATGAAAACTTCACTTCACAGCATTAAATTGAAACATTAAAATTTGGCAGGATGCAACATATATAATTCACTGCATGAAGCAAACGGAAAATATGAAAACCTAAACCGTTTCTCAACTGGAGCCCTCGACCCCACTTGGAGGCCATGGAGCAGTTCTCCGGGGGCCAGGAGCAGAGGCATTTACTAAATAGCTCTGCCGTGATACTGCAAAATACTACTGATAAGCAGTGGGTCACAAGTGTTGAGAGTCTTTGGAAGGGGGCCACAAACCATGAAAGGTCGAGAACCACTAACCTAAACAGTATAAAATCACAGCTACATTACTTCCAAGCAACATACTACAGCAGCAGTTACGTAGTTTATTCTGTTCATGAATACTTCGTGGAAGCAGATTCACACTTGCATATCTCACAACATCAAGCAAGTTTGAAACAAGAAAACTTCACAGTATCATATCACAGCTACACAACATTACTACCACAAAAGATTTTACACCTACAGCTACATTTTAGTTGTACACTTTGCAGCATCAACAATTTAGGTTTACAAAAATTTGGGCTAGTTGGAATGGTGAGTTACCACTGCATGTTCCTAATTTTTAAATGTTTCCAACTCTACCCAAATTTGAATGAGGTTGTTTCAATTGGCCCAAATTTGATTTGCGTTGTTGTAATTTGCCCAAATATTTATAATATATGCAATCTGAATGAAACTCTTCCAATTTGCCCAGATTGTTCCAATTGTACCCAAGTTTTAATGAAGCTCTTTCAATTAACCAAGTATGATCAAAGCTGTTGGAACTTTGAATTTGCCCAAATGTTTCCAATTTTTTGCAAATTTAAAAGAAACGTTTGTATATTACCCAAATTGGAATGAAGCTGTTTGTAGTTCCCCAAAATTGAATAAAGCTGTTTGAAACTCCCCCAGAATGAACAAACCTGTTTTAAATTACCCAAAATTGAATAAAGATGTTCCACTTGGCCAAATTTGAATGGAGCTATTGCCGTTTGGCCAGAGTTGATTTGGTCTGTTGGAAATCACCCAAAATTTTCCAATTTATGGAAACATTTCTAACTTCACCCAAAGTTGAATGACGTTATCCCAATTTGCTGAAATTTTATTGAGATTGTCAAAATTAACCCAAATGTTTCTGATTTTATCCAAATTTGAATAAAGCTTTTGTAGTTCACCCAGACATTTCTACATGTAGGCCCTACTAAAATTTCAGTGGAGCTATTTTTTATAGCCGAGGTTTGAACAAGACTGTTTGAAGTTTTCCACAATTGAACAAAGCTATTGCAAATTGCCAAATATTGATTTGTCTCATGGACTTCACCCAAATGTTTCCAATATATCAAAATGTTTATATTTTCACCCAAATTTGAATGAAGCTTTTCTCATTTGCCCAGATTTCATTGAAGCTGTTGCACCATACCCAAATGCTCCTAATTTACTCAAATGTTTCTCATTCTACCCAAAATTTCAATGAAGCTTTTTAGTTGGTCCAAATTTGATGAAGGTTGTTATAACTACCACATGATTCATGTTCACTCAAAGGCATTGTCTATTTTGACATCAGGAGCAAAAAATAACGGCAAAATAGTCTTAGATTATTTTGCCGTTTTGGCCATTATTTTGCCGTTGGTTTGGCTATCATTTTGCCTTACTTGGGAAAACAGCCACTACCTCACTTACATGTGAATGAAGCTGTATACTTTGCCAAAATGTTGAAAATTTTGTCTGAATAATGGCCAATTTTTCAGCGTTGGGGATGCGATCGCATCGATCGCATCCCCATGCCCTATGCTTGCCGATGCGATCGCATCCCCATGCCGTACGCTTGCCGTATGCGTATGTATTGTCATGACATCAGATGTGGTGTTCTCAGATAAATTTCTGATGTCTGATGTTTTGTCGACAAATCTGATGTTGACTGGGTTGTTGTTTTTGTTTTCCACATTTCCTCTCATTTTAGGACAAAAATAAGTAGCCTCTCATCTCGCCTTAACGTGTGTTTGGTTATCGTTTCAAACTACAGAAGCTCTCTTCGCTTCGTTGAGACTAACATTTTAGGTAAATTATAATCGACTTTTCCATACAATGGTGATATTTCGCTCTGTTTCAGATTCAACGAGGGTAGTCGCGCTTTGTTAGTTTTGTTAATAGAAGCATCGAGCTTATATGAAAGGGCAGCGTAAAAATTTGATATCATCTGATGTTGAAAAAGGCAGCAATCTGACGTTAACGAGACTGACCCCGGTGGCAACATTGATTGATACTAAATAGCAGTCAGCAACCACTGGCTTTAGCACGCAAATAGTAACGTTTCCGTGACATTTGTGCAACAGGCGTGATGCGCGAATAGAGAGTCATACCCATGCCAAAAGAACGTTTAGTAGGAGAAAGTTACCAGCGAAATCATATATATTTGCATTGAACAAAACCGAAAATACTTGTAGGCTTTCAGCAGCGATTACGAAAACTGGCAGACAGTCAAACTTGTAGAGAAATCAGTTGCTGTTGGGGGCCCCTGATACTTAACGTAACATAGGAAATGATACAGAGTTGTACTCTTGTATCGCTTCTGAATCACAAAAAATTTTCAAATGAGTATTTTATTTGAAGCGGGGGGCCCGGGACAATTACCCCGTTGCCCTTCCCCCTTAATCCGGTCCTGCTGTTGTGCAAGCGTGACATGCTGATCTGCATGTCTTTTTGCACACCGTTCATTTTATTTTACGGAGTAAACACCCTTCTCACAGGACTGCCGTAAGAAAAGCACCTCGTGAGAAGTGGTTGCATACAACCACATATGCCGTGCTTCAAACTCAAGCAAGTGGAATAACCATTTTCACAGGCAGGGCGTGCGCGCATGAAAGCGGGGATAATCAAACCATGTTTTATGATAAGTAGGTTGAAGTTGCTGGTGAAAATATTCGCACTATAAAAAGCGACATCGCTTTTTCACATTAATTTACAAAATAACCTATACGCTAAGTATGAATTTCTAATGTAAAAAGTTATCTGTTCATTCAAAGGCATATTTATCATAATCCCACCTGAACAACACATGTTTGTCTTTCAATTCACTTTAAAAAATTAAGTTCTACTGTGTGTATAAAGCTTGTTTTGTTTGACTGTATATTATACGCTCTACACCAGGGGCCTCAAACTCAAATTGCTCCGCGGGCCAAATGAGGATTCATAAAGTAACCCGAGAGCCTCATTATGACTACCCAAGGGCCGTATCATGACGCTGACGCAACACTGGCGGTACCTGGACTTCAGCAAAAACAGCTTTTACATATTATTTCCTGCGAAAGTTTGAGTTTTAGGCATATCATTTCTCGCCGTCTCTACGTTAAAAGGAACTTGTTCACTCGCTGGCCGAACACTTTTAAACGCCGGTGAATAAACTAAATAACTTGAACATTAATTATTTCAAAATTCCCAAAAACCATCGCGGGCCGCACAACCTGCTGCGTGTTTGAGACCCTGCTCTGCACAGTTTATACATGCCACAAACGTTGTTTGTTGTTGCATATGAAGCAGGGGTGTGCTACAGGCCAGTCAGTGTGGCCCTGACTAAAAATTTTTGTTTTTTACTTTCAACATACGATTTTAAGTTTTCCTGGTCGTCTTTTTGGGTGATTAACCCATTTTACGCAAAACGGACAATCCTTTCAACTTACATTTCAACGAAATGGCTGAACCGCTCGTTGGTTGGTGACCTGACCGAAACGCATTAGTCTTTATGATGTCACACAAACAACATATACGAGGCTTCCCTGTTACTTGTTTAATGAAGCTGATGAAAAGAATCGATACCTCAGCCCAGTTTAACTGCAGACTGCGACACAGTAACACTGTGTTGCGGTCCATCGAAGTAAAACCTTACACGCCCTGGTGCGAACAGAAGACATACTGCTTAGTAGTTTCTCGTTCCGTTCGATATTTCATTTTGATAAGTTCAGTAAAGTTCACTCCTTGCTTCCATTTTATTTAGGTGAAAACGTGCGTAAATTCGAAAAAAATGCCGGTACAGCTACATTAACAATGTTTTTGTGAATAACACTGATGATTGATCAATGCTTCATAAAAAAGAGTGACCTACTGTTGATGGCTGAACACGACTGGCAATTCCGTGATCGAAACCTTTGAACGTTTGTGAAAAACAGCTCAAAGCACTTTTCTAGAAAAGCAGGAAACGCACAAAACGCGATGAGTGAACGAGGTCTGTGATGAAACAAAATCAACACAGAAAACTCAAAACGGCAGCCAAGCGGGACTTCAGAGTTCTTGATTGACGTCTCGTGACGAATCGCGCCATCACACTGCTAAATATTTAGGCTGCGTCAAGATGCATCACATTCACCATCCGTTAATGGTTCTGTCCTATAAAACTAAAATCTCCCTTCCAGCGATGTCCAGTCTTGTGACTAAACCATACGTCAGATTCGAAAAATTACGTGCGAAATGCCCCAGTCGGCCTCATTCCGCGCGTGCTCGTAACTGCAAGTTGAAACTGACATGTAAGCATAAAAACTTTGCAGGCTTCTTTACTACAGATGATGGTCAATGAATTGATTGACTATCACTCAACGCTGTTTAATATCGTTAAGTCTATATTACAGGGGTGGGTGGCCAACCAGTCAGAGACCAAGAGCCACATTTCTTACTGTGTTGCCGCAAAGAACCACATCATACACATGGACACACATGAACATCACTCATCTCTTCCTCACTCTCACTCACACTTTTGCTCAGCTAGATTTATTGCAAATATCACACACCAACATGACAATGACAGAACTTTGTAAGCAATTTATTGTTATGCATGTTATTCGGTGGGACGTCTGGTAATTACGTAAGAGCCTCATGAAACCGGGCAAAAGCCGCATGCGGCTTGCGAGCCGCGGGTTGGCTACCCCCGCTATATAACATGTTAAAGTTCTAACTAAAAGATCTCAATTCAGGGCGTAATTTGAGTGCATTACAAACACAGTGTCAGTGGCTACCGCGTCCTCGTGGTCCTGATAGCTTCATCGTACTTCACAACTGCTGCTAAGTGCACTCCACAACTGCAGGTATGTGCATTTGCTCTTCTCTATTCGCATGAAAGCGCGTTTTGAACAACCGAAACAATCCACGACTGTTTTAAAAAAGGTTAGGAACAACGAGTGTTCACTGCTGCAGACATGGCGAAATCAAAAACGTCTGTGCACAGCACCTTTTCATTTTGGGGTTTTTCTTACAATGTCATGTCATTTGCAAATTCGCTGTAATAATTGTGCTCCTGAGGTTCGTCATGCCTTTTGTTTTCAAAACAAGTGCAGTGTTTGCGCTGTTCTGCCTCTGCGAAACATCCCTTTTACAGAAAAATCCCAAATAAGTTTGAAAGCGTTGAAAAGCGTTTGCTACACATTTGTGGATTACTAATCAGTTTAAGACCTGGACAGTGTTGGTGTGAAACCTGTGATAGGTCAGAAATTGACCAGTTCCAAGATGCATTCTGGTCGCATCAGGTTTGAAAATTACAGCTTCAGTTATGGACAAACATTCAAGGAGCAACCCAGTTACGCCTGATTTCGTCGCTTAACGTGTATGGAGAAAACGATATCCTGCACTAACCTAATTCTATTTCTGTCTGAAAGCAACCACAGTGGAGATTACCTGACTCGACTTCGCGGGGTTGCGTCACTGCACTTGGAAAGGAAAACAAACAGTAGATCAATTGTACTTTCTCACAACAAAACAGTCACACCAACAACTCGAGCTTTGACACACCGACAGGGTCAGCTAACTCCACCGTAGGTTGCAAGCAATTAGCCGAAGCTTTGGGCGAGAGATTGTGCAACTCCACTGATGAAAACACACAACAAAACGCCTCATTCAAATCTGTTACCAAAAGACTTTCTCGTTGGTTGCCGACATTGTACATAACTGCCGACTGCGATCGACAAGCAGTTATGCATGACAGTCGAAGCTTGACACTTCGAGAGAGGAGAAAGTGGGGCACTGAAAGCAGCAGCTGTTGCGCTGAAACAAAAGCCCAATACACAAAAGACCGCGAGCGTCCCGATTGCTTTCCCAGCGGATACTTGCAGTGTGGCATGCGAGGTCTTCAAGCAATTAGCCAAAAAGTCAAGCACGTTCTGTTGTTGCTCGACAACTTCACTGCGCTTGGACGAGCCGTTTACGAGCGACAAAAGCAGATCAGGCGGGAAGTCAAGCGATTTGTCAGTTCGCTGCAGTGCAGAGACAGACCCCTAAGCAACTGTCTTGACAAAAGAATGTTTAAATTAAGGACATAAAACGATGTACCCGAGTAAAGTTTGTTAAGTTCATTTGATTCAAGTCAAGCCACTCTTTCACATCTGGAGTTACGTGAACATTTGCAGTTCGAAAAAATTAAGCGAAGTTGCATCTGCCCAGTGTCAGTTATTTCGATGAAGTGTTTGACTAATTTTTTTGTAAATGCAACTTCGTTAATGCGACGTTCGAAAAAGATTGGGTTTTTCTGTTACTGAATGTAGAGTAGTAGAATTTGAACATTCCCGTAGTTACCAAGACTTGCAAAGGGAATACTTTTGCCGGTTTGAGTGGGCACCGTATTTATTCGATTGTTAGCCGTCCTTATTGTAAGCCGCACGAAATGATGAAAAACAACATTACAAGCCGCGACTTACAATCGAATAAATACGGTAGCCGGTACTCTCCTACATGATGTGCAGTATAAGGCTTCACCATTCTCACCACTCCTGCTGTATTTGTCCTGAACTTTTTTGTCAGTTGAAAACGTCAACACGATGTTAGCAGCTAATCAGCATCGCGTCTTATTCACGAAACATCGATTTTTTTTCTACGTTCTATAACTTTTGCTCCAACCACGGCCCACAAGACAAGTTTTTTTCCAGCAAGTGAATCGAAAAAAGCGAAACGATCACAAAAGCGTAGACGTAGAGAGAAGTTAATCTGTTATTGTCACCACCAGATTATCGACTTGTCATGGGAACCAGTCACCGCCCCAAAAGAGCTAAGAAGTCAGCCTCGTATGGTTACCGCCGCACATACGAAGAAAAATNAAACCATGCCTACCGCCAGTTAACGGGAAAACATCCCTCAGTTACGTTTGGCGCTGCACAAATGAGAAACAACTGAGTCATGTTTGGTTGGCCATGTTTTTTGTTAAAATGTATTGAATCCATCAAAACCTAAAAACTATCGTAAAAAGGTAGCATGAAGAAATAACTCTTCCTCGTGTAAATGTGAAAGAATGGATTGTAGCAATCTTCCTGAAAGGAAACATTTGTTCCACACTGAAAAGGTTCTGACTAGCAATTGACATCATGCGTTTGTGTGGACGAACGCTTGTTACAAACCGTTAGAACGCGAGTTACGAAGAGCAGTGTAAGCCTATAGTGATATGAAAAGTAATAAATTACACAGGAAAAGAAAGGTGCTTCTTTTGTTTTCAGATGAATAAAAAATATTTTTCAGTTAAACTGCAGCTTTTCTTTTGAAACAGGTCAAAACAACAAAAACAGTCTTGTTTTCACGTCAGCGAATGCACTTTTAGGCTTAACCACAGCTTGCTGTTTCTATAGTCCGCAGAGTCCGAAGCTGGCAAAACTACAAAACGCGATCGTGATTTGAGAAAAGTGAGTGAAATGTGCATGATGTACAAGACAAAGAAAACATATGCTAGTTTGTGAGAGCAGGGGTCGGCAAATACCGGGCCGAGGCCGGCGCTGATCTTCGAAGAAATCGTTACGAGGTCGTGCCGAACCAAGACCAAATTGGTCCAAAAGTGATTGGAACGACTGACATAACGAACGCACTGTGAATACCATTGACTACCATAATCCCTACAGGTCGGAGCATCTTATTGCGGCAAAGCAAGACCAGATCTCTCACTGAATCAGTGCCATGATGACTTACGAGTTGTAATTAATTTTCATGTGCCAAACATTCATTATTTTATTGAGGGCCGGTACGCAAAATAGTGCCAGGCCGAAACCTGTCCGCAGTTCAAAGAAGTTTGCCAACCCCTGTGTTAGAGAAGAAGTTTGCCAATCCCGGTGTTAGAGGTCATACTTCCAATTTTTACTTCAGTGTTTGGTCTGGAATTAGCTGCAGTGTGACGTGTCGCTTGACGCAATATTGCAGAAGCGTTGGTTTTGGTGCGTAATTAGTAATCATTTTTGTAGCACACACTAATATCCAACCACAAACGTTAGCGCCGAGGCCACACCAGGTCCGTAGCCACGGGGGGAATTCGGGGGCACTTCCTCCCATTTTTTGTGTCCCTCAAAATTTGCTGTGCTCACAAAAGTTTATTTATACTTATATGCATGGGCGTCGGAAGGGAGCCAGGGTGTCAAGACCCCTGGATTTTGAAATTTGACATTTTTCTGTTACATTTTTAGCAAAAAAGGTCGTTTTCTTAGTTTTGAGAAGGAAAAATCAAATTTCGCCAATTTTGACCCCCCCTGAAAAAAATCTTTATTGTTACCTCTGGAAAAATCCGCTAAAAGTGGTTTCTACGATACAAAACAAAAAACAAAGTAGATCAGCCTTGACGAATAAATAACACCTAGCTTTGCAACAGTTAAAGAAAGATCCAAGAATAATCATCACCAAGGCTGACAAAGGAAACATCACCACAGTCTTAGATAAAGAATGGTACGACAACACGATTAACCAAATGTTGGACGATGAAGAAACCTAAAAACGGCTCAAAACCAGCCCAACCGCATCTACAACTAAAGAAGTCAATAAATTCATAAACAACTTACTCGAATCCAATAAGATCACAAAAGAAGCAAGCTTTAGATTGAAAATCACAGATGCCACAGCACCCCGACGGCACGGACTACCAAAATTACACAAAGAAAACATCCCTCTACGGCCCATAATATCCTTCACAGACTCACCTACCTGCGGCCTAGCTAAGGAATTATCCTTTCTACTGAAACCTCTTATCGGAAAATCAAAATATCACGTAACAAACTCTTCAGTCTTCGCATCTTCAATTACTCAGGAAATACTCCAAACTGATGAAAGAACGGTCTCATTTGATGTGGTATCCTTATTTACAAAAGTCCCAATTCAATTGGCATTAAACATAGCTAAACAACGTCTTCAATCCGATCCTGACCTGAGTCAAC
>JGI24158J21664_10013925_pt1 | contig 10589 bp, 10 predicted proteins | sample Ectturendosymbi3_FD_21664 | JGI IMG/M metagenome (IMG submission 21664)
GAAGAGAACTTCTTTAGTTTGAAACGATAACCAAACACACATTAGGGTCAGTGGCTTAATTGACAGGGAGGCAAAGGGCGACCCTTCCGCCTGGCAAAGCTAAATGTAAAAACTGGGCCCCTCCAGTTGACACTTTGATATTTAGTATTCTTTAGGTTGTTGTTTTTTGCGTTTTTCGGGGTGTTTTCGTTTTTTTTNATCTTGTACAGACACCCAAGACATACAGAGATTCACTGTCTTTCTTAACTTTTTTTCTGAGTTTTGGCTAGTGGACCCCTACGGTGGCCAGTAGCCCCCTTCAGCTAAGTTTTCCCCCTGGGTCAAACCTCTAGTTACGCCACTGGTTAGGGTGAGAGATTGATGAGAAAAACTTAAAAATCGTGAATCCAACTTATTTTCGTCCTAAAATCAGAGAAAATGTGGAAAAAACAACCCACGCAGTCAACATCAGATTTGTCGACAAAAGATCAAACATCAGAAATTTATCTGAGTCATATTAAAATATCAGAAGTGGCAACACTAGTATCAATGATCCCAAATTTCTGGCGTAGTCTCGAGGTCTCCGCAACCGAACTGCACCTTTGTTTCGTCATAAAAGGTAACATGCGGTGGAAACGAACTTTTCTTCCGATGGTTACTATCGTTGTGTTACATCATAAACACATGAAGCTATTCAAGCCATTTACACCACATGTTATTGTGTGGTCCGTCAGAAAATGTTTTAATCAGTCGATTTGTAGAACGAAAGAGCAAAAACCGAGATTGCAGTGTTTAGCTAGCGCGATACCGAAACCTGTAATGCCATCAGGNCATCAACGCTATGAAAAGCGCAAAGCTTCTAAGAAGAAAAAGCGCATGGATCTGGCAGTGTTAGCTAAAACGCCGCGACTGAATCGCTTTTTCTAGCAAAACTTTCAAGCAGCAACGTTGAAGCAGTAACGTTAAACAGAGCACCTGAAAATTAAGGTGAAAATCAAGACATTAGCTTGGAAACAAGTTTCCACTCAGCCTGGCTGGCTATATTGACATGTTCTTTTTCCGGTGTTTTTGTTTGTAATCTCTGGTTTCTGCTTATTTTTCGGGTGAATGTTCTTTCATGCCAAGTTACTCTCTAGTCTGTGAAATATTTTTTCTTTGCAAAAATACACCCTATTATTTATATCATTAATTCTCTTCTCGCAGCTAACTGTATGTGAACTTGAGTAAGCACATTCTCGACCGCCAGAAAAAAAATAAACGGGAACCTTGCTAATCAGCGAAAACATAACTTTTACAAACGATAATGTCATGAACTACGTCATAGGGCCCTCCAGTAAAAATTGCCCGGGCCCCCCTACCCCTTGATCCGGCTCTGGGTTCCGCAAAACATGTAGTGGGGTTCCGTGAGAGTTTTTCGTTTTTCAGGGGAAATGATTTTTGCTCCAATATGTTGATGCATCATTATGAAATTTTTTAGAGCACTGTGCCGCTTTCAGACTCCAGTTAGTTATACAGGAGGTTTAGTGCATCGGAACAAGAAATATTGATAGTTTGTGCGTCACTTGTTCATTGTTGTGCAGTTAAGAAGAACGTTATTGTTGCATCACAGTTATACGATGTTGCCGGTGTACATTTCACAGTAGACCGAGTAGAAAGTAGACTCAGCCGAAGTCTAGTAGAGAGTAGACTGAGTCACAGACGGGAGCTGCGGTTCAACCTTTGTGGGAATAAAGTGAAAACAGTGTGAAACCCAACTTTTTACTATTTAGTCAAGCCAGATGAAGCAAAATAGCATATTTTCATATGTGAAGCGAAATAATAACAACTGTGAAGGTGTGGACGGTAATGAGCAATGTAGTTCAAATGTAAACGAGGCACCTGATCCGAGGCAGACCAAATGTAATTCTATTGTCAAAATTAGTAAATGGGACGACACATATTTTAGATACGGGTTTTTTTGCCGGATGACCAAATTCTGAATGTAACAGCTAAATTCCAAAAATGCAAGAACAAGCGATTCATTGAATTTCTGGCTTTTGAAGTTCTGTATTAACTGTTCATTTGTTGAATTATCTAACTAATAATGAAATACTTGATTTTCTTACAAGTAATTCGTGTCTTTAAATTTTTGTTAATGGGTTCCATGACAAACGCGAAAGTATATCAGGGGTTTCTCGATGACAAAAAGGTTGAAGAACACTGTTCTACAACCTTTTGATTATTTTTGTTAGGGGCAAAACAGTTCACCATTATTAACGTAGTAAATTTCTTTAAAAACGTTGTATAGTTGCATATTCGGTTCGAAACCTGATAGTTCTTAACTAAATTTAGCGTGTGGACTGTTTCACGTTTATTGTCTTCCTGGATTGGTACCAGTGCCACGGCTTGGGAAAAGGAGTTTAATAAAGTGTCATATGAGTGCCAGTCAAGTGTTGAACGCACCTATACCTACTAAACCAGCTATGTCTAACCCGCGGCCCATTCAAATATTTGTGCGGCCCATTTTAGTTTTTGCTCTTGTATAAGTATCCTGCATACAGACAACCTGTCCTTATTTTGATAATCTTAAATTTTACATTTTTATGCAGGTGGTCCTCAGCGTCACTTTATCACATCTTTACCGCGTGCTACGAGATTTCCATGTGTCCACTGACACCTTGGTTAAAATCTTGTTATTAGTTTTCTAATTTCTACGCTTGATCCATTGGCACTAAACCTGCTCAAGAAATCGAACATTCGGAGTGTTTACTGACTGATGCCAAATAGTCATTGCCATTGCATGATGCCAAATAGTCATTGCCATTGCAGTTAGGATTTGAACACTTTCAGTATTTCCGGTTCAACTAAATTTGGCTTGCTAAGATCAAAGTAAATCATTTAATGTGCGCCCCTCATTCAAATGTCATTCAATGTGCGGCCCTGGTTAAGATAGTGACATAATTTTTGGCTCAGTAAGCAATTTGGGTTGGACATAGCTGTACTACACCATTTGGCTGTAAATGACGCTTTACCAGACCCTACCTTTTGCAATCAGTGCAAGCCCTGAAAGCCCATAGCCTTTCATAGGTGTAGGAGCAGGCATATTTTTGGGTGTGCCAAGGATTTTGCTCAAATTTCCTCAAACTTGCCCGAAAAACAACTGAAATACATGACCTTCAAAAAAAAAGAAACGTCTGCACTTTGATTTTGGGCGCTATTTTTGTAAAATCAAAGCACATGAAGCGATTTTGCGAAGGTTTTCACACATTTTGCCCAAATTCACACAGATTTTGCCTGGATTTTAAGGGACTTTCCTCGGATTTTCATCAAATCAAAATTTTTGGGGGTGGGGTTCCACCTCCTGCGCCCCCGCCTCCTACACCACTGGCCTTAAACTTGTTTCCAAAAACTTTCACGCAACTCGTATGGATGCCAGAAAAAGCCGTTTTGCCCCAAATACACTTGATCCGTCATGCCTGAAATGTTAGGATTCAAAGATCCCCTCACCCTGGGCGAAGGGTATCCCTCAAATTTGGGATCTTAGTTTGTGATAGAAATTCCAACACATTTAAGAAGAATAGGGCTAGAACGAATTTGCAAAAACAAGAAGAAAAGTTAGGCAGATTTATTAGTAGCCTATACGTCTGCCACGCTAAAGCCATGACTGCACTAGTTGAGTACAGAATCAAGTGTTCGTATTAGGCTACTAATTTTTTCTCTGTCCTGATCGTTCGATCTGCATACTGATTAAAACTGAACAGTTTTGATTTTCGGTAATGTTGCGAAGATAACTTTATCTATGACGTTTGCGAAAAATTTGTACCACGGTTGAATAAGCACGATGACGTCATGGAATGAAATTTCATGAAAATGAAGAGCTGGTTGCGCCCCTGCACCTGGTTAAAGCAAAGAAATGTTGATGCGGTGATTGCAAAGTGATGCTGCTACCTAACCTTGCAAATGCTTCCACCAAAAACGACAACGCAAAAGTAAACATTGCGGGACGTCTATCTAAACGTGCGGGAACCAACATCAAAGCCTATCTAGCCTATGGTATAATTTGACCCTGACTACATTCATTTTAAAACACCGCAGGACAATATGTTTCCAACCCCAAACTTTTTGACCTCCGATACGACAGTGAATTAAGACTAAGTGAGCTTGCATCCAGTGACGTAGTGGTAAACAAAAGAGGTCGGAAACGCTTCATCAACACCTTGCTACAGTGATCACAGCTGCCTTTTTCTTCAGTTGATACTTTTACAAAGAATAAAAGCCTCCGATTTTCTAAGCCATTTCAATGAGTAGGGGTACGCTGTTTTCCTTTCAACAAAGGTTGAGAAACATCGTTCCCAGAGCTACCCCTGACATCAACACAGTGCCGTTGAGCCCAAAATTTGGGGTGGCAAAAAGTTTGGGTGAAATTGTATGATTTTAGGCGAACAACAAGTATTTTGTTTGGGATACCGCCTCTCAAAGGACAAAATGACCTGATATGCTAAAAATTCGGTGAGCTATAACCCCCTGGTCCTCGCCTGGCTACGCCCATGCAGCAACACAACATTTCAGAAATCCTCAAAACGATTTTAATTGCAATTGTAAACAAATTTTAAGTGATTTGTTGATAAAAGCCTTTTTGCTTCAGTAATTAGGCTATGCAAAGCAATTGCTCATGCTTTAAAATTTCTAATCAGACTTACTATTTCCACTTGTTCCGCTTCCTTTGCTTTAGCCTCAGACCGGGCAGTATCGTGTGCTGCCTTTTTCGCTTGTTCGATTTCTGATTGCACTTGTTGTCGCACTTGGACAATCTTCATTGCTGTGTGCTTTTTGATGTCGTAGATTTTGTCTTCAAATCTGGTGCATTGGTGTATCGAAATAAAACACGATTTTTTTAGGAAATACCGGCTCAATCGTGCAGTTGTTTGAGCACATGCCAACAAACAAGGCCGGCCTTAGCAGGTGCGGGGCCCAATGCAAGACCTAGGCACAAGGCCCCTCTGGGCAGTGGTTTTATGACGTCATCATGTTCAGTCAACCGTGTTATACCACCATGGTGGAGCGCACATTAAAGTCTTAGCACGAGAATTTAAAGCGTTTGCTAACATTCGATAATACAGGAAATTCATCGCTAGTTCTAACGAGGGCGTTGTTTGTAAACAATGAGATTTAGAAGCCGTTTCTACTGAATTCTCGAGCGCAAGGGATATCTGAAAAAAAAAACAATCAACCTAAACACCATGTCGCGGGGCCCTAGAAGCACGGGGCCGCCAGAGGCGCAGAGCCCAATGCAGCTGCATTGTTACATCGGCTTAAGGCAGGCCCCGCCAACAAAGCTGGTAAGCTGGATTCGATTCCCGATCGGGTCATACCGAAGACTTGAAAAACGGTCCTTGCGGATTTCCAGTCTCGTGCTCGGTGTTGATGGGCGGTGCAAGAAAGCGGCTCACAAGTGGTGCTGCCACTGACACGTCACCAGCGCAGCATTCAATGCGAATGCAGCCGCGTAGTCCACAGAGCAAGCAAGTGGAGATTGGCGCGCAGACCACACGTGAAACCGAAAGGAGTAAAGAGCGAGTATAACGAAACTGAACTGAACTTCGGAAGAAATAAACCAGCAGTCAGTTCAAGAGAGCAGGCGTTTTGATCTGCAAGCGTTTTCTAAGCTTTTTATCAAATATATGATAATTTCAACATTGTATTAGTTTAATAATTTACCTTGTTGTGAGCTCTTGATTTCTGGATTTTTCTGCATTAAGAGCATTTTCTAAACGTCTCGCGTTTTCTTGCTTACTCTTATCATTTTGTTCGTATTCTTCTTTCATACGTTGAATTGTTTCATTTAAAAGATTAACATTTTTGACGTTTAGTTCTTCTTTTTCCTGGAAAATGTAAGATACCGCATTTGACGTTATTTCTTGCAATTCTTTCAAAGTCCCATGCTGTTGAAAAGTTAAAGCAATAAACTCCAAGTATAACTCTAGCTTAGTTAAAGATAAAAAAAGGTTGCCCAAAATGAACATGTTGCTTAGGTCCATCCCGAAACGACACTTTTACGATTTTATGCAAACCACATCTTTTGTTTTAAAATTTAATATTGCTATTAAGCCAAGGCTTAAAAAGGATTTGCTTTAAGACGCCAGTTATTACAAAATTCAATAAAATTTCACATTAGAAAAAATTCAGTGAGATGATACGCAAAATTTAGTGAAATTTTTGATTTTTAATAAAATTGCAACGGTTTACATATGATCTTACCTTGAAAGCATTGCTTGCTGATTGCAAAACCGTACGCAGCTTCGTGACTTTTTCTTGTAAATACTGAATTCGGTTTTCAGCTGCTACTGCCGCTTCGTTGTGCCTCTGCTGAATGTTTTTGATCTCGTCTTGGTGATTTCGTTTTAGGCTATTTGCTTGAAGAGTTAGATGTTTTGTGACTCTATTTCACAAAGAAACATCAGCTTCCTCGAGTTTGCAAACATTTACTGGCACCTTTGCAAAATTTTCTGATAGGAAGCGTTTAAACGTATTAATGGAGTTTAAATTTAAAGTTTTTAAACCCTTACGCACTGCCTAAAGAAACAAAATATTTTGATCTTCATTTCAGTCAAAACTTTTACACGTAAAAATTTGATTCATTTTTAGTTCAAATTCAACACAACTTTAATAAAAACTTACGCAATTTTTTCTTCTTTTAATCTGTCTAGATCAGTTTTGAGAGATTCCGCAATATCTTTGTAATGGGCCGACAAAGCACGAGCTTTGTCATACTTCGATCTCCACGTTCTCACCAGTTGCACAAGCTTTGTTTTGTCATCTACCTGCGAGGTAAACACTTTAGAGTTATAGTCGTAACGTTTCTCACTATTTTTTTTAACAGTGGACCACTTGCATCTGCGTTTTCCTTCTACAGACTTCAACACTATAACCAGACTAAAATATGCTCGCAGTAATGGAATGTCCCCACTCACTTCTTCTTCGAGATCATTGGGAATTTTGAAAAGAGCATCTCGCGCCGCAAATCGTGTTGAAGTTCATGGTTTTGCGTTTGAAATGGCAACAGCACTTGGGTTTTTAAATGAACATGAAAGATCCTTTGTGCATAAGTTACTTAAGTTAAAAAATGGTTTGATTAAAGAAAGTTTATCAGGTTTCAAGGTTGGAACATACAGAAAGATTATTTGCGCTGAAGCATCAAGATGAAGTTTGAAATTGTTCAAATTAACTTGTGTTAATATAGCACATTTTTGAAGACAGTGAAAAACATGTGAAAAAGTTATTTTAACACTTGAAACAATTTTGGGGTCTGTCAGCGTTTTCTTCAGAAATCAATTGAAACTGCGACCAGAATTTTTTTATTCTGCTTTATGTTATGCGTTTTTCTGCTGCTATGTTTTTATTTTGTAGCACTAAAAAAAGCAAGTCAAAACATGTTCATAAGCTGAAACACATTTGTTGCTTGAAGGCAGTTGATTCATGGGACATGAAACAAAAGAGAGGAGTCACCACAGAAATCGGACGGTCTTCCAGAATATTTTTGAAACTTACCAACCTAAAAAATAAACTTCCAGTAATCATATTCAATTTTCGAAACACAGTTGGTTGTAATTTGGGCATAGATTTCACTACTGTGGCGTTTCTGAAAACATTTTGTCGTTTCAATGCTGTTATTTGCAACATGGTGGAAATGGAGCTAATTCAGTTTTATCCGTGGGAACTGGATTGAAAGCCACTTGGGACGACATCTAAGTGCTTTGGAAACAGGTGATGAAATGTGGCATACTGAAGTGCTACAAAGCGAATAAGCGATATTTCACCATGTTCCAAGCATTTGTAGCGCCGCTGTTAAGCACTTTACTTATGAGGAACAATTCTTTTCACTGTGAAACTTCAAACTTGGAAGGTATTTTTTTATCATTTAAGAATGGCTGATAGTTTTTTCTGGCCATACTAAGCGTACGACACAGGGGCCTGGCTACGGCCGCTCCCTTTAACAGCGCGAAATTTGTTAAAATCAGGCTAAACAGGGCAGGCTTTATTAATTTTCAAAGCAAGAAAGTAATCTTTATGGTAAAAGTTTATTATGCCAACCAGAGTCGTAGCAATTGCTGAATCAAATGTGAAAAATAGGAAAAATTAAAACTGATTCATTGAAAAGGTGTAAAAAGAGTGAGGTGATAGTGATTTTTTATCAATTGAGCTTCCAAAAAAAGGACGACTTTTGTTTACGTGCAACGGACATACACTGCTAAAGAAAAGTCGACGTTAGAAATCGAGACAAAAAACAGTTTGCTCCCTCCCAAAAAACGGTTTCCCGCACGCTTATGCTGGTCATAGTTTATCAAGGACTTCTTTCAAAAGCCTAGAGCACCATCGGCATAGAACAATCATGTTGAGAATGTTGCAGAAAAATTTCCCCTGAAAGTTGACAATCAATACATGAAAAGTCCTTGCTAATGCCTGCTTTGTGGTAATAAAGGCTTATCTCCTAAATCAGTGTGGTCCAACCACAGGCCCGCAGGCCGCATGTGGCCGCCACAGCGATTTTAGTGGCCCGCGGAAGCATTCAGGAAAAATCTTCCAATCTGAAATTTGTTGAAAAACGTGTAAGATTACATTTCTCTCACTGAATTGCTTGCGCTGGATAATATGCATTCGCACAAGATCAATGAATACTACCTTTTCTAATGTGTTATTTTGTTTTATTTGTTTATTTTACGATCACATAAGGTACAGCCCGCCGCTAATCTCTGTCTTTTTTCCGTGCCCCGGCGTCCGTTGTCTTGAAGAGTACATCTGGCGCAATGAACTCAGTACCAACAAAAAAATCTGTCTGTCTATCCGCTAAACGTGGCCATCTCAAAGTGTCCCGCGAGCCAAATTAATTGCCCATCCCTGCAATAGGTAGTTTTAATTAGAACATACATAACATCTGTTAAGAAAAATGTGCAATAATATTAATAACTATGTTAGAGACTGCAGAGAGATTCTGTAAGTTAGTCAACAAAATGTGTGGGAGTACATTTTTTATGATGAAGCAATCACATCAAAACAGAAATCGAATGGGAGGCGAAACACTGTACGACAGTGTCATAGAAGCCTCGGCCACAGGCATCCCACTGATAGAGATTTGTAATAAATTGCTATTTGCTATTGTTTCAATGATGCACTCACTTTCAAGTGCGCACTCACCTGTCTTTCCTCTTTTAGTTTTAACTGTTGTGAATCTGTTGTTTTATAGGCTACATCATTTTATTGGAAGGGGCCCTCGAGTTGTCACGTTTTTGTAAAGTAGCCCGCATGTCGGAAGTTGTTGGACCACGCTGTCCTAAATGTGAAACCTCACTTTCGCGTACACGTCCATCCAGATGCTAATAAGGTTCATTCAGCCCGAGAACGTTAAAAAGTACGACACCCATCACTGTGACGCTGGCGTAGCTTCTGCTAACGTCTGCCTCAGAATAATAAATAGTTAGTCATTGCCGGTGTATAGTGTACATGTACACCCAGCGCACACAAGAACATAGGCTATGCCGTTTCTTTGATACTCACGTCTCGTAACTGATGCTCTCTTGAAGAAGATAGGGCCGCAGCTGAGGAAAAAATAGACATGCCTTGAATAAGCGAGTCAATACTGTAAGGGACTGATCAGCATAATCTAGTGGTCGTCGTATAACTACATTTATCTGCACGCAAAAAAAGAGATTCATGCACTGAAAAGAGATGTTGGTAACAAAAATGAAGACGTTTTTCATTCTTCTGCGAAAAAGTGGACTGTAGCCTACTCAATTTTTCACGTTAAATCTAGCTGTCTGGAAGTAGCTTAACGTAACGTTGTACAAGATTGCAATACTTCTGGCTTGGACTAATGAACGTGAATCCAGCCAGGCCACGTTGAAGAGTTAAGCACGCTTGGGTTTATTTTGCATTAGAATACCAGTATCACTAAACTATAACTAAAAAAGCACAGTATAGGTAGCTTTTTCATGCTTTATCTCTTTTTATTCCCTGCAATAGTAAATGGTATTGGTAGTATTCACTATTACATATTGTTAAGTATTAGCCAGGAAAAGTTGCAGCTTTGATTAACTTTGCTACGAGATTTGACTAACCAAATAGGAAGGTTTTGTGTAAGTTTATTACTATGAACGTGGTTATCACCTTAACATAGAGCATTGTTAAATGTTGTTCAATACGTGACTGAAGATTATTATTAAGATCAGCTTGAACAGCAGATTTTATTTCTTTCGGACACACTTAAGCAGTAGTGTGCACTTTCGCAGAAGACGTTTTTACACAGTTTAGACTAAATTTTGAGGGTTTTGTATTTTATTCGACATTGTCTAAGACAGTGTTTTCCAATCTTTTTTTAGCTAGCGCCCCCTTTTCTGACAAACAAATTTCTATCGCCCCCTACCATGCCTAGCACACATATCAACACAATTTTTTCCTATTGTATATGTGGGATGTTTGAAAATGATTAAAACAAGAATGAGCGCAAAGATGCATTTCACTATAAAACCTAATGTGGTAAATTAACTCATTTAGCAGTCGGAAACTGTTAGAGTTAATGATTTGGAAACTGTTAGAGTTCATGAAGGGCTCGATTTCATTTGAACAGCATTAAACTT
>JGI24158J21664_10013926_pt1 | contig 10589 bp, 6 predicted proteins | sample Ectturendosymbi3_FD_21664 | JGI IMG/M metagenome (IMG submission 21664)
TTCTAGAATACATTTGCAAGTTCGTACATATCATTTTCCACATTAACTGTCTTCTCTGAAAAGTTCAGGGGCATAAACGTATTGCTGCAATAAGAAATTTAATGCAAAACTTTTTTTTTTGGCAGCAGACTCTAAGAGAGATCTGTATCCACTATNTTCAACGTAAAAAATCACAAATTCAGATGCATGCTTTTTATGAACAATAGATTGACCTATGAAGGTGAAATTGAGTGGCTTTCAAATAAGATTTTACGCAATCGTTATCAGTGAAATTTATTTTGATGCAATTTTTTACGTCCGTAAAAATGATTTTGATTTGATAGTTAAGTGATGTAAAGGGTAGGTGCTCATGACATTTTAACAGCTGTGGATTATATTTTTCATAGCACTAAGCGGAGAAATATCACTTCCCTGTGGTCCGTATGAAGTACACAAAATTGTTTCTACAGTAATTGTATAGCAATTAAAACAATTACGCTTTCATTTTGAATTTTGTGTTTCGATTGGGAAGCATTTTCGACGTTTTATTAAATCATAAATCGAAAGCTTGAATACACATTGCATTGTTTATTTTGAGAATGTCATCGAAAGATATCATAGACCGACAAGCCTTCATTTTGGTCCTAAAAACTTCGAAAATATGTGGCCTTTTATCTGATGACCACAAACTAATAGGCAGCCGCTGAATAAACGCAGGCAGTTTTATGCACAAAATAAAATTAAATCGAGCTGCAAAAGAACGAGACGTTTTCAAAGATTATTACAGCATCTCAGGCCTAGTACAGTAACAACCGAAAATATGAATTGCAGATGTTACTGCATGACCAGCTTCTGATAAAAATAATAAATCTCGAAATGCCACAAGCAATAAGATAGGAAGAGTACATGTATGAGGTATTTGAGTGGGATTCCGGACGTTCCTTTGTTTAATTTGCTAAGAAAAACAAGACAAATGTCTGATCTCATTTGTGGATGTTTTCTGACATAACAAATCATTTCTTATATCTTCGTTTTCAACTTTTTGTCTGTATGATTGCATAGCAACATTGTCCAAGACACCATGTCAACAAAAGACAAATAGTCTCCATAGCAACAGCCAAACTGAAGAAAATAAAAATCATTTGGTATGTGGAGCAAAGAGGTTCTTTCAAAAATTCCCATTCCATTCCAAGTGCACAGCAAATGTCATACGTGTTTTTATGAATTTTGTGATTTTTTGAGGAAGTAATTTATTTTTAACAGCTGGAGGCATGGAAGATGAAGTCTTTACGAAATCTGAATCAAGGTTTGGTGGATATTCACGTAATTTACCTTGGATTTCCGTACTGGCAGGAGCGACTCAAAAAATTAGGCAGTTTTATCTGCAAATGAAATAAACATCTCACCAGATTTCCAATGTCAACCAATTCAGTGTTGCTAACAATATGCATAATTACTGGTTTACGGTTATTGTTAATGCGAAGTGTTTTAGAAACTTTAAGTAAACATGCACTACGGTAGCTTCCTCTTTCATTGAGTCGAGATTTTCCACTCGTCCTTTTAGGATTGATTTCGAATGAATTTCATGTTTCTGTCACAGCAGATGCCAAATAATTTTGATGAAAACATTTACGACATCCGCTGCATGCATGTTGGTTGGGATGCCTTGGAGTCTGCAGATGTTTTGCGCTCAGTAAAGACTTTTACAAATGTTGTGCTGACTCTTACCTGTAGGTTTCACCACCGAACACATAGACCCGTGTGTAATATCCTTTGGTTCAGCATTGTGATTCCCTGGGTGGAAAGGAGACCTTGAGTTTATGTGGTTTGCCAAATAATTTATTTAGTTGCGCTGCATGTGGTTCAATGCAAGGCTTAAGCAGAGAAATGGTAAAGCCACGTGGCAGACCACATTGTATTCATTTTTGTGCTTGAAAGTCTGCCTGGTCAAGAAGTAGCAGAAAAGCCGTTATGAGAATTCGAAGAAAGTGCATGGCCCAACAGCATCCTTCTTATCAATATCTTTATGTATGAATTGATGAAACTACCATACAGACAGCGCTATACAAAAGTGTTTTCAATCAGCGGTTTCGTCTATTGCTGCATGACACACAAATTTGGAAAATTTGCAACGCGGTAAAGGGTGTCTTTATTTGATTGAATGTTTCAAAATCGAATGGGAGCTTTCGATTAAAATGTAAGTGAAAGGAAGCAGGCGATGATCTTTTGACACTTGGTGAATGACATGTATGCAATATTGCCAACTGCAGAAGCAAGGAACGGCAGAAGGACTCTGTGAAACAACAAGTTGGCTGCATACCGAAAATTCATCCCTTGTGTGTTATCAATCAGGCAACGCGTTGATAGTTCAAGCAGAGAAGATCTGAAAGTGTAGATTTCGAAACCAATGCTGTAATGTTTGCAGTCTCATTTCGACTTGAAATTGTCAGGAGCCATCTTTTTTTTGCTGTAATGAAGTCGTACTCATCATCTAGAAATATAATTCGACCTGATTCGTGGTGGTTCAAGGTCAAGCCAACGAAAACGACCTCTTGTTCTTAACCACTCAGGGTTATATTTGTTGTTCTGATACGACGACTGGAACTATTTAGTGGAGGAGTTCCACGAACGCGCCCTAATCTCTCGAAAGATTATGAAATATTCGATTGAGTGACCCACGGTTTCACTTTAAACAATGCAAAGTAGTTAATTCCCAACGTATTATTATGTATACGCGAGCCAGTTGCAACACTCTACTGGCGAACACGTTTCAAAACATGAAATGAAGAAAAAAATTAGTAAGAAGATACTCTGACTAAAGCTTGTTTCATCAGGGCAACAACGATCGCAATGGCGACCCATGTTAAATTAACGAATATCAAATGCACTAAAGGAGCCACATACTGCGTTGAGAAATATTTTTCCATTTCTAAACACCACTCGCATCAAAAATAACTATCTCTACTTAAGAGACAAAATTTAAGAAAAATTCCAGTCCCACTCAATTCTGCAATTAATTATTGAACCTCTGCAGTTTGTGAGAACGTTGAGTATCTTTTTGTATTACCACAAACAAATACCTGAACAACCATGAAAATAAAGTGTCTTTTATGAATTGTGGACAAAACAAGCAAGTGATTGTTTTTTGCATTTGAAAAAAACAACTATTTCTTATTTGCGAAATAAAGAACGGTAACCAAGCTTGCAGAATATTTTTCTGGCATCTTTCCATTTGGCATCTATTTCATCTCCCCTATATATTGGTAAAAACACTTTTTGCCCAATATGTTAGGAAACAAAATCCTTTCAAAGCATACGTTTCTATGATAATTGATCATGCATCAAATGCAAACTTTTACTGTGCAGGGATAGTTCAATTGCGGTGTGTTACAGAACATAAAGCGCAAGGTATATAAATAAGTCTAGCGTAGCAAGACTTTACTGGAAGTGCCCTATTGTATGACTCAAAACAATAATTTCAGCGTTTTCGTTCCTTTATTGAAAAACGAAGCGGGAAAAGTTTCATTCATTCATTTTAGTGACCACTTTTCCTCTGGGGAATGTTGCCGGAGCAGCAGCCCAGGAGGACTAGAAAGACATCACGGTCGACAGCAATCTCAGACAGTTCTGCTGGTTGATCCCGAAGACAGGAGCAAGTAAGATAGAAAATAGTGGTGGGATTGTGACAGACAATGATGATGACATCGTCCATGTTTCGCGTTAAGATAAGTGGTAACGCAATGCAGTTCATGGCCTCTCCTTTTCAGTTGTAGTTATTGCTGCAGAACTACATCTGCAGTGGACTCAATGCAAGGCCTCTCTAACACAAATGTGTCCACAGCAGCTCGTTCAAGTGGTATCCCCTATTATGGCAAAAGTGGTATGTATGTACACGGCTCGATCGGTTTGTCCAACTGTTTGATTTGATTTAAGCAGTTTCTACACCGTGAAACGCGCAGAAACGATGAAAAACATCGCGAATCTGTCATTGCGCGCAGGAAATGTTGCCAAATCATAATTTCCAAGTTTTGTTTTTCCCAATTTGCGTGTTGGTGAATTAAATTTTGTTGTGAATGGCTTATGTGTATCACATGTTTGCAAGCAATGAAGCAATGTCGTTCAAAGCATTAATCGCTCGTGTTGAATAAAAAATGCAATAGGGGATTGTCCCGTTGCTGTTCAAAGCTTTTCACGATTTCTGTCTTCCAATTCAAACAACAGACTGCCTTATTTAGCATTATTACCAAGAGAGCTTGAAGCATAAATTTAAAAGAAATTGGGTGTATTAACATGTTCAAGATGATCGGAGAAAATCACTGATAAGAAACCCTCTTCAAAGTTCAAATTCCTAAAAATGAGCTTCATAAAGATGCTTCATACATTCCGAAAAGCATAAATTTGTGAAAAAGGAAACCAAAAATGTACTAACATAAATAACGGCTCCGGCATAAATAGTATCAATTGCGTGAAAATTCCTAATGGAGCAGCAGTTGAAGAGATGATGGCGTCGTTGAAGCATTTACGACATCCGCTGCATGCATGTTGGTTGGTCGTGTTAGAAACGCTGGTTGTTGCGGCCAGTTTGTTCGTAGCGGTATCGGTTTTTACCGGATCTCCAGAACGATATTCATACGGCGTTATATATGTCTTTTGGTGAGCGTACCGCGCATGTATTGTTAGGCGCAATTGCGCAGTATCTCTTTGAGCGTCCTTGTGATGAACTTGATCGCGGTGAAACTGTTTTTTGTGACATGTGTTACTTCCTGCAACAATTACTTATGATGAATAGCACTTGACAAATATCAGGAACGTTAACCCATTTGCAGAAAAAGTTTAACTGGCCTTTACCTTGAGAGCACGCAAAACGTCATATAGTGCTGAAGCAGAATGCAGTAATTGCTCATTAGCTCGTAAGCCCTGACATAGTTCTGTTGCTTGGCATTCTTTCAGGAACAGATATTCATGATTGAGTGTTGGCATACTATCTACACGGCGATATAACGGACTAGCGAAGCAGTAAATTAGCTGAAAAAAGAACAATTACTTCAAATTGACCAACAACCAATTATACCAATTCGAAATACACAATTTTTTTGCCCATAGAAAACTCTTACTTGGTAAAATGCAGAAGCTTGTGGGAAAGGATTGTTGCTGCTTTTCCATGGTGAAACTATTTTGATTTTTATGATAACCTGCATTGCAAAACACACGATATTTGCTGCAAATTCTTTTTTTTGTTATCGTACAGCGATTCAGCTCATTCGAGATATTTACGCTTTAGTTCCTGTGATTTATAATCCTGCAGGACGCATTAGATATTATTGAAAACGTGCAAAATTAGCAAAGAATTTTTAACCACAAATTTATGAAGTGCTTTTGTGTGATTTATTGGTGTAAAAATAAATATAAAATTTTGGCAACTTTTAGAATATTGATATGAATTTAGGGAACAATCACGAGTCTATATCCCCATCGAATGAGGACAGCACTTTGCAGCCAAGGACCGCGTTATTAAGAGTAATGAGAGGTGTTCAGTTTGTAGAGAAAGTCGACACTCAATTTTAGTGATGGGTATTTTTTATGTAAACTTTCCTGATCAAATATATCTACTCCAAAGTAAGACATTTTCGGCTCGAGTTAGTTAAAGATTTTGCTCTAAGATCTTTACCTCAATATGAGCTAGTGCATTTATAGCTAGTCCGTTTCTCAGATGCAAAATAACTTTTATTTAAAACATATTTTTTTGTCAAAGTCCAAAATTAAAAACAACACATTGAATTGCGGTCTGCGCATGAGAACGTCGGCTCTTCCTTTTCCAGCAAAAAAAGCGCCGAAATAAGACTTGTTTCTAGTCCAGCTGATAACGTTTGTAAAAAATAGATCACTGGCGTGGGAAGAACAAGACTTTTTCAAGCATCCCTGAACACATGTATTATCAACAAATTGAAAGCACCATTATTTTCTACTCACATTGCCAACGGTTTCTGATTGTGTTCAGCTAAAATAATAGAAAAACGTTGAGACGTGTGCGTGGGAGCATCGCTATCCCCGCCTGACGTTTTGTTTCGACCTTAGACATTTCAATTTTTTGTTTAACCCCTTTCAACACATCAGAATGAGCTTTTGTAAAGAGCAACGGCTGTTTCAAAAGAGATTTCAAGTGTAAAAAACGTACAGGTCTGAATAGAATATAAATTTCTACGCCTTTCTTTTGAGGACCACAGTAAGAGGTAGACGTAGTGGCACAAGTTCGAACGTTGAAGCGTGCAGTCTAATTACAAAGTCGCTCAGTGTTAGATAAAACTGCTATTCCTGGAAATTCACGTTCTTTGCATTGAGAAGAGAACTTTTCTCGGATGTAGTCAGAAAAAGCAGTTCCGGCATTTGAGTTTTGAGAACGCTCCTGTCCCTTACCAGGTTTGTCAGGATTTGAATGTTAGATGCTTGAATGTCGTCCCAACGAAGCAAAGTCGATGTGCAGTACCTTCAGCAAACAAACGGGGGTTGCATCTTAAGATATGTGCAAACGTATGGGTTAAGAAAAATTATTTTTCAGATGCGCATCAACATACTGCATTTTTACAGATATAATTTATTTGTAACACTCAAATGCACGCAAAAAATTTTTTAAAGACAAAGGCATTTTCAAATCACTCCAGAAAACCTTGATGTGCAGCACTGAAGCAAATTGCAAAAAACGTTTCCATCTGAATTTACTGAAGGGTGTGCAAAAGTGCATTGCGTGCTCAGCGGGTAACTCAGATGTTGTCTTCATTGCTCATAGATAGCTTGCGTAGGTGTTTGCTTAATGAACAAATATTTCAAATCTTGAATACAAAATGCTACTTTCAAAATTTAGAACAGAAGGAAATCGGCATTTGGTTTTGTATTATTATTTATAGCTTAGGGTGAGTTGCAGTAAGATCGTTTCATGGTTGTTATCCGTTGTTTGTTGTTGTAATAATTTCCTATAGGAATTTTGAAAGCGCCGCAGTTTCATTTTAAAATGTCGTTTGCTGCATAAAGTTTGGCGAAAAACTTTGTAAAATGACCGTGGCAAAATTCAGAAAACCAGTTACAAATCACAAGTTATTGGTGAATTATACAAGAAAGTGGCATTCACTCCGTGAAGCTTGTCATTGCCTCTTGGTGTCATTTTGTCATTTCTTCCAATGTCATTTTTCATTGAAAAGGTAAATTATAAAATACGCTATTGTGAGTAACTACGCAGTAACTGGAACCAGGAGTATAACAGCAGAACAGCAAGTTTTACGTATTTCAAATTTTGCTCTCGGTCCATAATGGAGCAACCTGATCGTTTTCTTAAATTTCTGAGAAATGGAAATATTCTTGTTTTGCAAACAATTTATCGTTATATCTTTATTCTGTTTTTTCTCAAAATGTTGCAAAGCTAATGTTGAATATACTGTATTTTTTGAAGTGCACTTGTCTACGTTCAATAGTGTGAAGGTGACCTCTCGTCAGATACAAAGCAGAAAAGGTGTTTTTATCACAGGTTTTTATAGGACGGTTATGTGCAACGATTTTAAGTTTTGAGAAGAGTCTAACTCATGCTGTGTAAAGCATTGCAATGCCTATCCATCAACGTCAAGTGGTGGTCATTAAAATTATGTAACTCTGGTGCACAAATTGTTTTATTTTATATNTAACTCCAGANCACAAATTCATCTAAATTATTTCGATTCAGTGTCAGTTCCAAAGGACAGAAATGTTAATACGCAAAATCACAATGAAAAAGTGAAAAAGTAGAGTTGTTCAAAACCAAGTTGATTCTACTAGCAAAGAGGCTTGTCGATTTTATTGCAGCACGTTTGGCCATTAAATATAATGCTGAGATTTCACACCGATCTTTTACAAATTTCATCCTGAAAAAAACGATCTGTTAAATATTGCAAGTGGTGGGGACTGTAAATTGTTTTGTTTGCTTAACTTCAGTTTCTATGCCATTGATATCATCTTACATAGCAGTTCATAAATTAAAGGCACAAAAGTAGACTTCAGCAAGAAAAAAAAACACAAAATCCTTATGTAAGTTTCTATTTCTCACGAGAGATATGATGTTATGATTTTCCTACATAAGTGTAACGGCTGTGGTTTTGAAGTGTTTGATGCTAATTTTTGCTTGTTAGAACGTTGATCCGCATTAATGTTAAAAGTAAATAATTAGCTAACGGAAGTATACCACGAATCCCATTAGGAATTGTCGCATTTCGAAAAATGCCATTGCTGATGTGGTTTGTGTGGTTAGTTCAATGTATTGCGGCAAACGCTGCAATGGTACTGATTTTTAACCCAAAGGACGTATTACCTACTCGAATGTAATGTCCAAGCATGGCTACAGAAGTCATGTTTTGTTTTTGGATAATATTAAGTAAAATTCTTTCTTATTGTATTTGCCGTAGTGAGTGCAAAAAATGATACTAACCCGCGGTATATGATTATCTTTGTTTGCTGCTAGCGTGCAGTTGTCAACAAAAACTTGACGTTTTGGAGACTAATAAACAGTTATCCGGTTGCCGAAAAAAGCTACGCTGTAAAAAATTCTTGAAGCCCTCCAGCACACAACAACTGCAATTGGAAATTAACAGGCGTTTTCTGTTTGCATTATGTTTTTGTATGTTGTTAATGTATTTATTACTTTTTGGGGGTTAATGGCGACAGACAGTGCAAAAGAAAACAAGCCTTTGTTTTTTAAAATTTTTTGTTATTCGAAAAATTATGCATTGACATGTCTATTTTGCGATATTGCTGGAAGTTTCACATTTTTATCATGCCTTGCACAACACCTGTTGGAAAAGTACATGCCTGCCAATTGCCTGGAGAAAAGAAGCCGCTAGATTAGTGAGCACATCCAGTGCTTGGCCGTCGCACTACCGACCAAATATCCATTCTCCAGTGAATGCTCGAGAAACCTTGGTGGTATGCCAAAAATGTCTGCGCATATTTTGTATGCCTCGAGAAAATGCTTACCTTTAACGAACTAGATCAGATGTGATGGTTGAACGGTGGACTGTTTTAGAAGGACCTTGATAGGTTGATTGCTAGGAACAGGCAATTTATATTGCTAAATGCGGGGCCAAAGGCGGTTACCGTTGTTCTGCATGTGATAAGCATGTGATAAGCGTACAAGCACGAAAACGCCGTTGACTTTGCGTGAAAAGTGCAAGACATCGACTGAACCATAATATATTTTGTTTCACCTTGATGTAAAATTTGAATCGTTTTCAAACGGCTAAAAATTATTACATTCCATGCGTACAAAACGTCTTTAAACATTTAGCTGGTGTCAGGACGGAACGGAGGCAACGATTGGCAGACAATCGCAACTTTGAATGCAAGATGTAAGGTTTAATAAGATATTTGACCACCTACGTCAAGGGTCTCATACTCATGCAAAGACAAGGGGCAACTGGAAACAAGGAAATGTTCACTGCACAAGGTTCACACTTATCATCCACTCACATGCCTTCAACCCTGGAACCCAAACGTTCGGTTTCACTAACGTCAGGTGTGCCAGACACGGTGGTCAAAAATAAAAAAAATATACTTTTCTTCAACTGCAGTGATTCACAACAACTACACTGAAAATATAAGTCTCACTGAGCAGTTTGAGCACTAACAAAGTTACTTTACTCTAATATCATACGATTTTTGATGAAAAGCAAGTAGACCAAATATAGCGAAGGTGTCATATATGCCTGAACTGAATTACTCAATAAAAATTTTTATGGTGTGAAGAACTTCTTCTTTTGTATACTGCTGACACGACCGCAGAAGCATGGGCTGATTGACTTTCAGCTCTTTACAACCACCTGGCTCTTATCCCCCTTTAACCATAACGTGGGTTCAGCGTGCGTTTGCCACCTCACACAAACCACAACGTCGGGTCAGCGTGACCCGAAATCGCTCCATTTGCAAAATAAAAAAGAGCGAGGATGACCGCAAGCGCACCAGTTTACAAGTAACACAAAAAATGAAGCTACTGAAGAGTGGAAAGCGCTCCGACGCGTGACTACGTAGTCTCACGTGGGTGACCTCATTTAACTTGGGTCACCTGACCCACGATAGTATTCCAGTGACTGGATGCCTGCGTCCTACTCCAACGGACAACCTTCCAATCCTCGCAGACATCCAACCTCCTGAGCTTTGTCGCAGTGGAGCCACCACATTGTCCCCAGAGCGCCGTGCCATGGAGCCTGGACACCTGCTCCACTCAGCTCTCACAGGTCCATCAAGTGCAAATGCACGGCGCCTCAAATCGAGTCATCCATTTGTACCCGCCGCACAACATCTCATCTGTTCATCTGACAACGACAAGAAACGTACAGCGCAGTGGGCGGATCACCAATGGAATACGGCATGGACGGACAATACCACAAATCTCCGCAATTTCATCCCCGACACGGGCACCCACCTCCCCGGAATGACCCTCCAAAGAAGAGCCTGGGTCCGGCTTAACCGCCTGCGCACCGGCTTTGGACGTTTCCGCTCCTGCTTGTACAAATGAGGTATGGCCTCCTCTGCGGCCTGTGAGTGTGGCGCAGAAGAACAAACCGACGGCCATGTCGTCCTCCAATGACCAATCCATC
>JGI24158J21664_10013929_pt1 | contig 10587 bp, 8 predicted proteins | sample Ectturendosymbi3_FD_21664 | JGI IMG/M metagenome (IMG submission 21664)
TTTTTCGAAGCTAAAAGGCTGACCTTCCCAGAGCCTCATAAACCAGTCACTGCTAAGAAAATCTGCGTTTGGCAGCGGTCTAACAAAGACACTTTTCNTCTGGAGATAACACACGTGCGCGATGACGNATGCCAGAGAGAAGCCACGCGATAAAACAGAGCGTAACAGTTCACGAAAAATCAAGAAANGCAGAGCCTTTCAACGTACATTGGAAGCGTGCAATGAAGCTAATTTTTAGTTATTCATTGTTTCAAACACAACTTCTTTGATGGTTTGACAGTTCGTCAATTCTCCCTTTTCCTGTTTCATAGTTCTTTCAGTAAATGTCAACATTTGCGGAAAACAGTAGAAGCATGGATTCTCTCAACGGATCGAAGACAGCAAACAAACTTTATGCAATAAATTAGCTTCTGTAAAAGTCCTATCTATACCCTATGTACAAGGGAAAAAAGTCGTTTTGAAGTAAAAAGGTGCTGGAATGGACCTTGCCTAGAACACACCGGCAAAAGATGTGCAAAGGGCACTGGTGTAGGAGGCGGGGGTGCAACCTCACCCCTAAAAGTTTTGATTTGGTGAAAATCCAGGCAAAATCCCAGGCAAAATCCCATAAAATTCAAGCAACATCTCTGAGAACCTTCTGAAACTCCCTGAAAATCTGAGCAAAGATGGCACTCNACATGCTTTGATTTGAAAATGGCGCCCGAATTGANATGAAAAGCCTTTTTTTGGAGATCACCTGGTGCCCGATATGATTTTTCGCGCAAGTTTGGGAGAATCCGGGCAAAATTCCTTCGCACCCCCAAAAATTTGCCTGCTCCGACAAAGATGTGCAAAGAGAATGTTAATTTTGCAAAAAGGTTGTCCCTCGATTGATTGAAGAGGTTGAAGACAATGACGTCATCAAAGTACGAGGGTCGCTGAACATGGATCTCGCCTAGAGCGCTGGAATGACCTGCGCCGGCCCTGGGTCTAGCATTCTTTTGTTCGAGTAGAGATGTGGAGTGGCTTGATTCCTTCAAAAGATCTATAATTTTGTTGATAAACTCTTACCAACAGTTGCACTCCATGCAATTTTTTTCATCGAAATTTATGATGAAAGGACATGAGTTCGTCCTATCCCTACAACAGTGTGGCTATCGCTGATGAAGAACTGTGAACATTGAAAACACCAGATGTGATTTCATTAAAAAGTTATCTTTTTTTGAAAATAGTTCAGTTCCGTGTTAGCAACCATTACCTATTTTTAGAAATTGTTTGTGACGTAGGGCCACTTGAAACCGAGCCTCAGTGGCCTAATGGATAAGGCATTGGCCTCCTAAACCAAGGATTTTGGGTTCGAGTCCCACCTGGGGCTGGTGGTAACTTTGGAATAGCACAATCTTTCTGCTTTGAATTAGATAGCTATGTGAAAGGGCAAAATAGTCACTCGTATGACCATCTTAAAAAAAAACAATACTTACTTTCGTTTTTGTGCTGGTTAAATTAGTTTGTAATGGGATTTGAAAATCGTTGGCTGTGTTAGCATTATTCACAAACTTCTTCCCAATTGCTTGTGTATTTAGCGATTATTATTAATTAAAACTTAGGCTAGCCTATCCCGACCACTTTTGTTATTTCTGCTCAATATTTCTTTACTGTGCTATACCTACTGAAAAAGAAGGCTACTCTTTTCTACGCTGTTGTTAAAGTTTGCGTTTTAACTGAAATGGCTATGCTATTTTTTGTACTTAGGTTCCGGCACCTCTTGAATCAATGCTGTACACCAGGTATGGCCAACAAGTCGATCGCGATCGACCGGTCGATCGCCGAATGTCAGTTGGTCGATCACGCCTGACTTTGCATTGAATTGACAAGATGCAGTACCTGAAAAGAACACTTTTCAATCAATATTCCAGAAAGTACATGAAAATTATCCATCAATTGGTTGATCACATATATTCTTTGGTGCCTTTTGCGATGGCTAACTATAAACTAACAAGGTAGATACCGCGAAGCTGTTGTGATATGTTTTCGTATTATTGCGTAACAATCTCGATTTAAGCGTAACAGACACGTTTGCCTTCTATGTCATTGTGTGCATCATTTACTAAAGGATGGTACACTGTATTTGCATATGCGATACTCAACTTTGGCATTTTGTACTTGTGATTGTGACTTCATTACCGACCGGTCGATCGCGAGTTAGCAAGAAATTTTCTGGTCGATCCCAGTCGAAGACAAGTTGGTCACCCCTGCTGTACACTTAATTTTAAGAAGACATGTTCAATTCACTTACTAGAGTAGTTCCTTACCGGAATGTAATTGTTATTTGCAGCACCAGTAAAATGTTAGCATACGAATAAGCCGCATAACAATAGGTTCATCCTGAAAATATCGCTGGTTCTGAGAAGTTTTTGCATTCATTATGACGTAACACTCAGAGTACTACAGCACCGGTAGCTTGAAAGACGTTGGACTCCTAATCCAGATATTGCGGACTCGAGTTCCTTTCGGGGTTCATGATCAATTTGTTGTGGAATTACAACCAGTCATTCAATCAAGGAAGCAACTTGGGTGCCTAAACTAAACAATTGCCCAATCGACATCAGCGAAATCTTCTGAAAGTTCTTGTGGACAGATTTTTGCAAGCTATATTTTTTTCGTTTTTCGCAGTTGGTAAAGTGTGAAATTGCATATTTAACAATTTTCGGAAGTTTTCCCCATTGAATCTTTTCCAGTTTTAAACGGGTGTCCCCTGACACCTCTGCTTCTGCTACCCTAAGCTTGGAATAGATTAGCAACCTTGGTTGCAGTCGCGTACCTATAGCACTTGTGTCGGGCGGGTAAGCAATATATTTTTTCCCTCTCCTACGTAATCTCAAAATCAACATCAGCGAATATTTGTACGAAACGAACTAAAGCAGCCCTGTCCAAATGAAACGCCTTCCTGGCCAAAAATCATACACTTGTTTTTATGAGAGCCGCACATTGAATGACGTACTTTCATTTTTGCAAAACAAAGTTTAATGACCTTTAAGGATTAATACTGAGCGTTTCATTGTCTCATAATCTTTTGTATTTGTTGATCTCAATCTGTCTGATCCAGTTGAGCGTTGTCAAACTGTGATTATCGCAATCTATTGCCTGTTGCGTCAAAGAAACATACAATCATACAAACAATTACCTGGTGTTACTGTGCTGCTAAAACGTTTTCAAACACGCCGTTCCTATTTGTTTTGATTTCAGTCATTGCAACAGTCATTTTTATGGTGCTCACTATTAAATCTTTCGCTTATTACACTCAAAATTGATGGATTAAATTGAGTGAAGCCTATTCTGTAACAGCTTCACGGATGGTTTAACGACCCATCCTATAACAGTGTGACATAAAATGTGACCTGTCTAGTGACAGTGCACCGCATTACTTAGCAATGGACTGTTAAAATGCCTCAGGGGCGCTTCGCAAGTGGTGCTCACTTTTTCAAAAAGATGACATTACCAACCACGGAAGGAACATCAGGGTAGGGTCCTCGGATTGCCGAGCAGTGTTTCCTCTAAGAAGCGCTCTACAACATGGAAAGTTTGATCAATAAATTTAATACATTTGCTTTTACAACTTCTTTGAAGCCAGAGGAGGCTTGGAACGAAGTACAAATTACTTAAGGGAGGCGTGGTAGAGAAAAGGTTAAGAACCACTGTCTTAGAATGTCATGCGCGACGTTTGGATCCTGAGCTAAAAGCTCATTTGAGTCAATGCTCCGTCGGAACTTAGACGTCCGAAAACGACTGCATCACCGACTATACACTGTGCACAGCATTGCCAAAACTGTAAGAAAGTGTTTTTATTCAAAAAAATACACAATTTACAACAGTGATCGTTTTGAAGACGACAAACGAAAACGTCACCAGTGATGACACAACAAGCAATCGTCATCGTGTTAACGTCTCGCTTTCAAGCAAAGTAAAGTTGCTTACCCGGTCGTGAGACACTTGGCGTTAATAAGCACTGTGACGACACAATCAACTCACGACGACCCGAAAAACGTCAAAAAGGGTATTTTGCGGCCGAGCATCACGAATAATAACAAGATACATCGGCCGTTTCCTGGTCACAGTTTGCGCTTTTGAAACAGCAATGCAAGGCAGTAGTGCGTGCAGGTCGGCTCTTTACAAAGTTTGAGCCCGTTCAAAGAATTAAAGCTTTAAAAACAACTTCCCGTAACATTGAATGAGAATGTCGCATGTCAAGCTTGACACGCGACGGACACTGGCGGTAATGAGGGTACAGGCAAACCGGCAAGACGCCAAATAAAACAATCGCCTTGTCAGAGGTAATAAAAATGGTACAACAATGCACTGTTTCCTACCAGGGGCAAGTTACTAAGAGCGCAACAGATCAACACCGAGGCCGTTGCTCCTGTGAAGGATATGACGCGCATTTAGGATATGACGAACATTCGCGGCGGCGGCAAAAAGTGAGAGTCCGGTTCAAAAATTTCGTATTGCAGATGAATTAATCGCTACTTTATTCTTTTCGTCACTAAAAACGAGGTTGTAAATAAAAACGCGCGCTCGTGAGCGCAAAGCGTCCCTCCCCAGCAAACACTCGCCGACGCAGGCGACGTTTGGCAACAGTCGGAAGCGTGAGGACAATCATAAAATCGCGGCAATGAACGATCGGTCCTGAAATAGCACGGTTGGCTGAGCACTGCCCATACTTTGCTTACACCAATCTGCAAAGGCAACACTCGTTGCACGCACCTGGGAAATCACCTGGCAAGCCACGCTGCGCACGTTGACGCCTTCGCGCGCCTTTGCGGGCCGAATGTTTCTGCTTCGCAAACTATCTCTCTTTTTTGTCGTAAGTAAAAATCGAAGTGAAAGCTTTGAAAACGTAGTAAAGGACTCTTTCAGCCGCGACTAGGTTCGTTGTCCAGAGGCAGATCTAACAGAGGGACAAGTAGAGGCGTGTAGGGGGGGAGGACGACGGTCCCGGGGTATCTAAGAGCATCTGACGTGTCAAACAGACTCTCCCATCAGGAACGCATCGGTTTCATTTGGAAAGCGGTGAAAACGGATGCGCCAAGTTGCCCTCTTATAACAAGCTCATCATACGCAAGCAGCAGCAGCGGTAGCGTTACGGTCGCGTGTTCCGTTCTCGCTTTTCCGTTTCGAAGACTCCGCAGATCATCGACAGGATGAGCGTTGGCCGATACCGGAACGCTCCGTCCGCGTGACATCGAGCGCGGACAGCCAAAGCAAGGGGAATACCCGAAATAGAGAGATCAACAATCGCGAAGAAGGCAAAGAACTTCAGGCGCAGGTGTTGGAGCTGGGTACCATATGGCGGGCGCAACTAACGGACAAAGGTCAGAAGCGACGACGAACACAATGCTGGTGCAACAGTTTCTGTTTGTGCAAGAGGAATTTTCGTCAGAAAGAGAGAAAGTTTCGAAAAAGACTCAAACAACAATACGCTTTATGATGCATATATAAAGCTTTCAGTGACACCTTGCGGCTTTTTTCGCGTGCTACCAAATGCCGCAAGGTGGCAGAAGTGAACAATGCGTGCAAAGCAAGCGTACGACATCTTTAGGCCCTGCTCGTACCGCGCGAATTGAGATCACAAATAGGTGGAATCATTGGGATCATGGCAAACGACAAGTTGGCGTCCACGTATTTTACTGGCAACATGCAGTACAATCAGTCAGCACTTGCAACTGAAACACCAAACTGCCGTGTAAAGGCTACTTTGCTCGGCGCTCCGAATGATTCCTTCACGTGAGACCGGCCGGGGGTCGGTCAAGTGAAAGACGCGAGACTGTGAATATGTTCAGAACCCCAGGCAGAACAATGCCNAGTAAGGGTTCATGTGCCGTTCAGGTTACGGACGGAAAGCTACAGGATAGATATCCGGTACAATGTTGTTCTTTGACACCACGGGTCGTGCACAAGCTGTGGGGTGGAGAAATGTGACAGAAGACGTTCGTTGGTGCATTGTGAAGCAACACTGTTAGCGAACACAGGCAATTTTCGCTCGTCTCGCGACGATTCCGCGGTTAAGGGGGGGCGGCGCTGGGATCGGCGTGAAACTCTCATTCAACGACGGATCCGACATGGGAAGAGTAACGACTGAAAGCAGAGTACGACACACGCTCACTAACGCAAACCCTGACAGGGGAGCGTTGTGAAAAAGGTGGGCATTCAGCTGTGTGGTTGAAACGGCCTGTGTTCCGCGGCCACTACAACCGACAAACTGCCACGAAAACCTCGAAAAAATTAGCAACGTCAAAAAACTTCAAACAAAACCTACATAGGACGACCAGCATTCGTCTTCTCGAGCCGCACCAGGCCGTAGTGAATACCAGAAGAGGATGTGGTTTCGTTGCCTTTTATTGTCAGGCGGACCAGTGTTCGCTTTCAACATGGCGCGACATCCACAGGCTTCTGTGGCGCGGTGGAAGGCGTCGTCGTCGACGTCACGTGGGCACTTCCTGGGGGTCGATCGACCAAATTCGTCGCAAGTGCTGGAGTCGGTGCTCTGCGCCTTTGCGAACTGCGTACAGCGCGAAACAGATCGAAGTAAGAACGTTTGGAAAGCACGATTTTTGCGAAAAACGTGACCTATTTTTCTTCTTGCTCGAAAAACACACATCCGGCGATAAAACAGCAGTATGCAAAAAACAAGCGCAGCGTGTTTTCCTGAAACGTTCATGAAAGTCGTGACACGACGTTGATTCGAGGCGTTTCGTTAAATTGTTTCAAAATTGTCACAGTGCCGTAGCCAGACCAAATATTGGGAGGGGGCAAAATGTTTGATTTTAGGCGAATAACACTATTTTGTTTAGAAAAACGCCTCTCAAAGCACAAAATGACTATATTTTCGAAAGATTTAAGGGGGCCCATGGCCCCCCTGGCTACGCCTATGATTGCCATCGCACTCAATGTTGGGAGGTTTCTCCCGCACCTTTTCAAACCACCCCCACCTCACTAGCGACAATAACGAGGATACATTTTAATGCTATTTCAACAACTGCGCTCATGCGAAGCACAATCGGCCAATCGAGACAACGAAACCTGCAACGTCATTTCTACGTCACACGGGCTCACATTTTTCGAGGTGCTGTCGGTCGACGTCATCCGACGCGCTCATGCGTAGCCCCCTGAGGAGGACCAGCGCGCGGCGATACTTGGCGACGCAGGCGTGGACGCTGTCCTCGAACACTTCGTTCAACGCGGCCGTGCGGCACTGCGGGAGGAAAAAAGCGGTGTCAAAATTGGCCCTGGGGGATTGACCCTGAGGGGGTCGTCTGCTGTGTCCACTTCGGAAGGGGTAAACTACGGTTTCTTCGCTGCGCGCGCACGAAAAGTTACTCCTGAATTGAGTTGGTACGCTTGCGTTGCTAACTTGTGTCTGACCATCCTTTGTGAAACACTGCAGGGGGCGAATTTGCCCTCTTTTCCTTCAGTCCTGCGCTCCCTCACGTCAAAGAAACGCCGCACAAGCCTTAAATTTTCACCCAACTGCTGTTGGTTTTACATTATTCAAGGAAAAAGTTTAACTTCACGGGCTAAAATGTTTCCAGAGCCGCTAAGCCCTGCTCGCAGTAACCGGTCACTGGCATCGCTCATTGACGCGCTCGAACGCGTCGCGGTTAATTTTTTTCGCTGCTTTTGCAAACGTCACAATCATCTCGAGCACGCAGCTCGCGCGTTGAGGGCGAACTATTGTGACAGCGATCGATTTAATCAAAATCCAAGGCCGCGCAGACAACACCGCTCAAAACAAGGGACTGGTAAACTTGTTTGTTACTTGTCACCGCTAAACAAAGTGGACAACCTGCCCGCTTGCTCGCTCGCAGGAAGCCAGCAAAGGCGGAAGCAGCGTAAACAAAGACCAAACGCGTTTGTGCCATGAGTCACAGCGTTGCTTCTGAGTGGGGGGTGGGGGGGAAAAGAGGAGAAAATCGTCGGAGCGAGGCTGTTTTTCATCGCAGCCGTCAAAAACGCAGCACAAAACGTGCGTCGCGCTTCGAACACTCACGTCGTTGACCGCGTAGTGGTACAGCAGGCGATCGGCCGATTTGAAGCTCTTCTGTTTGAGCGCCGCCAGATCGCAGCGCGAGTTGACGGCCTGGCACTTCTGCAAGTACGACTTGTACTTCTCGTTGAGCTCGAGGATAACTGCGAAAAAGGACAAGATTTGCTGCTGCTGATGATGATGATGAGAAACAGATACAGGATAATCATGGTTAAAAACGGCAAACCACCTTTACGCATCAACACAACGGCTAACAGGCAGTCAGCGACCACCATTTGCATGAAAAGTGCGTTCATTTCTCTCATTTTTCTCAAACAAGTGCGTAAATGCCTCCCAGTATACAAAACTGACGCAAAGCTGCACGAATTTGTACAAAAATTAAATCATTCCGGGAACGAATGGAGCGTCAGAAACAAACAACACTCTCTCTGAAAACCCTACGAACTTTACTCCATCTCAGGCAAATGACATTTTAAGAAAGACATAATCAGAAAAGTGTTCCGCGAGAGCTAGAAGCGCCACCTGGCGATGACGCGGTGTCGTTTTCGTTGACGAAACTTTGACATTCTACAAGACTAAAAATTTAAATCCGCGTTCGTGAAAAGCCGCGTCGAAAATGCTGGTCGTGAGAGGGATTGCCAGGGTTCCGTTGGTTGCAACTGTCAACCCTAATTTTACACTCGAGGACTATATGGGACCCGATTTCTCTGATTCTAGGAACTCGATTTTCTCTCATTCTAGGGTCCCGATATTCTCTCGATCTAGGACAGGGATTCCAAACCTTTTCACGATCTCGTCCCACTTGGGCACCCGTATTGTCAACGCGTACCACTTCTTCCAGAACAATTAATTTGATCGAATCTTAGTTTTTTTCAGAAGAATGATATGCATTAAAATAACAATAAAAGACCACAACTAAATTTAATGATTTTTTTTCTCTCTGTTTACCTTCCACCAATTGGTCGATGCGTGGCGTAAACTTGCTAACAGCGCATCGAAAGTCATAATGTTACGAAACAATAGGAATAGCAGGCTACAAGAAAATCTATTTATTTAGAAACAAAACCCGATACGTAAACTAGAAAGCTGTGAATCCAGGTTTTTGTGAAAAAATGTACCACCTGGAAGACCTCCGCGTACCACTAGTGGTACGCGTACCACAGGTTGGGAACCCCTCATCTACGGACCCGATGATAATTTTGTCTGATTCCAGGGATCCGATTTTCAATTCTAGGGACCCGAATCGGGTCCCTAAAACACCTTAAAAAAAACTGGGAGAAGCTGAAAAACTGTTGCAAGCTTTCGACAATGTTCGGCGCTTGTTACTTTATAACAGAGGTCTCAAATGCGCGTCCCTCGAGGGCACTTTGTGCGGTCCGCGATGCGTGCTTTTTGTCAATTTGCAAATAATTAACATTTAAGTTATTTAGTTTATTCACCGGTGATTAGAAGTGCTCGGCTAGCCAGTCAACAAGTTCCTTTTCAAACGAACATGGAGACGGCCAGAAATGATTTGCTTATAATTCACGATACCTTTCGCTGGAAATAAGACGTGAAAGCTGTTTCTAGTTAGGTTCAGGCACCGCCATTGTTGCGTCAGCGTCATAATGCGGCCATCAGGTTACTTCAAAAGTACTCATTTGGCCCTCGCAGCAGCATTTTGAGTTTGAGACCCCTGCTTTACAACGAATATCCCCGGAAGCAGCCTTAGCTGATCTTTGAGCACACCGGCACAACCACTGCAAGCAAATACCTGTCTTGAGGTCTTCGTTCAGCTGCACGCGTCCCGCCTTCACGCAGTTGCGTGTCGTGTGCAAAGCGGTGGCGAGCACCTGGACCGATCGGAGGTGTAGCAGCATCTGCTCGGCGTGCCTGCGAAGCGAAACGCGCGAGTGACGGTTTGCGGAGCGGGGGGAGGGGGGCGACGAGAGAGAGTCTCTAACCTTGAGCAAGGAAACTCGCATGGTCAACGAGTAATGAGGCGCGTATATCGAAAAAGGACAAGTGAAACGGATCGCGAACAGTGAAATAGCACATGCCGACTAATTATCAATGCACGGGCACCAGGTTTACGATTTTGTTTGACGATCCCATCCGTCGCTGCATTGCTACGCGCCAATCGATATAAAAGAAACAAAGCGCGAAACGTCATCCGGGTTTCCGCGTTACCGACAAACAACCCCTGTTCGCGGCGCTGTGACTTGCGAGCGCAGGGCGTTCGCTTCTTTGTTTACACCGTTGCCAGTTCGACAGACAGTTGTCGATGGAAAGGCGAACAAACCGAGTCAACAACAGTCAAGAGGCTCTTCGCGCGGCACGGCGAAAGAAATCGGCGCTCACGCGACCGCAAGTTCCGCCAATCAGGTCGTGTCACGCTCGGCTTACCTCAGCTCCAGCGAGGCTGATTGCACAGGGTCGCCGGCAACAGTGCTGTTGCGCCGTTTCGTGGTAGATTGCTTCTGGAGCTCCCCGGTGATGAGGGGGCAATTGTGGGGAAGCAGGTGTTGCTCGGCAACGTCGGCGATGGCGGTCGCGAGCTGGCCGTAGAAGCGCAGGGTGGTCGGGTT
>JGI24158J21664_10013930_pt1 | contig 10587 bp, 6 predicted proteins | sample Ectturendosymbi3_FD_21664 | JGI IMG/M metagenome (IMG submission 21664)
ATGCGATCGAGGTGTAAAAAACACCGGCAATCTCTTATTGGTAAAGATCTGTTCTACACCGATACTTTCGCGATGATAACGCTTGCCGTGTGCGAATCTTATTCATTAAACGACGGAGAAACGTCCGGTATTTATTGGAGTGGTAGTTTTCTTAGTGCCGCTGATCAACTTCAATCGACGACAACATCTCAATTGGCGTATGTGAACATGAAAAGGCATAATGCTATTTCGCCTGACGAACGAAAATGCTCTCACTGGCCAGTGGCTACACGACAGCAAGTTTAACGTTTGTATCGTCCACTGCGGAAAACACAAAAACGCGGGTGTCATTACAAGGTTCTGGCTTCAAACGCTGCCAGGTATTTCGCAAATACTCCAAAAGTATAAGTTTCCCAAGCCAAATATCCAATAATACATAAGACACAGCATTCTGTAGTATATAATACCATATACCATCCTTTTTGCTTCTTACACCATGTTTATACGAATTCGCTTTCTTAGGCAGTACAGTAGAATTCGCCTAAAACGACAGTTCGCACATAAGGACGCTTCTTCGTCGGTCCCAGCAAAATATTTTGTACGTTTATGAAGAAAGTTGCAAATTTGAAGTGTAAGCTCAGCTACGTGGAACCCAGCACACAATTAAGTAAGTGGCCAATCGTTGACAAGCTTGAGAATGACATCAAGGATTGCGCCATCAGCAGCAATGGAGGCAAATCGTGGCGTAAGTTTTGCTGTACAGCATCAGGGATTGTTGCGCCTCGAGACAGTTTGATCAATAATCTTGGTGGAACAGTGCGTATATTGTCGACCAAAAGAAGCAGTATTCCATTATGGAAAAAGTATAAGATGGTTGCTTCGCTCAACGAAAGTGGCAAAACTCGCAAAAACATTGCCCTGTGGAAGCCCACTTGAATAGGTGGGTGAAACGTCGGCTAATAATAAAAAATTGCTAGAAGGGCCAATTTATCTGCTTGCAAAAGATTTCGACATTCCAAAAACGACGTTGACTAGTTTTGAGAAATAAAGAAGACAAAATAATTTCTGCGAAAACCCGATACAGAAAGCGGCAATTTTAGTCAAAGAATACTTTTATCCCTTGGCAGGCTCTGGCACTGAACTAAAAAGACGTTTTTGGAACGACTTATAATATTGTAGTTCGGCTGTAACGACCGTTCGCCTAGCCCCATAACGACGCTTTTTCTCCGGTCCCTTGAAATGACTTTATAGAGCACTTCTACTGTATTAGCAAATCAACCCTCAGTTTACAAAAATGTTGATCGAAAATTATTGGACTTAATTTGAAAAAGCGTTGTTCAGAAACGAGAAGCAAAAGGCATGATCTCCAAAAGCGGAAAATCGTGGTAACATTTCCAGTGAAACAGATTCGTCTCTGCATGCTAAATGTAGGAAACGTGTGTAACTAATGTTTGCATCAAGAACGTCAAATACGAGTCATAAGTCTGGATTTTCGACATCAGCCAAAGCAGGAGCGGAAAAGCAAGATCACGTGACCCCAATCGTACCGGGTGACTGGGTTCGACACTCGGCCGCCCTAGTTTATCGCGACGTGTCGGAATTCATTTCGAGACCCCACCACGAGCCCGGTGCGATCGCGACGGGTGTCCCAGAAAAAGCGAAGCAAAGGAAAGCGTCCGATGACATTCGCAAATCACTCCTTTGACTGCAGCACGCTGTGATCAATATCACACGGCTCACACCCTTTTGCCACGATTAACATTTGAATCTATTTGGCATCACGATGGCATCCCTCAACGAAGCAAAATTAACAGCTCGTCACACACTGTTTGATCGGGTTTATTGTAAGCCATCAAAGATAAATTATACATCCATTGACCGCAGAAATATTAGCCAAACCCGTTGTATTTAAGAACCGCACAGTAAGCGTGCGGTAAGAAGTGTTAGATGTCATTAAAAAGGGCCCAGGAATTTATTCTGCAATTACAGATTGCCAATCATTGCTGGCAAAAAGCGACATCGCGTCGCCATTTTGCGCGAATCAAAAACGCTTTTCGGATTGTCGCGTGTACAACCAAGCAAGAGTCGATACAAATACTGTAACGACGTATAGTTGATAGTTGAGCGTGTGCGCGTTGATATGAAGGTGAGACCAATTTTATTCGAATTCCAGCCGTATATTATTGTTTAAAGCAGTGGTTCCCAAACGGGGTGCCGCTGCAGCCTAGGGTGCCATTTACGACACCCAGGGGTGCCGCGAGCTAATGCGTTTTGCAATATATAATTAAAAATACTATTTTCAAAATGTCATCAAACCTTAAAGCAAATTGCTGTGGGTTCGCCACTGGGTGCCGCAAATTAGATTTGTCTTCTGTAGGGCACCGTAAGCCTAAAGTGGTTGGGAAACACTGATTTAAAGTGTACAATACACCCAACTGCCAGAACAAAAACAAGTATATACAAAACCGATATAAGCTTACGGCCATACATAATGCAAATGCCACGAAATCAGATTGACATCTAATACAGTAAAAACCTTTTANAAAAGCACGTGGAAAACTCACAAGCTCCGTCCATNTCATAGTTGGACAAGTCGGTGTTGATCATTCTGCTAAATTCAAGGACGTTGTTCCATTGGTCTCGGTTTATTACGCGACTGCTGCAATTCTAAAAGAAGTCCAGAGCACGTTTCATAGACTGCAACATGGCAGTGCAGACACACCAACATTTACGACAAAAAAAGCTCAAGGTTCTTGCGGAACAACCTTTTTCCTTTCTTTGCACTATTTGAGGTACACGGATTGACGACAGCACAAAACTTGAATTCGTGCTTTTGGCCGGGACGGTTGAAATTGACGCTCTTGCTAACGTATTCGGGATTACATTTACGGATTATTCAACCTTTCGACTGAGTGGGGGTCACAACACCACTGAGGTACCACATTTATAACAACTTTATCACTTGACGAAACGCCGATAGAGCTAAAGATCGAACTACTGCCCAGGGCTGCAGAAAGTGTGGAAACCGGGAAGGAGCTTCCCGGGAAATCGCACATGCTCGCGGGAAATTAATCAGCTGCAAGTCAAGTAAAAACAAATAATATGCCAAGAATTGCAAGAAAACCATAAAACGGACTGTACGAAGTTCCTTGCTCAGTCACGGTGGTCCGATACCTGGCCTTGTGACGCAACAGTTACCCCTATCTAGCAATGGTGGTCTCATGCAGTCGCTGGTCGGGTGCAGGGATGTCAATTTGGCATTTTTGAAGCCAAATTTTGAAATTCAGGCTTTTTTGACGCACTAAAGCTTTTTCTGAAAATCAAAAATACCAGTCAAAATCTGGCTTTATTATATTTTTTTTCAGTCTGGAAGGCTTGGCTCTGGCAAAACATTGTCTGAGCTGCATATTCATTACAAATCTCTTATGACGGGAGTCTATGACCATGCAGGGTACAAAGAATCTTGCAAAGATTTTACTGTTGCCCTAAAAATTTTCAATGTATTTAATAAGATACAAATGTACGACAGTGTATTTACAGGGAAAGAAATTGCTTCTAAAAATTGGAATTGCATTTTGTTTTTGTTTGGTTATGCATGTTCTATGTGTAGCCTATATGTCTCAAGACGGTTTATTTTGGCTTTTTTGAGAAAAGGTATGGCTTTTTTGGTGAACATGATCGCGTGTCGTAGACTCGTAATGGCGGCGGAAAACTGTTCGTTTTAATATTGCTGCCATGATGACGCATGTGGTCAGAAGACACTGAAGCCAACACGTCCTTAAAACTACGTGCGTTTATGCGAGCGAACTTCATTTCATTGCGTTAGATAGCAGAGTGGACGGTGGCGCTAGCATCAGCTGGAAGCTTTTTAATATATTCAGATTGTTAATACTTGTCTGTACGACTGCCTTGGTCAGTGGTTGCCTTACTGGGTGCCAATCAGAATGGCATTGCATTCCGAATGCCATTCCGGAATGTGGTGTCATTCAAAAATGCTCAACTTGCGCCCAAACCAGCGTCCACAACTCACAGCTAGCTCACTCCAGTAACTGCGCACTTGCGCCTAAAAATGCATGCGTAGAACGCTCACTCAACAGTAACTTACAACACCGTCTGAATATTATTCTACAGGTCGGGTCGTTCTACAGGTCGGAAGGGTTAAAAACCGATTTGGCCACCACCGAACTGGCCGCAACAATCAACGTTTGAAACACGACGCCATTCTGGAATGGCATTGCACTTATAGCTAGAGCTTAATATTTTTGAATGAGCATAAAATTGCTACAGCATATATTACAGGATGCCGATACCAAAGTTAGCGCTTTTTAATCAAGATTTTTTGTGTTTGTTCCAGAAAATTGGTTAGTTATTTATTACGAACATACAGTCACAGACAGTCGATGCTGATTCTTAGAGCTGACTTTTGCATCTTTGGCTTTGTATACGATGAAGCAATAAGTGTCAATCAGTGTAGGCAGCACCAAAATCCCAATAATTAGGGCTACAGTATCAACATTGCTAAAGACAATGCTGCAGACCTTCTGTTGCAGAAAGTAACACAATATGCAACAAGCTTTAACGCGATCAAGTTTATAGCAAAAATGTTCAACTCGTGCCCAAACTAGCGTCCACACATAACAAGCTCACTCTGGTAACTGCGCATTCCCTCCCAAAAAAATGCATGCGTAGAACGCTCACTCAACAGAAACTTTTAACACCGTCTGAATATCGTTCTACAGATCGGATCGGTTAAAAAACAATTTCGCCACCACCGAACTGGCCGCAAGAATTTATCAACGTTTGAAACACGGCGCCACAATCACTTCAAATGCTGCACCACTACCAAATTAAAACGACTTTTCTGAAAGTCGCATGCGGCTCCCAAGAATCTTTTGTGCGGCTCTCAGCAGTCTTTCAATAAAACCAGTAGCGTAACCAGCCCAAAAATTTGGGGGCCAAACTGTTAACACTATTTTGTTTAGGATACCACCTCTCAAAGCACAAAACGACTATACATTCTAAAAGTTAGGGGGAAGAATGGCCCCATAGGCCCCTCCTAGCTATGCCTATGAATAAAACCTCTGATATTTTGTGGAACAGACTTCGTTCTGCAATAAAACGAAACGTGTGAATTGACTTGCGTTAAATTTTTTTTAGTGCGACTCTCACAAAATCATAGATCTGGCTCCCTTCAGTGAAAAGGTTGAGAACCACTGTCTTATACTGTGCAGGACCCGCAGGCATGCCGTGATCACGCGACTTGAGAGTGGGAATTGCTCGACCCTGCTGTGCGAGTTACGTACCACAATCTTGCCGTAACACATACGTTAGAGATTATTAAAATTTATTATCCATAGGTTATCTTTTAGTTTGGTGTCTAGAAGTCTCAATAGTCTACCAACTACGATTTGGTTGTCGTTAAAAATCGTGTTGCTGTTTTCCAAATGCCGGCGATTGTTACGAAGCTTCATGTAAGCAGCCATATTACTTAAATTAATTAAGTAAAACTCTAATGTAAAAAAAATTCCTTGTAAATTGAATAGTGCCCACAAAATACAAATTTTAGAAGCGCGTTAAGCAAGGATTAGGGGAGAAAATTTGCCATTTCCATCGGTTTTGCAACCCTCCAGTGTCCCGTTTTTGTGTACCGAGCGGTAGCGTGGTACACTGCGGCGATGCAACTGTTCACACGTTGAATGTGAACCGATGCTAGCAGGCTGAATCAATCCAAATTGATCTATGGGTACGCAGTGATAGTTAAGGCTCTTGAGTGCAACGTTTTCAAGAAAACAAATTCCTTTTGCGACGTCATAAAAGGGCGATCGTCTTCAACTTGCGGCCTACGGGAAATTTCGACAAGCTTCCCGGGAAATTCACATTTTTTCAAGACCTGCTACTGCCTACAAAAACTCCTTGCCATGAAACAAAACGAAAGCTCATACTTATGCCATGTCATGCTGGCAGCACGTAACCGCAAGCTCCACAGTGGTCATCACAAGTCGCAATATCTGTGACTATCTTTTTCGTACACGTAGCAGACACAGCGGAACTCACCTCCAAGTAGATTTGGAATTTTTCTAAAAGAGGCCACCTTCCAGAAAGAAGAACTCCTAACATCGCTTTCGCTGTTTGGATATCGAGAGTCCGTTGACCTGGTTCCTGACACAAATGGTTGCAAGTTACTAAAAAAACGGTGCTAGATGCGTAAGATTGAAGTGAACGAGTTTTCTTTTTACAAATCAGTGGAATGAAAGTTCAAGCCGCCGACCTTGGAAAAATCAAACGCGTATCTGTAGACGGATTTAAAAAAAGACGGATCGTTCAGCGAAGCTCGAAGGGATGATAGTTTGTTTCGCAGCTTGGCCGTTGAGTCGCATCTGTGGATGAGAAACGCACATCGTACAATATTATTTGAACTAGTGGTTACTGAGAGACTTAACAAAACTAAAGAGTTGATGTCGGATGAATCGGCGTCGTATTGAATGTCTCTCTAATCTGGCCATCGTACCTTCATAAAATAGAGGAGCAGGACCTTTCAAAAAGCAGATAAAACTGCGCATGCAATAGCGTGTTCATTGCTGCTCTACTTGCGCAGATCTGTGCAGTTTTCGGTCTAGCTGAAGTTCAAATAATGCAGCAATAGATCAATAAGTTTCGACCGGACTACAGTTTCTCTCCTAGAAAAAAATAGTCTCTGCCTTGCTGCCCGAAAATTGTGCAGAAAGCGATATAGTTTTTCAGCTAACAAACATTGTATTTTTTTCAGCCACGTCCAGTATATGCAAAGTAAAACGATTTACTCATATATATCAGGTTCATCAGACAAGTGGCTAAGCGAATAACTTGCCATTTAACAATCAAAGCATGCCTCAACATTTAGTCAAGGAGTAGTTGCTTCAACTCTTCGCTTGAAGAGGACGCACGACTCATTTAACACGGATGCCACGCGGTTTGCTGTGCGCCACACGACACTTACTCCATTTTCTGCATTCCTTTGCTCCACTCATCAAGGGTGAAAAAACCCATTTTCTGCGCACTGAGGTTGAAAGCAAGCACCAGCATCACGACATCATCAGGTTCAACACCGCATGCGCTGCATACTTGTTCAACCCCTTCCGGTTCAATCTGGTCTTTGCTGCCTGGTATTGTAAGAAAAACCCATTTCTAACATGTATGCACCAGCAAGTGCTAATAACATAAAATAGAATTTTAACCACAGCCTGGATAATTTTTTGCAAGTGTCTAAAAAAACGTAATAGCTTAGCAAACCCTGGTTTGTTGTGACCAGGTTTCCCAAACTGGGGTCCGTGAATGTATAACAAATACTAAAAAGTCAAACATATACCTTGTACAGCTTGCATGTTATCACAAGTAATTACCGCAATGATTCGTAATTGAAATCATCTCGCAGGTTTGCTATTGCAAATCTTGGTTATGGCACCATCTTAATATGCAATCAACAAGTTTTGTACATGATTGCTGTATTCCATGTCTATGATGTGATAAGCAAACATGTGTGACTTATTGCTAGATGGTAATGTTCATGCTTTGCAGAGTTGATTTTCTCTGACGTTTTACAACATTTGGAATTGCTTTCTGGGCATTTTACAAAGTAATTTTTGATTGGATTTTGAACCCTTTTGTTTGTTGCAAAAATCGATCTGTTAGGACACAAAAAAATTAAACCTTAATTGTCATCTGATCGAAGTTTAATGATTTAATCAACTGCTCTTTCATCTTTCTGTTTCAGTTTTGAGAATGAATATCCATTGCTCTCACAAAAGGCAACTAAAATTTTACTGATTTTTGCCACGACCTACAACATGTGTGAGAAAGCATTTTCAGCTCTTACAAACATGGACAAAATACAGATCCAGATTTACCATGGACTTTGATTACGAGTTTGCCTGTAAGAAATAGCTCCCAGAATTGATAAATTCCCATTGGTGTTGTCAGTTTTGTACAATAAAAAACTGTTCAGAGCCATTTATTTTTCAATTTGCATTATTCCTCCATGCTGGTTGGACAGATAAATTGATTCAACATAAGATTGGGGTCCAAGAAAAAACAGACTTATGATGGGTCCCTGGTCCAATAAGTTTGGGAAACACTCTATTGTGGAAAATTTTTATAGTCATGTCACTTATGTAGTTGTTGATGAACATTTGTAAAAAAATATCCTACCAATTTATTTTCAGGGTATGAGCTTTGTCTGTGTAGTCCAGACCATGTAGGTACTCCTCAAATTTTACAATCAACACGTCATTCATTTATGTGTTAGAGATGAAACAATACTCACTTCGTATTAACAGGACCTTCCTGCTTCAAACGCCTTCAACATAGGTGAAAGCACCAATGGTATATCAGCCTTCACCCTAGGTGAATCAACTACCAGTACCTCAAGGTAACAGGAATCATTCAAGTACTTGTTTAACATGACACATTTTGTGCATTTAGTCGTGAATCATCAAAACAACTAATATTTTTCAAACAGAAAATATTTATACTATTAAGCAAATAAGATTTATCCACGAAAAGGTCCTATTGTGAATATGATTTTTACAATATAAGAAACAAGATTTCCATCAGACAAAAAATTTTCTTAATTGGTCATCTACTTACTGAGATTTAATTGCAACTGTAAAGGCAGAGTACAACCAGTTACTTCCTTCAAACACAAGGCACCACAAAACAAGCTCTATAAGAATGAAGTCATGTAGCCTGTAAATATTTTCTCTGAGATTGAAGTGCTGTACAGTGAAGATGTGTTGGTCGCGCGAATTATATCAAAAGTGGCAAGAAATTACACTCTTTCATGAATATATACCCAAATTCTCCCTGGTGGCATTGCAACATATTTAAATTTTGAAGTTACTTACACTAACCTGCAAATTCTCTGAACCATTTTATGCACTTCTTTAACACAAAAGGTTCTGATCGGCAATGAGACGATTTATGACATGATGAAGCACTGAGTAAATCATCTATTCCTCTTTGATTTCTTGCACTGCAATAGACAAACAATTGAAATAAATTGATTTCCAAAAGAGAATACATTAAGATTCCATTCCAAAAATCAGATTCAATCTCAATCCATGTAATGAAAACAGTTTGTGATATTGCAATCACATTGTTCAACAAACTTTCAATTCTACGCAAAAAATGCAAATCATCAACATTGTTTGATTCTGGGTTTTTGGAGGGAACACTGATTTGCACGTCAACAAATCTTCCCAGATTTTCTTAAGGTTACAGGAGTCTTTCATTCTATTGAAAACAAAGAAAAATCACTGCAAACATTTAATAACCAACAACACCACAGGAAGACACAACACAATTTATGTTGTGCACAGAAGTGTTGAATACTCATTATATTACAGTCAGACCAAATGAACAATCCCAAAGTTTTCTGAAACCGCAATGCACTAATGATCTCAGGCAAGCATTTTCACCAACTACGCTTGGTTTGCTTCTTTTTGCAGAATGACTTGTTTCAAATCATAGTAACATACAAAACAAGTAAAAATTGTAATGTCCAATATCTTTTACCTTGCTATGTAGCAAGGGTATAGTCTGAGTACAGAAAAAGAACAGTACTTTTACAAATATGTGAAACAAGGAATAGATGGTAACAAATCAGGCACTAATCCAACATTAAAATAAAGAGTTCATGCCTGGATAAATATTTTGCTGTGAGATGTATATTAACACCTTGGCGTCTGGGTGGTTTTGGCAATTTTCGCAAAGAAAAACAGCAGTTTTCGGTTGCCTTACCAACGCCCTAGCTCCTCCGCCGATTGTGCTACAGAGCTGTTCAACGGCTCAAACGGATCGGCCAGTCTAGTAGATTGCACTCAAAAGAAAAATTTTTGCCTGAGGGGTACGGGTTTTTTGTGAGTGACGTCATAAGTGAACTAGTTTTGGGGTCATTTTGGGTCATGTTGCCTGGCCTAGGGCCCAACCACTAGGCCAAAGTGTTTCGCTGAAGTTTTCATTGGAAACTAGACTCGAGTCAGTGTAGCATTCACTGCAAAAGCAGCTGCATAACCCATTGTAGAAGCAAGTGGAGATGGGCACCAACAGACCACTTGTGACACTCCAAAGATTGCAAAAGTGAGTATGACAAACCTGATCTGAACTAACTTTCTAAAATGGCTTATGTAATCAAGTCTCATGCTTAGTAGTATGGTGAAGCAACCTCAATTCGCGGTCTGGGAACCAGTGCACATCCTGTTCTTTATGCATCATGCAAACAACGCCACACCAACTGAGAGTTGCAACTACAAACAATGCAGGATTTGTAGCCAGGTACTTTAAATTTTGTTTCAAATAAGCACTTTTGAGATAAATTTGCTGCAAATACATGTTTGTAATAAATAACTAATTTTACAGCTAAATTTGGGAGCCAAATTATTTCAAACTGTAACTGCTATTCTGCACTTAAAAGCACTAGTGTTTCTGTATGCTTTCGAGGAATCAGTCGACTGCCATCTGCTTTCGTCTTTTTGCATGATTCAAACTTGCACATATCTCTATTCAAGTATGTACTTTCCACGATGGGTGTAAGCAAGGAATCGATCAGCAAATTTTTAATAGGAAATCGATTTC
>JGI24158J21664_10013933_pt1 | contig 10586 bp, 10 predicted proteins | sample Ectturendosymbi3_FD_21664 | JGI IMG/M metagenome (IMG submission 21664)
TTTCCCGTAGGTATAGACTGTAGCCTGAAGGACTTACTTCGCCAATCTTTCCCGGGGCATTCTGGACACATGGCCGAACTAACATAGCTGGAATCTCTCGATTTGGAGAAGTGGCTTGACATCCCGGGCTTTACGGATTTCAGACCTGTGTTCTTTGTCACGAAGTGTCACATCGAAATCCCATCTCTGCCGTTTGTTCTTTTAACAGTATTCTTTCAGTCGTCACCTATGATTCATGACCACAGGTGAGGATCGGAGCAAAGACCCATTTAAAAGCTGAAAGCTTTGTGTTCTTTGAAAGCTCCCGTTTCGTCGCCACGGAGCAATAAGGCTCACGCAGAACTGAGTTTGCTTTACCAATCCATGTATCAATCTGTTTGTTCCGACTTTCGTCACTTGTGAATACCAGCACCCCAAGGTACTTTAACGTTTCCACAAGCTGCAGCGTATTTCCGCTCACTTGCAGTAAACATTCCCTTGGGCGTCTGAAGAGACATAATACCTCAATCTTTTTAGAGCTAATTTTTCTTCCTTCTTGGTCGCACGCAGCAGAAAAACGATCAAATGCAAGCTGAAGACCCTGTTGCGAAGATCCATGCATGTAGCATCAATTCGTCCGCAAGAAGCAAATGGTTCATCCTGCAGTTCCCAACAGTGACGGCCTTGTCGATACGTCTTTGACTGTCTATCCACTTCATATAGACCAAGGCTCTTCAAACTTTTTGGGAGAGACCATACATAAGCTATTGCACAATAGTTAAAGGGCCAGACATCTTGCGTAATGTGATTTTTTATTCTACCAAATCGACACATTTTTCGTAAATATTTTTTTTTTCATTATCGGCAAAATGTGTTTTGCGGACTGGTGAAATGGCTTCGCAGGTCGGATTTGGCCCGCGGGTCGTAGTGTGGAGAACCCTGATATAGACTATGAAGAGGAGTGGTGACAACACACACCATTGTCGGAGTCCAACACCAATGCTGAACGGTTGTGAGTTAACTCCGTCGGCAGGACCACAATCTTCTGAACAGGAATACAGTTACTTGACGGCCAGCAAGAGGCACCCGTCAGCACCGTACTCCCACAACAACCCCCAAAGCTTTTCACGAGGAACCCGGCCATATACTTTCCCGAGGTCAACAAAACATGTGTATAAGTCTTTGGCATGCTTCCAGGATTTCTCCAAAATTTTCTGGAGAGTGGAAACGTGTTGTGTACTGCTACCGCCGTAACAAAAACCGCATTGGGTATCATCAAGCTTTGGTTCAGTTATTTTCGCGACATCTTGTCATGCACTCTTCCTGGGAGGCTTAGCAAAAAGATGCCGGGGTAGTTGGTTCATTCACCCCTATTCGTAAATGGGTACGATCAATTTGCTAACCTTTCGGCACCCTTCCAAAACGCCAAGCTACTTGACACACACGACTCAGCCAAACCATCCAGCGTCTCAATTTCCCGTAATCCACTATCAAACTTTTCGCAATTAGCTTTAAGCACGAATTCAGCAGCGGCATCAGAGAGTTTATTGATGCATAGTTCTACGAAAGCTTTCACCTGTGCTAAGTCAAAACATCCGGCCTGAAAAACTTTGCTCAGTTCTGTCAGGTGAGGTGCCAATGTTGACAAAAAGAAGGCACCATGTTAAATTTTTTTGTTTTTACAAGTCGCAGTAAAGCAAAGCACATTGCATAATTTTTATCTTCTGACAGCTGCTTCGGTGCGGTCCAAATGGCCAAAATCTCACTCCTAACTCGCACTGTTGCCTCATTCGACAACCACCTTGTTTTGCATGCGCACTGCAACTGCCGACCTTTTGTCTTCATTGCAGTCTGAGGCATCGCTAGGCAAGCCGATCGCAGCGGCGAAACAGTAAAGCACTTCCATAATTGCCTTAAAGTGCTGTCGCAGTTCGTACACCATACTGTACAAATCTGCGGCAGTATTGTAAGAGGCCGAAGCGCAGCGGTGCGCATGACAATGCACAGATACCAAGCTTATATTTTTCTCTTCTAACTTCTACGCCAGAAAATTGTGTCGACCTATAACATTGCAGCCGTCTGCTGCAATAGCCACGTGCAGGAAAACATGCTTATCTCAAATCGTTTTACTTCAATACAAGGCAAAACCATACCTAGGCTTTCAGAATTGAGGGTATCATTGCAAAATTTTAGGGTGTTATTTTGACACCCAAAAACGGCTTAAAAAAACACTGGCCAAGTAATAAATTTCCAATGCCAGTTTCGAACAAATTGCCAATTTCTGCCAGCTGTTTTGGGCTAGTGAAACAACAATGTCAACGTAAAAAACAAACTCTGCCTTATCGCTCCTAACAATTTGTTTGCTTTCCAGCAAGCCCATAAAATAGGGCTAAACACTAAATTGAAAATCATTAATAAGTCTCGAATTCGTGCGAATGTAGCACGTAAGCACTTAAATCACGTGACACCGGAAATTCCTGTCTGACGAAACCAAAAGACTTGGCAAGATTTTTCGTTTTTAGGAATATCATGTTTGACAAGAGAAATCAGTCAGCAGTGAAATACAAGTGTTGTGAGCATGAGTATTCTTGAAAAAGAAATATTTTTGTTTTGGCGGTTGCACAGTGTTTTTTTCCATAGCTTCACATTTTCTGACAAAACGCTTCAAAATCTTGTGCTTGAGCTTGGAAATTTATTTAAACTGAAGATTATTGATTGATGCGTTAATATTTTTTATACGATTTTGTAAGATTTCCACGTTTCACTCTGTGGAACGCGTGAATTATCATCGTTTATTTTCTATCGCAAGAAATAATTCGACAGCAATGAATTAGACACTATATGCAACATTTGCAAGGTATATATTTCCACTTCTGAGCAGGCATCACTCATACTGCATTTTCATATAAAACCCGCATTGTTTGCCAGTTTTTTTTATGTAAAATATTTTTATACGATTCAGTCGGTTTGGTCTTAGGCGAAGACTCATGCACATTTTGGCATATGGGCAAGTCCTAGTTTGTTTATAGACCGATGACGACTGATGCGTGGCGAAGGCAGTCATATCATACGTTTCTGACGCAATCCTGCCTTCACTTTCATCCCTCCTACATGGAACTAGACCAGGGCTTCTTAACCTGAGGTAAATTTACCCCTAGTAGCAAATTTCATCTTCCTAGGAGGTAAATTTACTGAATCATGAATTATAGCAAAGGAAAATTTTTGCAAATGTAATATACTGGATCAATAGGCTAGTTGGTTACAGGACAAAACACACCGTTGCATCTGACATTGTTTTGTTCGTAGACTGGGGAGAAGATCCCGGTCACGCGTCACAGAGCATTGTTAACAATAAGGTTTGTGGATGTATCACATAATGTGACTCAGGAGTTATGCTTAGTGATTAGGGCAACCAATTTTTTGACCTAAAAACATAAAATTTTGACTTTATAATTTGCAAATTTCGACTTTATTTTGACTATCAAGATCCTGCGATTGCAACTGAAATGCCAAATAGGAAGCATATATTAGAAAAGAAACCGATAGGTTAAGAATCTTTTTTCTGTTGAAATGAAACAAAAGTCAAAAGTGTAAAACTCCCCAACGAAACTAGAGCTAACGAACCGAAGAAGAAATCAATCCAAACGCACATGGGAAATATCCAGTGTCAACAAATCTCCTGAAGTCATTGAGAAGGTTCTATATTGTTATACTTCAACATCAAGTACTACCACGCCAAGAGTACTTTCAATCGTTCAGTAGTGGGCAATACAACATTATTACGTCAGAAATCGCAAAAAATCTAGTATTATGTCAGAATTTCAACTAAACCTGCCAAAGCATGTCAATATTTGTTGTTGTAGCTTTAATAAAATATCGATAAAGAGAAAATGTTTTGCAAGAAATTTTGACCTAACGATAAATTTTGACCTAGTAATAAATTTTGACCTTTTTTTGACCTAATAACTTTGGAGTCACTCATGCTACCAGCATGAAATTTGGTTTGTGGACGTTTCATAAACTTTTTGAAAAGTATAAAAATTTTGACTTTATTGACTTTTGGTTGCCCTAGTGATAACGCTTCTCTTTTTAGTTTATCTTCACACAGGCTACCAGATTCATTTGAGAATCTCATTCACCCAACACTATTCCTGTTCACGACTTAATTTGGAATTGGTACGTAAATGAAACTGTAACTCTTTCAGAATTGCAAAATCCTCTATTGTGCAAAAAAATTTACTGTTTTCACAGTGTTCAGACCGAAATGCCCTTTTTTCACTCTTTTCACAGGATGCTGTAGACTGGACAACCGGCAGCCAGCACAGTGAAGATCTTTTTTCTTTTGCTGCAAAGTGCTTGGTAATGGTTCCACGAAGCCGTCGATTTTGAAAGCTCATTTTGCTTCACGCCATCGCCATCCCACACATGCACATGACAACCATATGTTTTTGCAGACCAATCGAGTTAGATTTCATGCTACAAAAACTCTGCCTATATTGTGGTTCGTTTCTGACGACACAGTAGGATTGGATGCTTTTACATTGGCAAAAGAAAAGAAACTGCATACAATCGGGGAATGTCTTATCAAACCTAACGCTACTGGGTATGGTGGAATCGGTTTGTGGAAGAGAACAAAAGAAAGGACTTGAAAAAATTTCTTTAGCAAACCATACAGTACGCTGTCATATAAATGCTATGTCTCGTTATATTTTAGATCACGTAGCAGATGAAAGTGAAGCTAATAAGGCAAGAGCCAGTCTTCAGCTAGATGAGTCAAATGAGGTGTCGAACTGCACGTATTTGTTAGCTTACTGTCGATATGTCCATGCAGGTAAGTTAGAAGAATTTTTGATGTGCGAAAGTGTAGGCAAGTGGTTAAACGTTCCAGAAAAATCTTACAACAAGAATGACAATATTTCTTTTAATCGGAGTTCTGCAGTGTCTGGCGGTCTTGCCTTAGAATCTAATGTTACGGCCGTCATAAATTGCGAAAAACTTATAACTTCGCGTGCCTGAAGGCACGAAAAAAATTTGTGATAGACTGTGAGCTGTTGGATATGTTGGTGGCAAACATTTGGTATCAGTTGATGCAGATATTTACTGCATACATTTGCCTTTTTCATGTATACAATTGCTTGTGCTTTTGAGGGCTACCTATGGCAATGGATTCAAATGTGTTTCACGGAAAGACTTAGAGCAGTGGTGTATCCAAATATTTTAATTGGGGTGATCAAAATCACGGATGCCTCGTATAGGGAGCCATTCGTAAAAAAATTATATTGGACAGATTTAGCACAAAAAACTGCTAAATCAACTCGATTTAGCTAGATCTGCTCAGATTTACTTAAATCGGACAGATTTACCTAAATCTGCACATATTTCACTAAATCTGCGCGCATTTAGTTAAATGGGACACATTTAGTTGAATCTGTGCAAATTTAGGTAAATCTGCGCACATTTAGCTAAATCTGCGCATAATATGCGCAGATTCAACTAAATGTGTCCGATTGAACTAAATCTTATTCATGAATTTATAGAAATATTCAAGTGATGCCATTTTGCTACAATGGCCCACGTATCGCCCTTGGATACGCTCCTAGTTTACAGTATATCCTGTTGTTTTGCATAGTGTTTTATAGCAAAGGTAGAGTTTTTTATCAGTGGTGGGTTTCAGTTGTCAAAGTTGCTGTAGCAGTAAATCATTTAATCACTTCTGAAATATTAGAGCTCAAGTGATTGCAGTACAGTGGTCTCTTGTAGTAAGTGATGTGTCAATTAACACTGTTTCTGAAATATATGAGCCTCAGTAGGCAAATTTATAGCTTGTTTGATGCGGAGCTTATGTTTGGTTGTTTCCAACAAGATTGCCAGTATACAGAGCTTGCTTGTTGAAGCTCTAGATTTTAGTTAAATCAGCTAGAACAGTTTCTCATGAGTTTTACTTAGAAAACGAGTGTGGATTTGACTTACTTCAAACGGTTAGCTGAGGCTGAGGGTGTTGCGAAAATACTTTGCTGTGCGAAATTTATCTTCATGCTGTTTACCATCAGCCTATAGCATAGAGTATTAAAACACATATTTTGATTTGTTTGGAAAATGACAACTTAAAAACAGCATAAACAAAGGCTGTGTCCACTGAATGGATTGTGCTTGTTTTGGTCCATAAAATATGTGGCTGCTACAGTATAGCAAAGGATTTTTCGTGCGTTTAATAAGATCGACAACTAGACGATATTTTTGAGGGATGCCACATGGTCCCGCATGAAAATGTATATATTCGAAAGATAAACTTAACGCTAGAAATCCCGGAAATTTAACGAAGAGAACTTCTGAACTACACGAAAGAGCTATAAATTCCAAGAAAAGATTACATTGCCATTTGTTGTTGAGAAGAATGTAGGAAAGGCTTTAATTTGTGTTGAAGATCTAAGGCAATCGTAGAACCAAAGTCGGCACCACAAAAGGTAGATTTTTGAGGGGGCACTACACGTAAAAGGGGCACTTCCACGCTTTTAAGACAAGCGACCAAATAGGTCATACCTGCGTGGGACCCAAAAACTAAAATGGCCTAGGGCCCCGAGCTCCCTAAATCCGTCCCTGGATGTAACACAAGGATAGTAGCAGTCGGAAGAAAGTGTGTGTCTACCATGCGTTACCCTTTATGACGAAAAAAAGGTCGCAGTTCGGCTGCGGCTACCTCCAGACGGCACAGGAAGTTACGGAATCATTGATAGTAAGCAGCAACCACAGCAGAACGAGCTTTAGCACGCAAATATCGATTTAACGACATTTGTGCAGTAGGCATGAAGCACGAGTAGACAGTAGATACTCGTACTCATGCCAAAAGAACGATTATTAGGAAAAGTTACAAGCAAAACTCAAATAAATTTGCATTGAACAAAACCGAAAATATTTATATTCAACAGAGATTACTAAAAGCGGCGGAAAGTCAAAGTTGCAGAGAAATCATTAATGATACATTGGAATATAGAGTTGCATTCTTGCATCTCTTCTGAACCACGATAGTCTTAAGATGTGCTCTTAGTCAAAAATTTTGTTGAGTGCCATTTTATGTTCTAAATGCAGTAGAAAAATGAAAACAATTAAGTAGTGTTGTCTTATGAATGAAGGTAAACCATACGTAATAAATGAAAGTGAGTTTCACAACAGTTATTGATAAGTGAGTGTATGCTCTTGTTCTTACTAATAGTCTTAACTGATTTGTCCTTGATTGTGAACGGAAAAATGAAATACTGAAATGCAATGAGCACCAGTGATGTAGTCGAGACCGTAACCTTCGAGACCGAGACCGAGTTAAAACTTCGAGACCGAGACTTCATCAAAAACCCCGAGACCGAGATAGAGACTCGAGACTTGAAATTCGAGACCGAGACTCGAGACTTCAAAATTTGTGCATTTTGCCGAAACTTTTTTAGATAGGAATGTCGTCACTACTTCTAAGTCGAAATTTTTCAAATTTCTGACATTTTCAGGCCCGTTTTGGTTGTTTCTTACCAGCAAATACAAGAAACAAAAATTGTTGAATTATAGAAATTTTACTATAGCATTTCTTTGCAATATTCAAAGTCTCGAGACCCTGTAGCCTTCGACACCGAGACGAGACCTGAAACCTTCGAGACCGAGACCAAGTCTCGAGACTCCATCACTAATGAGTAAAATTTCTATTTCTACCGTATCAATTTAGGACATATCAAACTGGGCTGTTATGGTAGGCAAAGTTGGGTTAAATTTTGGTTAGGTTGGTTTTAACGTTAGGTTAATGTTATTTTGGTCGGGAATCTGGTATGGAAAGCTGATTTTTCTGAAAATAAGTTTCCAAGAAAATTTTATCTACCTCAAAGATGACATTTGGATATATTTCCTAGGAAAACTTCCCTAGGCATGTTTAGTATTTTAATGATTTCGTGTAAATGAATTAATGTAAGGTGTAATTATAGAAAAAGGCTGAAAAGCAAAATGCGTTTGTTGTGATTGAGAATTTTATCCCGATAGGTTTTAGGCTACAAACCAGGCTTACCGCTTTGATCAAAGCTCAACTCCAAAAGTTTTGGAGCTTACTTGCATTTTGTGTAGTGGAAGTGATTTACTTAGGACCTAGGCCATTCTTTTTTAATGTTATGCTTTGCGAACACCACAGACAATTAAACGCAAACATGGGCAACTGTTACGTCATAGTTGTTTTTTTTACGTTGAAAGTGACTGCGTGCCAGCACCCTGATATTGCACTTGAGCTTGGCGCCTAGACTGCTGTAGATTCGACATAAAAAAAATTGCAAAGTGTAGTAGGCATTTGGCGTTTGAAGTATAAGCGTAAAATGTTTTTACAGGAGTACAGGGTGCTAAATGCAAGCGAATTTTTTAGGTTCAGGTATTTAAAACCCAGTGGCATACAGAGGGGGCGAACGGGGCGACGGCCCCGGGCATCTGAGAAAGGTTACATCCAAAAAGTGAAATTACAAAAATTAATTTTTATAAAAATATTGTGACTAGATACTTCGTATTGTAAGGCTACTAACACATACTGCATAGATCTGATGGAAACTTGCCTGAGAGGACATGCAAATCTAAGTTAAGTTAACCGAGAGAGAGATGAAACACTGCCATCCTTATCTTAAGGCAGCTGTGTCCAACCGCGGGCCGCATGTGGCCCAGTCAAAGGTTTTGTGCGACCCAGTTTAGGATTTGCTGTAGTAAAGGTATCCTATATACTGACAACCTGTCCTAACTTTGATAATCTTGAATTTGACATTTTTGATGCAGATGGTCCTCAGTGCCACTTTATCACGTTTGTTACTATTACAGTTAGGATTCGAACGCTTTCGGTACATTAGCTTAAACTAAATTTAGTTTGATAAGATCAAAGTAAGTCATTCAATGTGCGGCCCTCATTAATATGTCATTCAATGTGCTGCCCTGGTTAAGATATTGACATCATTTTTGGCTCAGTAAGCCATTTGGGTTGGACATAGCTGTCTTAAGGCCTTACATTCTATCTCACTTCCCCCTTTGTAGGCTTGCCAATTCCTGCTAGCGTAATTTTAATCTGCAACTTGTCTTCAAAATATCTTTCGATTCTCTCTAGAGCCTAGGTTCTTAAACTGGGTGCTATGGAAGGTTCGGAAGGCAAGGGGGTGCGAGCAGTGGTATGTTTAAAGGGAGACGAGCGAGGCACTTGCCTCGGGCCCCTCTTTTTGGGGGCCCCCTTGAGGTGTTACGCGCATAAATTTTTCTTATTTTTGGTGAAAAACGCTTGTTCACTGATACAATGTACTAAAAACCAGGTCATAAGCAAGTACTCTGGTTCCAAAGGGCCCCCGATCAGAAACTGCAATGTGCATGTATTTTGCTATCAAAGGGGCCCAAAACATCACTGAAATATGTAAATACTCTGCTTTCAAACTACATTGCAGGACCCCTAAAAGAAACTGTAATGTGTAAGTACTCTGCTTTCAAAAGGGCCCCTGACAGCAGCTGTAATGTGTAAGTAGCTTTCTTTCACAGTGGCCCCAAACAGCAACTGTAATGTGTTAGTATCTTGATTTCAAAGGGGCCACAACAGTAACCGTAATGCAAAATTATTTGCTTTCAAAGGGGCCCCTAACAGCAATTGTAATGTTTAAGTACCATGCTTCCAACGGTGCCCCCAACAGCAACTGTAATGTAAAATTCCTTGCTTTCAAAGAGGCTGCCAACAGCAATTGGAATATGTAAGTAGCTTGCTTTCAAAGGGCCCCCAACAGCAATTGTGGAGTATAAGTACTATGCTTTCAAAGGGGCCCCCAACAGCAAGTGTAATGTATAAGTACCTTGCTTTCAAAGGGGCCACCACCATAACAGCAACTGTAATATGCAAGTACTATTCTTTGAAAGGGGCCCAAACAGCAACTTTATTGTGTAAGTAGTATACTTTCAAAGGGGTCCCACTACCATCTCCAATGTGCAAATAAAGAAAAGCTTCAAACCAACTTCTATACTTAAAAACTTGTGGGTTAAAAATTCTTCCAAAAAGTTCTGAAAAGACCCTATCAAATAAGAGCAAACATTTATTCCAAATGATAGCGTTTTATACCAAATGATAATTTTTACACCGAATGACAATTGTTAGAGATTGGAGTGTTTGGTGTATTGATAATTTTATGAAAATGCCACATTTGAACAGAAAGTACCCAAGTGGAGCAGCAGGAAGAANGATGAAATTTAAAGCAAATTTAGTGTTTTAAATCTTCTTGGTTGTTGTTTATGGTTTCATGCATTCCCATAAAGATATGAATGTGAACAAATTCANTTTANCAACTACCAAGCATTTTATCAAAGGGGAAAGTGTGAAACTTTCAACTGGGTAAACTTTGTAGTTTACTGATGGTGAATGCAGAGAAGTGGGGCGTGAAAATAAAAAGTAGAGGCGATGCCAACTTGCTATTGCCCAACTTTTGTGTGTTGTCAGCCTTGTCTTCCCACTTTTCAGTGTTATCAAAGTTGTGTATCATGAACACCCTTTGCATTTTCTCCTTCTGCTATGTCAGTCATGCCGTAGTCTCAGGAACGTATCTTTCGGTGGCCATATCTTAGGCTTGATCAAAAGTGCT
>JGI24158J21664_10013935_pt1 | contig 10584 bp, 9 predicted proteins | sample Ectturendosymbi3_FD_21664 | JGI IMG/M metagenome (IMG submission 21664)
TGTATTGTCTGTTTTATCAACCTGCGTTCTGCAGAGTGTGTGTGTTCATACTATGGACTTCGTGTCTGCTATAAACAAATAAATTTAAAAAAATATGTACCTTTGAGTTGAATAGCCTGCGGTATGGCGAATTATATTGATGGTTGACAGTGGCTGCTGGCTGCACAATGAGTTAGAAAGCCCGTTTAGGTGCTTGTGCAAGTAAAGTCAAAGACGCCGATAACTGGTGAAAGCTAATTTAGTAGACTTGCCGATCGTTATATGCATGAAACGGACTTTCGAATTTAAATCAAACGTTCACCATCGTATTTTCACAGGTTTGGGACTTAGATTTCGTTTGTTTAGGAAGCTTGGTGATTTTGGTCGCGTTAACTACTGTGAAGCAATCAACACCTAATTGAAAGAAAAAATATGTTTATCATGAAAAATCCTTCAACGTTCCCAATCTTCAGGAAGTTGTTGCTGATTTGCATCTTAGTCACCGTGGACATTCTTGAAGTTTCGGGTGAGTACACGCATTGTACTTTGCTAGATACTTGTGAAAAACTTGAAACTAAATCTTTTGTTTGTTTGCAGCCTTGCGTCCCAACCACGAAAACAAACAAAAAGCATGTTATAGGCATTTGGGTTGCTTCTCAGTTCTTCCCCCATTTTCACCAAAAATGCCTCTGCCTATGCCGCCGAAGAAGATTCAAACTGCTTATTACTTGCGGACCCGAATCAACTCTACGTTTGACCAGCCCATCGAACCGACAAGGCAGAACTTGACCCAATGTGATTTCAATGCATCTAAGCCCACAAAAATCGTTATACACGGATTTAAGGTCAGCCACTACCAAACGCACATTACTGTAGATAATGTTGCTTGTGCACAAGATCGTGGTGCGAACTGGCGTTGTGATTTCATTTCAGTTGATTGGATCCGATCTCGCGAAATGGGTTCCAGAAGTAACGGAAGAAATCCTGAAAGCAGAGGATGTTAACGTAATTCAGATCGATTGGGTAAAAGGAGCACGAGTAGCGTACGATAACGCTGCGGCAAACACCCGAGTTGTGGGAGCCCAAGTTGCCTATCTCATTAAAATGCTGATGGTAAGCTATTCCTAAATATAACCATCGTTACGCAAAGAGTACGACATACGCATTGAGAACTTCATTTTTCAGGCCGTGAAGAATGCATCTGCTGCAGATTTCCACTTGATCGGATTTAGTCTTGGTGCACATGTTGCTGGGTTTGCTGGCAAAAAAGTGCAGGAAAGTGGGAAGCAACTTAAAGTAGGTCGCATTACAGGATTAGACCCTGCCAGCCCTGGATTTGATTTCGACAGTCCTGACGTGCGATTGGACAAAACAGATGCCAAGTTTGTGGATGTCATACACACGGATACAAACACCTTGCTAGGAATAGGTGAGCATGAAAATTGCGATGTGAAACTTTTACAGGGTTCCCATGCGGTATTGAAAACGTATTGAATTGTGAAATCCGTTTTCAAGTCCGTAAAAGTATTGAAATTGGCCAAAATGTACATAAAGTATGGAAATTCCAAATCCAGCCAAGTTATTTATTCAAATTTTGTTCTTTACCATTACCAATGACAGTTTTTGCAGACGTGAAATTTTGGAAAAATTAAGATAGCGTTGGTATTTTTTCATTTCGCATTGAAAAACTTGGAATATGCAACGGCTAATTTGGAAGATTCCAAATGCTTTCGATTTGTTGCTGATAGTGGGTTTATGTTTCAGCATCTGGCTTAAACCGCAACCTGGGTCACATAGACTTTTATCCAAATGGTGGAGAGTTCCAGAAAGGCTGTCATTCCTCGTGGTCATCTTCAAGCTGGTATAAAGGTACTTTTGAATTTTCGTACCTCTGATTGGCTGCATCTAACTGGTTTTTCCGCAGAGCGTTGCTTCCCAAGGTTTGGATTTGTGCAGGTTAGCTATTCCCAATTGATGCTGCGCGTGGTTTTCAAGCGAGAAATGCTTTGTTGAAATGTCACTTAGTAGTTATTGCTTCGACGTTGACATATGTGAAAACTGAAATGAGCACGAATCCTCAAGATCTCGTCTAAAGACCGTTGCTTGCGGATCAGTTTAAAACCTTAACGCTGTACGGGCGCATTGTCTGTAGCGCGGGTCTGTTTTTACCCTGAGTAATATCGACACAGCTCCTCCTAGCGTTTCCGTATCTATGTAAAAAGTCTTTAAAGTTTTGTCAGTAGTGAGCCCTTGCTGCATAAGTTGCACTCGTATTCCATTGATGGAAGTCGAGCGTTTCCGTTAGCATGATTCGTAAAGATGTACGGTAACGTCCTCGCTTTGCGTGTATGACCTTGACCAGGCATGTGACTGGTAGTAGCTGCGCATAGTGAATTAACGTCGCTCAGTGGTGTTGGCGTAAGGAGCAAACATCACAAAGCCGTACAGTCGAATGGACTAGGAAAGGGGCGTGAAACGACGCGTGGCTACCGTTTGACCTATAGTTACCTGGTCTTCAAATCATGCGACATCGATGACAAATTTACGCTTTGGCGTCATTGGTTACAAAAGATCCCAATTCGTTTTAGCTTTTGGCCGTCTGATGTTCGGTTCGTAGTAATCGAAAAGGCGGAAGAAAAGCACCTCAGCTCACTGGGCTGTTCATTTTTCGTTAGATTGTTCGTTTGTCACACCACGTCCTGTAAAAAGGAAGCAGTTTAGTGTTAGCAATCATCAGGCATATGGCTTGGCCTGCCGGGCCTTGGTTGACTTGTGCTTATATGCGTGGGGTACGCGTGACATTCTCAGCAAACAGCCGGTGCTTTGCGTGTTCATTCAACTTCTCATTAAACAAACAAAGTTAATGGCGTTGTTTTACCGGTGCTCGTTTTGAGTGATTCGGTGTCGGAACGAAGCAGTCAATATCTATGGAACGTGTGTCTTCTCAAGGTCAGTGGAATCTACCACTGCAATTTTAAATAAAGTTCTGCGAGGTGGGAGATTAAGAAAATTCTCACTTGGCATTTTTGGCGAGTTTCAATATCAATATTTTTTCAGATGTGTTTCCCAAAAGTATCAAATATCAAACTGAATGGGTTTATGGTATCTTAAAATAAAATAGTTCGTAAAAGCATGAATTTGCACTGATGTACTTCAAAAAATGTAAACCTTGTGCTACAAAATTTAAGTAGTCCATCACCATCCCGACCTTGTGCATTGGCAAACAATTCTTTAAAAAAATTCAGTAAACCACAGCGCTACACATTTTTAATATTTCGGTAAATAAGGCACCTTTCATCGATTTTTTTACTTGTCGACATCAAGTCATATGAACGCCATTGATTTTTGACATATCGACATCAAGTCATATGAACGCCATTTTCCTCAATGTTTTTCACTCACTTTCAGTTCTCTTTTCAGCGTCGCAATGAAAACCAACTTTGTTTGCCTCCCTCTGTCTATGAATAAGTTAGCGTTAATGGAGAAAGTACTTCCTATTATCTTGGAAGCCCCGCGCTAAAAGGCCTGTTTGTCTTCTGCGGAATCATTATGTAAGAACTATGGAGCGTTCTTGAAAGGTTTGAATAGGTTACTAGCACCGGCGATCACGCCATGTCTAAGTTACTCTTGCGTAGTCGTTGGCCAAGAGTAACCTCGAAGTTCTCCGCTTGATATACTACAATACTGGGCCATTTCTCACCTGGCGACTCCAGTTTGGAATGATGCAATTTATGGCTTTCGTCTTAACTCTGAATTTTTGAACTATTACACCGTGCGTTTTTTTTGTTAAACCTGTGCAGAGTTCTTAATAGCAAGTGTGGAATACATTGTGCTTATGCACCTCGCTTTCGTCATAATTTTGGGTCGTTGTGATCCTGAAGGTAACTGCAGTGCACAGGGCATCAGTCGTTGATCAACATAAACCGCAGCATTGCGTTGTTGCTTTTCATTGCATTTTTGTGAATAGCCGCAGGCAGTACAGCGGCTCACTCTATTTTGCGTGTTTTTGGAAGCAGGTATCAAAGCGATTAACATTTCTGTGTTGTTGGAAAGAGCTTGTACCCTGCATTTTATAGATATTTTAGTATGAATTCATCACTTTGTTAAATAAGGGAGAATAGTCAAGCGCAGATGCTACCGGAAAATTATGCAAATAGCACTCTTGTTAAGTTTGCGCCATGCACTTTGTTGTTTTGTTATAAAATTATGCAAATAGCACGCTTGATTAGTTACCGCTATACATTTTGTTATGAAAATGTCATACGACGATGCCTGGCTGATACTATGTGGGCACTTGATTTGTGCGGGGAAAGCTTTGAAGTTGTTCGAGCAGATTGGCGTCTGACGGTGAAACGCCCAGGTTCGGAAATAGTTTAAGCAATTTGATCCCTCGGGCGAAAATATGCGCCGTTGCCAAACTGCAGTCCAACAATGCTCGTGGTTTGAGTCATGGTGGTATATTTACGCCGTAGCGTTGTTGTTTAATGAAAAGTTGAGTTCACTTAACTGCATCTGCCAGCTTATTTTCATGCATTGGTTTATGGCTCTTTTGTGACTCCAATGCGCGATTTCCAATTACGTACACCATTTCAATTGTTTAATTACCGAGCTGAACATCTCAAATGTTTACCTTCGCTTGACCTCACAAAAACTTAAAACTTAGCAGTTACTCAGGGCTGACCGAAGTACTCTTATGGCGTTGGCCAGTGTTTTTCAACCGGGGTTCCGCGAGTGGCTGCCAGGGGTTCCGCCAAACAGACCGAAATTTGCAACTACTGTTCTATGCCGTTGTAGCAATATAGACAGTTGAATCATTGCTTAGGGTTCCATGAGCAACGCAAACATTTGCGGAAGGTTCTGCTGCAACAAAAAGGTTAAAAAAAACACTGGCGCAGGCAAACAATCATGCTGCTGGTTGATGGTTTCTGTCGCTAATCCTCGCCGATTTTCCATTGCAGCCGTTACCGACTCGACTGTCTGTGACCACCTTCGCGCAACGGAGTTGTTCAAGTACAGCATCAAAGCTACTGAGCACTCTTTCAACGCCTACAAATGTGAAAGCTGGGACAAGTTTCAGGTGAGTTCAGGCTCCATCCAGAGAAAACAAGATTGCTAATGGTCACGTGTAAAAAATGCATGTTGTGGAAATTACCATACATTGTGCTCATCTGAACGACAACAAGCAATTGACACTATTTCACTATTTTTATCCGCAGCGTGGAATGTGTTTGCGCTGCAAAGGACGAAAAGGACTCCGTCGCGGCCGAAATCGATGCAGACGGATGGGCTACTGGGCCACTCCACTTTTTGGAAGGAAGAACCAGGCTCAATATTACTTAACTACTACTGGTCATGCACCTTTTACAGGTACATGAACTGTTTTCTCAGTGTGTCATAAAAATTGCATTTACCTATTTAAACATTAGTTTTCAACCACTAGGCGCACGTCGGGCTTCCATACGCAAAATCAGTTGGGCGGGGCATTTCAACGCACGTCATTCAGTGTCGGCTGATTTAGATTAATTACCAGTGAATCCGTGTTTACTGCGCTGCAACAATGGAAGAACTGGAGGAAAGCACAACAACGTCACTTCCTATGTACAAGCTGTTTTGCCTTCTCTCCCGCAGCGTATCTCCTTTTGGACTGTAGCATCTGATTTGATTTCTGGTTGAAACAAAACGTTGTAAACCGTATGTTTTCGTTTACCCAAACGATACTGTTTTTGATTTCAGCAAAACATTACCAGATCCACATGCACTGGTTCAATCACAGCAGTGCTTCTCCATACGGGTTCAAGGCGAAGCTGTTTCTTACTCTGCATGGAGCCACCAACAGCACACCTGAACATGCGCTAAATGAGTATGTTCTTCAATCTTTCTAAATCATTTTTCATATGACTACTAAATTAAGATGGTGTAGATCCAGGCGTGGGGAACCTGTTTACTATCACGGGCCGCATAAATTGTGGATTATTCCTGTCGGGCCGAAATAATAACTGGTTTAAAATTCTCTCCATCTTACTATGAGGGATGGAGGCTTATTACATCCTACCTAAAGTACCTGCTTATCGCTATGTTCCATTTTGACGCGATGTGTTTCGAATTGGGTAACGAAAATTCTGATGCGGGCCATATCAAACGTTGTCGCGGGCCGCAGGTTCTCCACCCTGGTATAGATTGCCGAACTTGATATGTTATGATATCCTTTAAACAAAAAGGCTTTGAGTATTTTGTACTTTTCTAGCGCTTATTTATCGTGTATATTTATTTGTACAGCGGAAAAACTTTTCACGTGGTTGCCGGCAAAACCAGCCGGTTCCTTATGCCTCTGGACACGGAACAAGACGTAGGACCGATTCAGAGAGTAACGTTCAGATGGGAGGAACCTTCCTGCTGGAACCTCTTTTTCAACTGTCACCGGGAGAATATTCGTCTGAAAAGAGTGAAAATATTTGACGCTGCCGCTCAGAAGCGGTAAGTGCAGATAATACTTTGTTGTTCAGATGCCACCGAAATCTTATTTTGAAACCTGTCGCTTCAAGGAGCATTTTCCTGCTTGTGGTTGTTTTCATTCCCCAGTGCACGTAAGACCAACGCGTCGTTGTTTCGTAATAAAGAAAAGTAAACATCATTGGCTTTGCTTGCCCCTCAAAACCTTCATAAAAAATTATCCCCCAGTTCGTGCCACGAAATCCTAGTGCAAGATAGAAGAATGTCCGGCACGCATTACACCCACGCGTTGCTTTCCTGTGACGTAAGCAAATAACTTGCCGTGCGAAAAGCTTACTATTTGATCTGCATGTACGTCACTGATACTTCTACCTCCGTGACCATGTGTTTTCATCGTCCACCATCCAGTTGTGAGAGGCAGCAGTCCAAACGATAAGTAATACGAGCATTGCTCGATTCCTTTACAGGACCACGTTCTACCCTTCACAACCGAACATGCACGGGCGTTCGCAGCTGCGTGAAGTCCTTCCCAATAAACCTTTTGAACTCGCTCCGAAACCCTTAAATCGTCGGGGCTCCAGACGAAGAGGCAATGTCGTTCTGCCGCCGATTGTTCCTGTCTCGTCGGAAGAAACGGCTGAAACTTCATCGCATAGTCGGTCGAAGCGATCTGTGCTGAAGAAGTTGTTCGGTCGCCGACCGGTATGATGATTGCGCATCGTGAACGAACATGGCTTGTGCTAAGCTGCCTGTGGGGCTTGACTCCCACCCACAACTGGCCGTAGAAGTTGGGAATACCGAGTAAACCGCTGGGAGTCGTACGATGAATAAACCACTGGGAGTCGTACTGTTCGCTTTCCGATCAGCGACCTCAACTGTTCACTTTCATATTTCTATTTATTTATTTATTAACTTATTTTCTTTTTCCGCTACGAAACTATTTCGCGTAGGCTATTTTTTTCTGAGCTGAGATTTTTCACTTGCCGATGACTCATGATGAGGGCTGAAAATAAAGGATTTCTGCTGCCTGCCGACGTAACAGTGATCAACATGCATCAGGACTTTCCATATGTTTGGAAATTAGTCTATGACGGGCGCGTCGAAGAGCATTTCGGTTCATTTGGAAAATTTTCTGTGGTTCACCTGTCATTCGCTCAGCGCGTGCAATGCATGACGTGCTTAGCGCGTGCAATGCATGACGTATTGGTCTTGTGACAGCACTACCTCACACCAAGTTTCGGTACGGAGGGCCACAAACCCTTCTCCGGCTACTTTCGAGTTGCGGTGTCGCTCTTGTTTGTTTCTCAACGTTTGTCTTGGTTCTTGGGAGGTTTATTTGTAGGGTTATTTTTTAGCTTTTGCTTCACGCGTTACGACTGAGCTGTTTCTGACTTTTCTGCATTTCGCTAGTGTGCGAGACGTTTCCAATGTTTGCCTTGTTCCCGGCAATCCTTGGTGACACACTAGTGTGCAATAATTCGCTGTTCTTGTGTGCGCGCCTCTGGTACGCTCCCGCACTGTATTTCTTCGTGCCAAACCGCGCTCCATAGCTTGTTGGACAGCGTGCTGTTGCGACCGGCTGCACAAACAGTTCGCATTACGCCACTTTTCAAATTGTTGCACCGATTTCCGCTTCGTTCGTCTTTTTGACTCATACTGCCCCAGTTGTGGGTCTCAGCATTCACCAATCCGATGTATTGTCAAGGAACGGTACGAATCTGCACCACCGACGTCACGACACACGGTGCCGTTCAAGTTCCGACGAATCAATAATAGCCATTTCCTGGAAAGCCCCTTGCCCTTTTCGAAGTGTTTTTGCTCTAGGCCTGCAATGAATATTGTTACGTTAGTTTAACAAGTTGTACAATGTACATGGTTGCAAATCATGTGTGTTGAAGTTGTATACACAGCTGATTCTGACGTTACTCGGATTTGTCAAGCTCTCTCGCGCTGTCAAGTAAAGCACTGTGAGCTTCTTTTTGTGGCTGTAACGTTGCGTTTTGTTTTCGATTAGTATCTGGTTCTTGCTCAAATACAGATCAAAAATATTCTCCAAGCGTTCTCACAATAGGAGGAAAGTGCGCGTAGTCCTTAATGAGTAAGCTTCGGTTACCCATCGCGCTCTCGTGCAGCGTTCGTAAAAGTGTTGTGACCGTTTGAACCAACTCCCACGGGGGAGTGGTATATAGTCTTTTGTTTCCAAACGTTTTTAATGTTTATTTTCAATCATTTGTACAGCGTACTCATGTCTATGTATTGTTCAGATAATGTTACATAACAAAAGCACGATGCGATCGGGCAGAGCAGTTGAAAGCGTCAGGTGTCTTACCCCATGCCAAGCAAATACACAGCAAGCGGTTTGAAAGAATGAGCAACAACAATCGTTTGATATAGATTTACATCGTTTCTGACTCTCAGAGTTCTGCTGCAGCGTGAAAGTAGACTTTGTACCCAACCCTGGCCTGCAAGGTGGGTGGAAGACCGTCATTGACATCATAGTGCGTCGCCTTGTGTCAAACAACCGAAGTGACTGAAAGGTCGAAGCAGCAACAACCGCTTCGACGATGTTTTTTGTCGTAAGTCACGTCAGGGCATGTTCAGCGCAAACACTCGGTGACCATAATAAATTATATTTTCGGCAACCCTGTAATGGATAGCTTTGCGGGAAAAAATTCACCAGTTGCTGCACTGTATGTTTGCAAGAGGGAATGAAATAATCGCCGAGGCGAGAATCTAACAAAAAACACATTTCCTTAACGAAAACCACGCTTGCAGGTGTGGACAACAACATAGCGGAGAAAAATGTATGCCTACTTTATATCAATTGCAGTGTCTCAAAACTGTCATCGCACAGTTGTATATCATGCTTTGGCATATCCATAAACGTGCGCCGTTCCTCACAAAATTTTGGCAAAAACTTGCGACTAGGAGTTACATTGCCACCATTGGTGGACTTCCGGTCAGGGGTCCGAGGCAAGGCTGATAGGGAGCCCTCTGATGACATCATCATACTCAGTCAACCGTGAAATGCCCTTTTGATCAAGCCTAGGAAGGGGAAATGCGGACCACCCAAGGATACGTTCTGGAGACTACAGCATGACTGACACAGCAGAAAATGCAGAGGTATTAGATGCACAACTTTAAAGACACTGAAAGTTGGGAAAACAAAGCTAGCAATACATAAAAGTTAAACGATAGTAAGCTGCATCGCCCCTCACTTTAGTTTTACAGCTGTTACTGCTGGCCCCTTTGAAAGCAGAATACATAAACATTGCAGTTGTTGAAGGCCCTTTTGAAAGCAGAGTACTTAACACATTACAGTTTCTGCTGGGGCCCCTTCAAAAGCAAGTCTAAATACTTACTCATTACAATGGCTGTTGGGAGCCCTTTGAAAGCAGCACCACAATATAGTTCCTGTTGGGGTGGAGCCGCCTAATCACACATTGCAGTTAGCAGAGTACTTACGCATTACAGTGGCTGTTGGGGGCCCCTTTGAAAGCATACTTCTGATCTACTTCGGAGTGTTTTATAAGAGTGGATAATACGTTTTTTACCAAAATTTACGCGCGAAACTCCCCGAGGCAAGTGCCTTGTTCGCCGCCCCTTAAACATGCCACCGTGACTATCAACAACAACTGGTAAGCATTTGAAGCAATCGTGGATTTTCATGTCACAAATCGATCACAACCCCGCTCTCTACAAGTGCATCCAGGTATGAATATGAGACTTAATTCTCTGTTCGGAATGTTTGTCGTAGAGATAAGGTCCATTACTTGTCATTCTGAAAAATTTCGCCAAGCCAATATGCTATATAAGATGGGTTGTTTTGAAAATTTAATTTATTTGTTTATAGCAGACACGAAGTCCATAGTATGAACACACACACTCTGCATAACGCAGGTTGATAAAACAGACAATACAGAACGTAGTACAAGACATTGAAGCCGGCGAAATCACAGGGTTACAGACACTTTGCAACTGCATTGAAGACAGAACCATAGGNTTACAGACACATTCTTAACACTATTGTTAGATAAAACGTAACACTTACTAACTTGGTCTAGTCTAGGTAAAATGCGCAAGCGTTGTGGCTTGGCACGCCATCGATCAAACGGACACTTCAAAGTTCGATCACTCAATCACAGAGTAAAATGC
>JGI24158J21664_10013936_pt1 | contig 10584 bp, 5 predicted proteins | sample Ectturendosymbi3_FD_21664 | JGI IMG/M metagenome (IMG submission 21664)
CTTTCCTTGACTATTCTAATCACAAGCAATTTTTCTTTTTCAAGGCTTTTGCTTCCATAACTTCAGCCCCCCCCTTAGAAAAATCCTGGCTGCGCCCCTGTGCAGGCTTGTGGGAATACATCTTAATCGTTAAAGTTTAGTTCTGACAAGTCTTTCACGGTGCACTAAAGTCATAATTTGTGGTTTCGTTGAAAACCATGGCAATGCTTCTGTAACAAGGAGTACCCTGCTTGGAAAGCCTGCAGATAGCCTATTGTGTAAATTATTGTAATATACCTGGTTATTGCTGAAAATGAACCGCATTTTTGTGACTGTTGCCGTAACATTGGGCATTTTCCTTGTGGTTTAGAATGGGTAAAGCGTTTTGTGAATGTCCATTTGCATTGCATCGTCAGCAACCTAAAAAGTACAAGCAAAATGTCGACGTTTCACCACCACCCCCCACCCTCTTTGAAAAAATTCTGCGGACGCCCATGCGTGGAGTGAGCATAAATGTAAATGGAAACAAAATGTAGTATGAATTAAGCTTTTTCAGTTACTGTTCTTACCTGTACCCAAGCACCAAGGCATCCTTCACTGTTGAAAAGGTGCTCCGTCCTAGTCTGTACGTTCCTAATCCTATCAGTGGCACTGCAACACAAAAACATGAAAAATTTTCTTTTTTTGTCAGCAAGCTATGATCTCTCCTTTGTTGTGTCATCCACCTAAAATCACCTTTATCTTGAAACACTCTAACCTGGTCAAGCGTTTCATAACCTTTTAAATACCACACGCGCCACTTTTTGCAGAACTTTGCATCAACACAACTTGCCAGCCGAATGAGCCAGAGAGCTGTTCAAACCCCTTATAGATTCAGCAAGTTTAGTAGTTTCGATTGGAAAGTTTTTTATTTGAGATTTTGTGGGTGACGTAATAATTGGGTAGATTTAGGCCATTATGGTCCAGGTTACCGGCCCTGGACCCGGGCCCCAACACAAAGATCCAATTTTTTGACTCAAGTTGTTTCGGAAACTAGGCTAAAATCCGAGTCTATTTAGAGCCCTTGATTGTTTTTCTATCGTTTGTGGTTCAAAAGTTATGGCCTAAAACAACGAAATAGGTAATTAATTCCCTGGGGGATTAATTAATTAATTTGTTTTTTTTGGCCGTAACTTACCAACCACAAACGATTGGAAGGCCGTCAAGGGCGCTTCTGAAGATGAGGATTTTCGCTTAGTCTTTTTCTAAAAGAAGAAAGAATTACCCCTTGGGTTGGGGCCCAGGGTCCAATGAAGTGGGCCAAAAAAGTCTAAACCTCGCACTATTGTGACGTCACCCTCAAAAAAGCTCAAATCCAAAACTTTCCAATTTTTTTAATCGAAGCTACAAGACTTACTGCATCTTTAGAGGGTTTGAACAGCTCTCTAGCTCAATCGGCTGGCGAATTGAGGGCGAGCAAACCTTGTCGAATCCCGGTAGTTAAATGGTCTTCCAAAGTATTTTATTCAGCTTTGTAATGGTGATCAGAACCAGTAAAAAAGAACAAGGTTTGCACATTGCGATGATCAAAAGAGTGAGTGCGTTAAAGCGTTAAGTTTTTCTCTTATCCGGACGAAGTTAAGAAATTTCCTGTAGTTAAAGACTGCAAAATGTCGTTGTCGATTTGAAAACAAACAACCGAAAAGGTGCCACAGGGATTAGGCCCCCAGCAATTTACACGCAGGATAGTTTCATATTATAACGATTTCACACCAGGACTTACTTGCTGCTGTAAAAAATCCGTTATGACTTTTTGAGAGGTTTTATCGCCCAGTATAAAAGTTGCTTGAATTTCATTCGCAAAATGTATCTTGAATGTCTAATTAACAGTAAAATCTAGTTTACGTGAAATAAATTGCGCAAACGGGGTGCTTGCTCTATGTTCAATACTTTATTCCATTAGACCCCAGTATAACCTAAAACAGAACGTACGCAGCAGAACAGCGTAATCCATAGCTTACTTGAGTGACCAGATTTGAGAGTGATCGAAGGAACGCCAGAACTTGGTAGAGTTACATCATGCTCATTTGACAAAAAGTCTTTTTCAACTTCTTTCGGTTCGGTTTCCACTTCGGACTCTTCTGTTGCAGGCCTTGCCTCCTTTTGCAAAGTTGCTGGTTCTGCTTCAGCCTCTGCCGCATCATTTGTTTCAGTTTCCGACAAGATATCAGTTTTCCCCTTTGGCAAAGTTGACTCGTCATTAATTGCATTGGCAGAACTGGGTGGCTCGGCATTGCTTCCAACATTCTCGGTTTCTTTAGAAATGGCCAACTGCATTGTCGCAATCAGCAGAAAGGCGAAGCGCACCGTAAATAGTAACATACTTTCGAAACAAGAACCGAAATCTTGTAGATAGAGTGCTTGTTTATGATTTTAATGCTGCAGAAAGAAACGTTGTGAATTAGTACACTATCACTTGGCTTTAAACAGAGTCAAGGAATTTATCTTAAAATCTCTCTTATATATGCCCGGGTATAATGTACTAGGTTTTAACAGTTACTTCTTGAAGATACTGAACAAGTAATTTTAAACAATCAACACCAAAACGATAAAAGGTAAAACTCCCGCTAAGTGTTTTCATTAGATTGGATGGACTGCATCAAACGGAAGATGTAGCCCGGAAATAATATATGAATGTGCCCGTATAGGAAAGGTACCTCAGGAGAATCGTTTGCCGATTGATCAAATATTAGTTTTGATAATTTTTCCGCGAACTAAAACTTTTGAACGTGTCTTGTAAATGCCATACATCGTTTGCTTGCGTATGTCTCAGAAAATTCATGTTTGAAATACATTACAACTGACGTGGTACGCAGAATGTCGCAATGCTTGAGGAACAGTTATGGTGTAGAGGAGATTTTTCTCCTCTTGTCTACGCAAATTTTTTTTATGTAACAACCGCATGCATTGAACGCAAGCATTCTACTGTTGCAATCGGAAAGCCCGAGCGGCAAGTGCGCAAAGCTTCACACTGTGGCAGCAAGCGACAATACAGATCACACGCCACGATACACTCTTCGCGTACGCAAGTTGTTACGTTCACATCGTTAATATCACCAGAAATTACACGCCACGATCACTCTATTGTTGCTTGTTCGCGCCACGTATATATAGCGTGTTATTCTTCGCGCACATCCCGTTCGTGGTGAATCGTACATTCAACGCAACGCCAGCGGAGAGGTTGCAACACTGCAAGAATCTGGGTTATGAAAAAAGCAAACTTGTCAAGCAATTTGCTTGGTTTCAGTTTAAATAACCAGTATGAGACGCCTTAAAATTCTTGATCTTGTCACCTAATTTAATTGCTGGTTTCTTTTTTAATCAGTATTTTGCTACGATTTTAGACCTAGCATATCCGGCATATCTTTCCGCCGTATTCGACGTGACTTTAGTAGCGTATAAGTGCGGTAGCAATGTCTCGTTTGCTATTCTCATATCCTCAGCCAAACACACAGATTTTGTCTACATAGTAGTCGCACAGAACTGTGAAACTAACTAGAGACCTGGTATAATCATCTAACATTTAATTTAAAAAAAATTCTATCTCGACTTGCTGTTCCAGAAAGGCTCCTGGTTTACCCAGCAAAAACCCTTCTCATGTGATTGTGCTTCTCTTTATGGAAAACCTCCACTGGAATGCTTGAAAACCTAAAGGATATTGTAGCAACGTGCGCATGCATGCAGCAGCTGTTGGAAGCAAGAACGCGTAGGATTCGCAACTTCCGCTAATTATCATGGCACGTTATAAAGATGGAAGATATCTGGAACATATGGGTGGCCACGTGAAAGCCATTCACTGTCTTTTATTATAAGAAAAACTATTGCTTTCATTAAAGACAAAGCCGCATAGAACTTTACGCTTGTCGGTTTTGCAGTTAAACATTTGTGAAAACCTTGCTTGCCATGGTCTATGAACAAAAGAGCGAACATCGTAGTAAAAAGAAATTAAGCTCACGACAGACGCAGTTTAGATCTTAATGAAAATAGCGCTTCATCAGAAACATTTTTTCTCTAATGCTTCGTAAGTTTTGCAAATAAACAAATTCTTGATAATAAAACTAAATACGAGATGCCAAACTGAAGTAAAACTAGAATTGTGAGTTAGATCTATTAGCAGTGCGTTTTAAATTTGAATCGTCTATGTTTCACTAAAAAGTTGGTTGCTTGTGATACGGTTTAATCTCCCGTATTGCAACTTGTGCGGATCCTCACCACTAAATGTATGCTATACTTCTTTGCACAGTGATGTTGAAAAGTGTTGTGGCACTCGGGACCGACTGAATTTCTAACCTGATATCGAAATTAACTTGCATACTTTTTCAGTTTTTATTCGAAGCTTAGAAGAAGCACAATACATTAAGGCAAGCTTCATTCACATCCAAAGTTTTGAAATCAGGGACATCTTAGAAATAAATAACCAATTGGGCCGATGGCCATGGGCAGACGCGTTTGTGTTACTAGACTTTGTAGGTAGCCTACAACAAAGGCAGGATTGTAGTGGAGGTGGGAACGGAGTTCGGAATTCCCACACTTATTTCATGTTATCGTTTCCAGTGCATTGAAGTGAATTTTTTACAAATTTTAAAATGTATTTGAAGTGCTGTTGAAAATGCCTAGTTTTTTGGATGCATTCTCACACTTCTTTTTTTACAACTACACCCCTGAACAAGGTTACAACAGCAAATATTTGCTATGGCAATAAACAATGTTTCTGAAATGCTTTTTTAACAGTTGACTCTTGAAAATTGTGTATGATCACTGCAGTCCTATTTTCACGCCGTCGTCGCCGTTCTGTGACTGGAGTTTTCCCGACAAATAGCGTACTTGTCGCTAAAAGGGTGTGCATAGTGCAGCAACTTACAATAATAACCTACAGTGAGATAATGGCAAACGAGGTGGTGTAGTATGCACACAGAGTGACATAAACAAATAATTTATATACTTGAATAATGCACAACTCATTTTCCTACAGTCAGTTTACAGAGTTAAAAGTTAAAAACCGTTTGGCTTTGACAAGATTTTTTGACAGCATTGCCCAAAGCTTATAAGTCTTTGCTCACTTCTCCAACTTGAATTTAAATTCCTTGAGATCTGCTTGTATCGCTCAGACCTCGGGCCTGATGAAAGCGAGCACGCTGAAAAACATGTCTGTTGACAGGAAAGCTGCATTTGCGTGGAAAAACAAGTCTGTTTCACCTGATTCTATCGTGTAAGATTCAAGTACGGATCGGTCGCGTTAGTCCGCCGAAATTAAATTTGCAGTTGCGTTTACCGTGAAATGCACGAACCCAATGAATCGGAAAAATTCTCGAAATATGTGTTTGAAGCATGAAAAACAGTTGTCCTAGTTAATTATGTTGAGTCAACTGCACAAGTAGGTTGAGTGGCTTTAATCAATGATTCGCATTCAGGTGAATAATATCGTAGCGTAAGTTCGGCACAGACGCTACATTCTGAACAAATTTTACGGACATCGTCAGTTTCATCACTGTAAATTTATAGAAAGACTAAAACGCAATAACCGAGCAACACCTGGATGAAATAAACCATGGAGATTCTCAACCAATATGGATACGGTCATGTTCGCACAGGAGGTGCGGTTTAGTGCATCTGGCCCAAGATTCAGCTTTCCAGGTGGATACTGCTTGGAGCCGCCAGCACAAAATCTTGTTATTTTTTTACATTAGTCTGTTTGCGCGAGACCAGCATAAAACGTTGATCGGTGACCAAGGTAAAATGCTGACGTTTAAGCAATTAAGATCACTGATGCACGGCTTCGATGAGTGACAAAGCTTCCTTCTCTACTACCGGATAATTGAGTTTGCTTCCCCGTAAAGTTCGTGACATGAGCGCTACCGGCTTAGCACCTTTGGTTCAGGGTTACGGATACCACCACTGCTAAAGCATCGCACTCGACTGGGAAGGGTGTGAATGGTCAATAGCGTGTAAGCTGGTGCGTTCAATATGGTGCCTGATGTTTGCCATGTTCCACTTCACCCAGTAGAAAACTGGCACTCGCATTTTCCCTTCCCGAAGTCGATGAACACGGTCAGCAAAGTTTGGAAGCCGCGAATAATCCCAGCATTCTCTGCAATGGTCGTTTGTTTCCTGGTGCTGAAAGTTCGTAACGACCTAAGCCTTTCCTGGTCTGGACTGACAATCCCGTTTCCCATGCAGTAACCTAACTAAGGTGTTGGTCTTCGACACCGCAGTAGCGCAGCCAAGAATTTTGTTCGGGAGGAACCAGTCAATGACATCGTCAGTCACTGACATCGTCTTGAGTACGACTGTTCCTTCCATTTATTTTCCCACAGTTAAAAATTGGTGTAAAACACCAGTAAAAATCTCAGCAAGTTTGTTTCGGGAGGAACCATGGCCTCTTCGGCCTAATTCAGGCTGTGCTACTGTGCACACCGCTGCTATTTTTCTGCTATTGAATGTAGAGCGCTTTCCCACAACTCTCAACAGCCCATTAACATTTTCGTCATGTTCTTCTCGACTGTGCTCTCCAACTGTGATGTTGTCAAGTTACGGGAAGTAGCGATTGATCCTTTTTCCTCTACTAGCTGGCCCATGTGTTGCTGAAAAGCGCTAAACCCATTTGTTACGCTAAAGGAAAGATGGGTCAACTCCCAGCCAGATTTGTCGGCATGCTTCAAAAGCGGTATATTTTCGGTCGCACTCAGATATCGGTATGTGATGGTGCGCATTCGTTAAAAACACCTTGTATTGTCAAACGTTGAAAACATCTTGTATTGGGAAAGACTGTTGACAAGCTCAGATATTCTCGGCAGCGTTTTATGCGTCCCGATCCTTAAACAAATTTACAGTCTACGAGAAATCGACACAGAATCTTTTCTTCCCGGTTTTTCTATCCTTAACGATTAAAACTTGCCCTGTCGAAGGGGATGAGAAGCTCTCAGTCATGCCTTTAGCACGCCGTCGTCTTACCTCGCTTTTAATGAAGGTGCGGACCTCCTGGTTATATTGTCTTAACTCTGACCACTATCGGTTTGCAATTAACAGCGGGGTTAGGAAAAAGCGATGGCGTGTTTGAGCCTTTGCAACTGCGCAATGTTTTGGATGTGCCCTTACTTCCAGTGCAGAGGCACTTCCAGTAGGCTACAAGTGCAGTTCCCGCTTCTTGGAACAAAAATTTGCTAAACGATGTTGCCGCAGGAAGTCCTCTCTCAGAAGCAAGTCGCAGCAGAGATTTCGGATAACAAGCAACGGAACATTTGTACAACATCGGTTCTAAAGAAACATCTTCTTTTGTACATCTTCCGACACTAGATGCGTTAAAGAGTAGACAGTAGACTGTCCCATCGTAACCCATTCGCTTTGAGGGCTACTTTTTAGATTTACTTGCTGCGCCATCTTTTCGTGAATGAAACTATAATAGCCTCCAGTATCTAATAAGGAAAATAATTTTACCCTTGACTGTTATTACGTCAACTTCTTCCAACAATTCATCAGGGGCGTTTTTCATTCCGCATAAAATGACGCATTAACTTGAAATCCTTTCCCTTGATTTGCAAACTCCGGCAAAACTTTCCTACTTTTTTGCAGCTGAAACACGTTCTCAACTTGGTGGGGCAGAGCGTTTTATTATGATATGCTTGGATTGTCGCGTCTGGAATATTTTACTGTTTCCACAGCACAGGGCTCTTCACTATTGAACAGGGTATCCGCGATGGCGTAGTAGACTGAAACAAAACTGCACGAACCGAATTCCTGAGCATTACGTTGAGCTACATCTATAGGCATGGGCGTCTGCAGGGAGGGGGGCAAAATGGGCATTCCCCCCCCCTGGAAATTGGGTCTAAGAACGAAAAATTTCTGGAAAACCTGAAGTCGGCAGTTTAATTTCGATGAATTGATTTAATTATTGCAATGACAGTTTATTTGCCAGTATTACCCTCACACTGCACAAGAGCCAGGTTCACTGTTGCGATGTCATGCAGTGATGACCTTGCAGTTCACTCACGTCCGTTCCTTTGCATGCAGAGGCAGGTTGTAACACTTACGACCAGATTGTTCTACTGTTGGTCTTTATTGCGCANCAATAACACGGCAACGAATTTCAAGGGTTCATTTGAAGTTATGGAAGGCGTTTTGCCGCATGTGACTGTTGAAAGCAGACATATTTGGTAGGTAATGCAGCAAGACCGTGACTGGTGACAGCGGTAAGTCGCGTAGTCTTACCGTATAGTGTGTGAAAAGAAGCATGAAAGAAAAAGAAGCATTAACGCGCCAACGAAGAGTAACTTTTGCGACTGTTGCCGTAACTTTGGGCATTTACTTTACGGCAATGGTTTTCAACCTTTTTCGTGCAGCGACCCATTTTGCAACCGAATTTGACCTAACGAACCCCTTCAGAAAATATCTAGTCATTCATATGAAATGCAGTTGCGTTTGCACAATGGAAAATCACAATGACTAAAAAATAACGTACGATATCACTATGGTGAACAAAGACTCATGCATATGGCAGCATCAGTGAGAGACCCGTGCCATGGCATAAACAAATTACTCCACAGCACAATTCATTGAAAACTAGAATAACTCTCAAGTTGGCTAGCGCAATCAGATATCTAATTTACAACCATAGCACATTCTTACGTGACAAAGTTATTCTTGCGTTACCCAACGCAACAGTACTGTGTTGCAGTTTTTGCGGTCTTAACCCACCCAAACAAAATTGGAAGCCCCCCAAATTGGATTATGAAACAGCAAATCGGTAGAGTTTTTCTCAAATTTCAGAATGTCAAGCCCCTCTGAACAAACGTAAAGCCCCGTTATTGAAAACCTTCTGGCGACGGTTCTGGTGTATTGGTCACAGGGACCGAGTTTGCTAAAAAAGTTTGAGGGGGGACAATCCTTGTTGTTTGCGTTTCGATGACGTCACCATGTTCACTCAACCGTAGTACGACCTTTTTGTAAAATTGGCAAAATGGGGGCACATTATGGAATTGATATAATTTGGTGACCATGGCCCCCTGGCAACGCCCATGGTGGTGGTAAAGCAACAGTAGTATATACAAGTATACAGTGGTGTCATATCTAGGTATCTAGCACTTAGCACTGTATTTAATATGAAAACACAAAAATTCTTAGAGTAGGGATGAAATAGACACAATTATGCTCAACAATTGTTGTAAGTAATCCGAATTTGGTCAGTTCCGATGAATAAAATGTAGTGCTACTAACAATCACCACACAGATCAAATCAAAAACAAACCACAAGAACTCTTGGTAATATTAGCAGTGCAACCAGGCGTGTAGCTAGAATTTTATTAGGACAACCAAGTTTCAACATTCAAATATTTTTAATGTTCCTTGTTTTTAAAGCATCATCCATGAAATGTGCATGCTTCTGGCGTTTTCTCTTGAACATATGTGTTCAGATTTAATCCGACAAATAAAAAGTCTGCTTTCATTNAATTGACAAGTTTTAAAAGTTATGATAGTGAAGTTCCAAGCTTCTACTTTGGATCAATGCTATCATCTGCTCTTCAACCTGTCTTACATAAGCGCTAGTAAGCCTCTCAATGCCCAGTATTGTACTTGAGCAAGAAGTCATCGCCGCCGCCATTACGACTACACTGTATTTACACGCTTCTGATGTACACCGACACAGCACGTTCCACCGAAGCCGAGTAGCGACTTTGCTCTGAGACACTGCCTTCCGAAGTAGGCCTTCTACAAAACTTTCCCGCACATAAGAAGTGGATCCCGTTGTCTATGAAATAGAAGTCCTTTCTCAGCAAAGAATCAGACACTAAGATCTTACAGAGTATGTATTTCACCTACGTAATAGGCATCATCAGCTCTTATTCCAATAGAAACCATATATAGAATGGATCCTGTAATACAATGGAAGCGGTTGTCATCTAATTTTTGAACGATTAATTCACGTATTTAGTTGATAACCGTAAACGCTAGAGTCTTTCAACGCGTCTGAAAAATGTTTAGATTTTTGATAATCCGTAAGATCTTTTGGCTATGTTCAACCTATTCCGTAAAACCTTTGTAGTAACTTTAAACTTAGTTCGTTTATATTGTTTGATGAGACTTTGCTAAATTGAACAGACTTCATTGAAATATAAAATAGAATTAAACTGTAAACACAATCGTAACCCCAGTATTACAAAACTTATTGACCACGCTCAGCTGTATATAAAGATAGCTTATCACTGCACGTAATTAAATTTGTATAAATCACGGGTTTCTCTAAAATACAATAACTTATCTGCGGGAATTTGAAGCCCTAATGGGAAAAAAATTCAAATTTAGTTTCATTTTAGTCACATGTGCTTTGCCAACAAAAGAAATTGCAAGCTCAGGGATGGATGTTAGGGAAGGATAACAAGACAGTCGCCCTGGCTACGCGCCTTGTGGCAACCGTATTCGGATTGCAGGCTACAGACCAGCGCAGGAATTCGTGATTGAGCGAAGTTCATGTGCAAATCGATTCGGTAATTCAAATTAACCAACACAATTTTCAACAATCATGACAATTCAGTTTACGTAGGAAATCTGTATACTGTGTCTACAGATAATCCA